>Ga0114947_10000356_pt1 | contig 15175 bp, 12 predicted proteins | sample CR02metaG_FD_99656 | JGI IMG/M metagenome (GOLD analysis project Ga0114947, IMG submission 99656) | Deep subsurface microbial communities from Mariana Trench to uncover new lineages of life (NeLLi) - CR02 metaG | ecosystem: Environmental > Aquatic > Marine > Ocean trench > Sediment ...
AGATATTTGCCAAACCAGTTAAAGACTTTTTTCCACCCGTCCATTGCTGCCTCCGGCCGGTAGCCTGGCCGGTCCACGGAAAAGAAACCATGTCCTGCCTTCTCGTACGAGTGAAATTCATACCTCTTGCCCAATCGCTTGAGTTCCTCCTCGATCTCCGCCACGTCGCTCGGTGAGGGGCGGGTATCTTCCTTGCCAAAAAGTCCAAACACCGGGCAATTTAAGGCCGCAGTGAAGTCGATCGGTGCTACGGGCTGGCGCGCAGTGAGTTTATCAGGAGGGGACACGATACCACCCCCATAGCAAATGACGGCGGCATCAACGTTGGGGATTTTACACGCTGCCAAGTATGCCTGGCGGCCGCCGGAGCAATAACCCACAATACCGACCTTGCTATTGCCGTAGGGCAATGAGCGCATGTACCGTATGGATCCTTCAATATCTCCTATGCTGCGGTCGTCCGGCATCCCTCCGGCAGCCCTTACGCTGGCACTATTGGCTTCGGGGCTGCCTTTCCCTTCGCGAAAATGAAGATTTGGCATGATCGCCGCATAGCCGTAATAGCCAAATTTTCGGACGATCTCCTTTGATGCCTCGTCCCAGCCTGGCATGTGATGGATGACAACGACGGAAGGATAGGGTCCTTGGCCCAAGGGGCGAGCGAAGTAAGCATCGATTTGATCACCATTGTGACCGGAAAGGTAAACCGTCTCTGCTAACATTCCCTCATAACCCATAGCCTGTGTTCCTCCTCGCTAAAATCTCCTCAATTGAAGTTATGACGCTCTCAGACCGGTACGACTCACGGCATGCAGATTACAAATTATAACCTGGTGAATCCATGTTAACCCTGTACCGCGGGCCTACACCCATGGCTTTCTCTCGTTCGACCTGCTGGCTCAACAACCTCACGGCCCTGAGGCACTTGAAGGGGAGGTTCTCGATGTGTGGTACGGGGTCAACAGATTCACTGTGCCCGCCACTCGCCTATTACTCACCGATGATCTTCACCAGAACCCGTTTGCGGCGACGCCCGTCGAACTCCCCATAGAAGATCTGCTCCCAAGGGCCAAAGTCGAGCTTGCCATCTGTGATAGCCACCACCACTTCGCGCCCCATGACCTGCCTCTTCATATGGGCGTCGGCATTGTCCTCGCCGGTATCGTTGTGCCGATACTGGCGGATGGGTTCATGGGGCGCCAGTTTCTCAAGCCACTGGGTGTAGTCCTGGTGCAAGCCTGACTCATCGTCGTTGATGAATACCGACGCGGTGATGTGCATAGCGTTTACCAGCACCAACCCTTCGCGCACTTCACTCTCCCGAAGGCACTCCTCGATTTGTGGGGTGATATTGACGAACGCAACCCGTGTGGGTGTTTTGAACCAAAGTTCCTTACGGTAATGTTTCAACGTTTAGTCCTCTAGCAAGCTGCTGAAAAAGACTCATATGCCACCAGCCTGCCTTAAGCAGGCGTTTAGGATAGTTGCGCTCGATCGCTGCGGGAATCATTCTCGCTCCAAGCGGAGTCGCTCCAACGTACGGCCTAAGTACGCCTTCACTCGTCGATTTTTCGCGCGCCTCGCCTCTGAGATCTTTTTGACCAGCCTGCAAACAGCTTTTTCAGCAGCTTGCTACAGACGCCGTCGAATCAACTAGCACCAGCGCTCACCCCTGCGGGCAACTCCTACCCGTGGCTCTCCCCCCAGAGTTGCCTGAGACGCCGATCGCGACCGCAGGAATAGCGATAAATGGCATATTGGATAGGTTTTTTATCGTAATAGTCTTGATGATAATCCTCCGCAACGTGGAATTTCGCTGCGGCGGTAATCTCGGTCACAATAGGCTGTGAAAACCGACCGGACTTCTCCAGAGCTTTCTTGGACTCCTCGGCGAGCTGCCTCTGTTTCTCATTGTGATAAAAAATACCGGCGCGGTACTGGCTGCCCGAGTCGCAAAACTGTCTGTTGCGTGTGAGCGGATCGATATTGCGCCAGAAGACCTTTAGCAACTCTTCATAGCTGATTTTTTTCGGATCGTAGATGACCATAACTGCCTCCGTATGACCGGTGCGCCCGGAGGAGACTTCCCGATAGGTGGGATTCTCTTGGTGACCACCCGTGTATCCCGAGGTGGTGGATTTGACACCCTTCAGTTCGTCAAAGGGGTGCTCCATGCACCAGAAGCAGCCACCGGCAAAGGTAGCACGGGCCAGGCCCTCAACACTGGACGTTTGCTTGGAATCGCCCTGTGCGGTTCCTATCAAGCCGAAGATGAGCAGAGCGTTTATGAGAAGGAATCCAAATTGTGTAGGTACGTTCACTCTCTTTCCTACGGGGTGCCACGACGGCTGCCTCCGTCCATGTAAATGGAACTGCCAAACATGTAGGAATTGGCTTCAGAGCATAGGAAGCAGGCTACCCGACCAATTTCTTCGGGTTCAGCGATTCGGCCGGCGGGGAGTGACCTTCCCAGCTCCCTCAACACCTCATTCACATCCTTCCCCTCTTTGTCGGCGCGACCTTGCACATTGGTGCGCGCACGCTGGGTGTTCGTGGTACCGGGACAAATGGTGTTGACCAGGATGCCCTTTCCTGAGATGGCATCTGAGAAGGCACGGGTCGCGTTCAGTACCGTAACGTTGGCAAAGCTAGTGGCCAGGTTGCCCCTCCCCGGATTGGCACCCGCACCCCCAGCGATGTTGACGATTCGCCCCCAGCGGTTTTTCATCATATGGGGGATGACAAGCTGGGTCATGCGCAGATACCCGAAGGTTTTTAGACTCAGCGCCTCGCTGAGGAGTTCCATATCAATGTCGAGAACATCGCCCCCCCCCGCAGCGCCCGCGCTGTTGATCAGAATATCGACACCCCCAAAGTGGTCCACAGCGGCGGCCACCACCTTTCGGCACCCATCGAGAGAGACCAGATCCGCTGACACGGACCTCCCCTCTCCACCTGCAGCGTTCAGCTCATCCACAACGGATTGGAGCAGCCTTTCATCCCTGGCGGTCACACAAACCCTTACCCCCTCACGTGCGAGTTCCAACGCACACGCACGTCCGATACCGCGATTTCCGCCGGTGACGACGGCTCGCTTTCCTTTCAATCCGAGATCCATGGACTTTCTTATTCGATTAAAGACAATGTTCCAACGGGGGTATGGGACTCCCGCAACACTACATAAGGACATCTCCAGAGGCTGCACACCGGAAACCAAAGTAGGCGTGACCTGTTTCCGCCCGCCAGGGGGTGACGATCTCACGAGAGGTGGCCGTAAGTCCTTCCATTTCGCTCGCTGCGTTTCCCCCGCGTGCGACGCGGGACCCGCCAGCACTCAACTCCTCCCGACCATCTTTTGGATCATAGGGATAAGGTTCATGGGCGGAGCGAGTCCACTCCCAAAGCTGGCCAGACATATCAAGCACCCCATACGGGCTGGCACCATCGGGATACTGGCCCACGGGGACTGTTTCCCCACGAAACCCACCGACGAAAGCCAGGTCCGGACCGGGTGGCTCATTACCCCAGGGATAGAGGCGCTGGTCCTTCCCCCGGGCAGCCTTCTCCCATTCTGCCTCGCTGGGGAGACGCTTCCCGAGCCACTGACAATAGGCAACGGCACCATACCAGCTTAGCTCCGCAGCCGGGTAACTCTCGTATCCATTGACCGGAATCCAGCCCTCTTTCTGCCGGTAGATGAGGGCATCCGGATCTTCCACATCCAAGTACATCTCGCCTTGGGGGCCGGAGGGGCCTTTCGCCTGGATGAATTTGGCGTAATCGGCTACGGTCACCAGGTTCCTGCCGATATAAAAATTGGCTAAGAACACTTCATGGGCAGGGGCCTCATCCGGCGGGCCATCGTTCCGTCCCATGGTGAAGGGACCGGCTGGGATGAGGATCATGCCGGCAAACTTTCCTTTCCCCTCCAATGACGCAGCCTTACCTCCGGGAGCAAAGGTAGAAGTTCCGATCCATGCGCCGAGGAAGAGCACGCCCGCAAGACTCGTGAACGAAGGGCTCCCCTGCAACCGTGGGAGGCTGGACCCGAAAAGCATAACCCTTTTTGTTCCATCGCGGGGCAAAGGTCAAGACACCCAGAGCTGCGAAAGCCGCCTTTAACCGGGCCCTATTCCCCGTCACACCTTCCTTCGCAACGAATGTCTAAAGCCAATTGACAATAATAGTTCCCATAATATAGTTATCCTTACGGATCGCTTTGAGCCGGTCTAAGGAGGAACCATGACCCATGGCAGTTTCCGGTTATCGACTGTGATGGGCATTTGGTGGAGTCCATTCCAGAGTTGACTGAATTCATGGACTCAAACATGTGCCAGGCTGTCTTAAGCGCTGGGCGGCTGTGCTAGGAAGCAATGCCCAACGATGCTTCAAGCTGGCACCCAAAGAGAGCCGGCGCGCTACGGCTAGCCCCATGAGCCAAGCCGAACACGCTTGATTTGGCGGAAACAGTTATCTCCCAATTTCGCTCGAACAATGTCAATCAGAGCTATCATCCACGATCCTGACGATCGACCTCTTCAAAATCATCTCGCATCATGGGATCAGCCCCCTTTCGGGCCAACCCCTTGCGGGAGGGCAATGTGTCCGGACCTACCGAATGAGTAAAAACCGTTGAAATGAATCCCAGGGAAGATTATGATCGGCAAGATTTAATTCAAGGCGTGCCATCAGGAGGTGAAACTTGGCTTATCAAACCCTAGGCAAACCCGTACCGAGAATCGAGGGATTAGCAAAGGTAACTGGGACCACGCAGTTTGCTGCCGACCTTGCCGTACCCAATGCACTGTGGAGCAAGGTCCTGCGCAGTTCATTACCACACGCCCGTTTGGTCCGGGTCGACACATCGAAGGCCAAGGAACTACCTGGCGTCCTTGCGGTCCTGTGCGGGGCTGATTTGCCTCCCCTTCTCACCGGGCTACGTATGAAGGATATGCCCATACTCGCCCAAGAGCGGGTTCGTTTTGTCGGCGAGCCGGTGGCGGCGGTGGCCGCAGAGAGTCTTCAGATCGCCGAGGAGGCACTCGGACTCATCGATGTCCAATACGAAGAGTTGAAACCTGTCTACGATCCCCTCGAGGCCATGCGGCCCGGGGCCCCACTGCTCCATGAGGATCGGTCGCGGTTCAAAAACGCACCCCCAGTCACAGTTGACCTACCGAACATTCAATCACTCAAGGTATGGAAACATGGAGACCTGGAGGCTGGATTTAAGGAAGCCACCTATATTTTCGAGCATACCTTCTGGACACCGCTAACGCATCACGGCTACCTGGAGCCCCATGCCTGCACCGTTTGGGTTGATCCCTTCGGGAATGTGGAAATTTGGGCTTCCAACAAGGCCCCTTATAACCTGCGCAATCGGTTGGCGGCGGAGTTATCAATCGAGCAGGAGCGAATCAAAGTTCACATTCTATCCGTGGGGGGAGACTTCGGCGGGAAAACTTCAATCATTGATGTACCTATTTGCTACTTCCTATCCAAGCGCGCCGGCAAACCGGTCAAGATGGTCCTTAGTTTTGCAGAAGAGTTATCGGCGGCGGCACACAGGCATCCATCGGTAATCACGTTGCGCACCGGTGTAAAGCAAGACGGCATTCTCACGGCGGTGGAGGCAAAGGCCGTATTTAGTGGAGGCGCCTATGCCGCGTTGAAGGCCAATCCCGATGTGACGGTCATGGGTCCTAGGCGATTGGCGAGCTATTACCGCATCCCCGCCATTCACGTGGAAGCTACCTGCGTCTACACAAACCAGGTGCCCTGCACCCAGTCCCGCACTCCGGGAAGCCCGCAGGTGGTATTTGCCGTGGAATCTCAGATGGAAATCATTGCTCGTGAGTTAGGCCTGGACCCGATCCAGTTTCGGATGCAAAACCTATTAAAAGACGGTGAGGCTTCACCCCTGGGACAGAAGTGGGAACATATTCGTGCCCGTGAGACCCTGGCAAAGGCCATCGACGCGTCCGGGTGGCGCCGTCGGAAACCCTCAAAAAATTATGGTCGAGGGGTGGCCCTATACGAACGCGGGGCAAACGGCAGCAAGGCCAATGTGGCCATTACCATCGAAAACGACAAAAGCATTACCATCTTAACCGGAGTCCCCGAGACTGGCCCAGGCATCTATACGGTCATGCAGCAGATCGTCAGCGAAACCCTTGGCGTCAGCCCGCAGAAGGTCAAGGTCCGGTTTGAAAATACCCAGAGCTTACCCTACGACCCAGGGACCGGAGGCAGCAAGTCAACGGTCTCTACGGGATATGCCGCTTATCAGGCGGCGCAGGAGGTATTGGAAAAACTAAAGGTGGTTGCCGGGCGGGAGCTTGGGTGCAACCCCGAAGAGGTCTGTCACGTGGGCGGCCGCTTTGTGGGTCACGGACGAAAAGGCCTCTCCTTTGAGGAACTAGCCAAAATCGCTGTGAGTGAAAATCAGGGACCCATCACCCATCTCACGTATTTTGAACCTTCCAAAGGGCCTTCGGTTACTTCATTTGCCGCTCAGGTGGCTGAAGTGGAGGTTGAGCCAGAAACGGGTCAGGTGACGGTGAAACGAATCACTACTGTGCACGACTCCGGAGTGGTGTTGAATTCTCTCACCTACCAGGGCCAAGTGGACGGAGGGGTCATTACGGGTCTAGGATTTGCCACCATGGAGGAAACGCCCATGGTCGATGGCCATGTGTCCACCGCAAACCTGGGCGAATTTAAAATACCGACACCAAGGGAGATCCCCAATCTGACCACTGTCCTGCTGGAGAGCGCCACTGGACCAACCCCCTATCATGGCAAGGCGATCGGTGAGATCCCCAATGCCCCCACGGCCGCTGCCATAGCCAATGCTGTGGCCGATGCGGTGGGGATTCGGCTCTTCGAGCTACCCCTGACAGCGGAAAGAGTGTACACGAGGTTGAAGCAGGTCCAGCCCCAAGGCTGATTGAACCACCTTCAGCCTTGCGAAACAGCCAGGTGGCAGACCTGTAGGAGGTTTGACCTAGCCAAGGGCTCGCCCCGTGGAATATCCTTTCCACAGAAGCGTTATCTTTTCATCATGGCATTATTTCACGGGGCGAGCCCCGTGGAATACCGACTCGACCAAGGTCGAGTTTTTCGCCCTAAGCGCTATTCCACAGGGCTCGCCAGAGCAAAAGGCTCCCCACAAAGATAAAGACGAACGCCAGGAAGAGCTTCATCTTCTCGCCATCCACCCGATTGTTGATAAAAGGAGAGACCTGTCCTCCGAACGCTACGGCAGGAATGGTCATGAACAGTACGTTCCAATGAATGCTCATCTCCCCTGTTGAAAAAACGTAGGCATGCACGAGAGTAGCCGGCAGGACCGTCGCAAATACAATCAGGATACCGGTCCCCACCGCCACCCGGACGGGTAACCGGTGGCGAGCAATCAGGTTGGTTGTCGTCAATTCCCCGATTCCGATCCCAGTGAAGCCAACGAGAACCCCACCTAAGGCTGACCAGGCGACACCAAAAGGACCGTGGTTATAGGTGTACCAATAGCGTCTCCCCAGCGCATCCACTCGGTTTGGAGGACCCTCACCTTCAGTGCCCTCTTGTCCGTGCATTCCGCCTTTCAAGTAAGTGAGTAATACCGTGCCCGAGAGCAGGATCATCATCACCCCAAGCAATCCCATGATCAAATGAGACGGAACCCGGTGGGCCAGGAAACCAAACCCCATGGCTACGGGGATAGAAACCACGAGCACTCTCTTGGCAATGTAGACATCAACCAGGCGTCGCTGAAGGTAACCAAGCAGGGCACTACCGAAACCAAACACCTCAATGGAAAGGGCAAGGAAGACCGCCTCAATGGGTGTGATGCTAACCCCGGCGATGAGGGGAAAGAGGAGGATGAATATAGGGGAAAAGAAAACCGCACCTTCCACGCTGGAACTGGTGGCCATCAAGCAAACGCAAAAGGCGACCGGAAGCATCCACCAGTACTCAAAAACATATTCAAGCACGGCTCAAGTATCTCCTTCGGAAGTATCCAAATGTAGCTCTGAAGCAGTACAAACCCAAGGACCATCAAGCAGCAGGCAGCAAAGCGCTAAGCGCATAGCGCAAAGCGTTAGGAGCTATTAACCGCAGATTTACGCAGATGGACACAGATATTTCTTTAAGAATATTACCGCAGAGGCGCAGACCGATTGTGAAATACTAAACAAGTTTAGCTAAAAATCCGCAACCCGAATATCGAATTTCGAAACAATACCGAAATTCAAATCACCAAAACCCTAAACAATTCAATTTTATAGTTTTTGACATTAGACATTGTGTCATTCGATATTGTTTAGTATTTCGCTTTTCGTGCTTCGAATTTATGTCGTTTCTGTGTCTCTGCGGTGAAATGTCCAAATCCTTATCTGCGAGAATCGGCGAAAATCCGCGGTTAAAAATTCTTGGCACCTTCAGTTGGTGGCGAGGTCAGATTGCAATGACAGGTTCCTTCGCTGTAACCTGCTTATAAGATGCCCATGATTCAAACCGTTTCCCCCAAAAAGGCATCCACGGTGATTCTCATCCGGCCGGACAACCAGGGAAAGTTCGAGGTGTTCATGACCCTGCGCCCTCCTGAGATGAAATTTCTCGGGGGATTCTATGTCTTTCCCGGCGGAAGCATCAGAAAAAGGGACTACTCTGAGGCTATGCTCAATCGTTGCCATGGGCTCTCCGGGACAGAAGCTCAAAGTATTCTTGGCAACCAGCTCAGCGCCGAACTCGCTATGGGTCACTGGGTGGCGGGGATCAGAGAGCTCTTCGAAGAGGTGGGAATCCTTCTCTACGTCACAGAAGCTGGCGAACCCTTAGACATGACACACGAGAAACTTACAAATAGGTTGGCCGAGAAGCGGGAAGCCTTGGTCCAAGGGTCCCTAGATTTCCCGACCCTGCTGGAATCGGAAGGCCTCCTTTGCGACCTGGGTCGTGCGGTCTTTTTCTATCATCGGGTGACCCCAGAGATGTACTCCATTCGGTTTGATACCCGCTTCTACCTGGCCCGCTTACCATCGGGCCAGTCTCCATTGGCCTCCTCCGAGGAAGTCGCCGATGGCCTGTGGATTACTCCCGAACAGGTCCTGGATGCCTCCGAAAGGGATGACTTCCCGGTCATTCCACCGACAACGACCTCATTAAAGACCCTAGCGGCATTCGATTCTTGGCAGAGTCTTTGCGCCAAGTACCGGTTGCGTTAGCAGGCTGCTGAAAAAGACTCATATGCCAACAGCCAGCTTAAGCAGACGTTTATGAAAGTGGCGGTTAATCGGCCGGGAAATTTTTCTGCTCTAAGCAGAGTCGCTCCAACGTACCGCCTAAGTACGCCTCAGCTCGTCGATTTATCGCGCGCCGCTCGGCTGTCTTCGACCCTGAGGCGCAGACCCGAAGGGAGCTAGGTCGAAGCCTGGCCTCTGAGATCTTTTTGACCAGCCTGCAAACAGCTTTTTTCAACAAACTGTAAGAAGAACTTAGCCAGCAAATCCGCGCACCGTTTTTCTCTACGTCATGTAATTGTGAAGCTGGTAACGCTAGAGTCACTTGTTATGAAGGATGAACCAGATATCCCCCTTCGGGTCACCGAGAATCTCGCGGAGGCTGAAGAGTGGATGCTTGTTCTCGTGGCTGAAGGGCTATCTCCGGCGGTGCGGCACACGAGCCGTGGGTTTGCTTTGGTCGTCCCAGCCAGCGAGGCGGAGCAAGCGGTTACAGCCCTCGCTGCCTACGAGACCGAGAATCCACCTGTATTGCAGGTAGAGGATGAGCCCCATGGGGCCGGATACCTGATCGCTGGCTTTACCGTCGCAGGTGTACTTCTGGCATTTTTCTCTATCACCGGAGAGCCGAATCCCGGGAGCCTTTGGTTCAAGCGTGGCAGCTCGGATGCGGCCTACCTCCTGGGCGGTGAGTTGTGGCGCAGCGTGACTGCGCTCACCTTGCACGTGGACCTCGGACATGCCATTTCCAACGCCATTGCTTTGGCCCTATTCCTAAGCGCCGTGTGTCGCTCGCTGGGTCCAGGACTCGGCAGTGCTATTGTTCTTCTCGCGGGTGCCGGAGGAAATCTGGCAAACGCTCTCTTGCAGGGTCCTACTCATGTCTCGGTGGGAGCCTCCACGTCGGTATTCGCCGCTGTCGGTGTGGTTGTAAGCTTAGCCGTCGCGCGGCGCCGCCGCAGGGGGTCCTATGGGCGCCGTGTCTGGTTACCGATTGCCGCCGGATTCGCTCTCCTAGCCATGCTGGGGACGGGTCAGTACCGAGTGGATCTCTGGGCTCATCTCCTGGGCTTGCTGACCGGGAGCCTGTTGGGGGCTGCCGTCGCCATTTATTATCACCGTGTGCCGGGTCCTCGCGTTCAATGGACCCTCGCGGGCGCCTCGCTCACCCTGGTCATTGGCTGCTGGGCCCTTGCCCTGCGGTATTGAACGATAACTCGTTTAATTGTAATTCTTAGTTGTTTCGCCATGGGCAACTGAACTAGGGCTTTGAGGAGCATGAAAAAAGAGAAAGCCGAGACCCCTATAGCTTTTCCCGGGCCTGTCCCGGAGTCTGAATGGGCCGCTTGGTCCGATGAGAAGCTCCTGGACATGCGGATGTGTGATCTGCAACTCGAGATCCAGGACACGGATCTAGAGAAACGAATTGAGCATCTCTTCCAAGAGCTACAGGACTGGGGCCTGTGTTTTCGCCCCTTCTTCTGGCTATCGGATGATTGGTTTACCCCTGACGGCGTCTCCGGAATCGCCATCCCATTTTACCTAGCCCATCCACGCCTGACACGGCTTGAGCTCAACAAGATGTTTGAGGTCGAGGGTGGGACTCCCGAGTGGTGCCTGCAGATCCTGCGCCACGAGACGGGGCACGCCATCGAAAATGCCTACCTGTTGCGTCGACGGCGGCGGCGACAAAAGTTGTTCGGCAAATCATCGAAGGCCTACCCCGAACACTACACACCCAAACCCTACAGCAAGAGTTTCGTCCTGCACCTCGACTCCTGGTACGCCCAAAGTCATCCCGATGAGGATTTCGCCGAAACCTTCGCCGTCTGGCTGGACCCTCAATCCATGTGGCGAGAGCGCTATGCGGGCTGGCCCGTGCTCAAAAAACTCCAGTACATAGACCAGCTCATGCATGAGATTGCGAAGCGAGAGCCGTTGGTGGAGCCGCAAAGGCGCGTTGAACCCGTAACTCGACTGAGCAAGACCCTGCGCGAGCACTACCAAAAAAAACGCCGACACTATGGTTTAGAACACCCCAATTTCTACGACCGTGATCTCAGAAGGCTGTTCTCCGACGCCCAGGAGTTCAAAGGGAATATGACGGCGGTGTCTTTTCTGGGACGGAATCGCAAGGAAGTTCGACGCAAGGTGGCAAGATGGACAGGTGAATACCAATACACCATTGACCAAGTCTTACAAGATATGATCGACCGGTCTCGGGAGCTCAACCTCAGGCTGGCAAATAACGAGGATCAAACGAAGCTAGACTTTACGGTCCTCCTTACGGTGCAGACGATGAACTATCTCCATAGTGGTCGTCACCGGCTGGCATTATGAAAAAACTGCGAATCTTAGCGTTGATGCACGAGGATCTGGTCCCCCCCGAGGACGTCTCCGGCATTGACATCGAGACAGCGGAATGGAAGACGGAGTCCAACGTCGTTTCAACGTTAGGTGGGATAGGCCATGAGGTCCTGCCCCTCGGGGTGCGCAGCGATCTGGAGGTGATTCACAAGACCATTGAGGAATGGCAACCTCACATCGCTTTTAATCTCCTCGAAGAGTTCGACGGGGTGGCTGTCTATGATCAAAATGTGATCGGCTATCTCGAGCTATTGGGGATGCCGTATACAGGTTGCAACCCCAGGGGACTGATGCTGGCTCGTGACAAGAGTCTCTCAAAAAAAATTCTGGCATATCACAGGATCCCCTACCCCGACTTTGCGTTTTTTCCCATGGGACGAGCCGCGAGGAGACACAAGCGGCTGCCCTATCCTATGATCGTCAAATCTGTGTCGCAGGAAGCCTCACTGGGGATCTCCCAGGCTTCCATTGTGGATGATGATGACAAACTCCGCGAGCGCGTGGCCTTCATTCACAACAGTGTCGGAACAGACGCCATCGCCGAACGTTTCATCGAAGGACGGGAGTTGTACGTAGGGGTCCTGGGCAACATGAGACTCCAGGTGCTTCCCGTCTGGGAGCTATTCTTGGATGGTTTGCCAGACGAGGTGCAGCGCATTGCAACTGCAAGGGTGAAATGGAACCCTAAATACCAGAAAAAATACGGCATCAAGTCCGGACCGGCCGAAGGGCTACCCAACGGGATGCAGGAGAGGATCCAACACCTCGCCAAACGGATCTACCGCGCCCTCAATCTCAGCGGATACGCCCGTATTGATCTCAGACTCGACCTGAACGGAAAGGTCTACGTGTTGGAAGCCAATCCGAACCCTGAAGTTGCCCAGCAAGAGGATTTTGCGGAATCGGCTCAAAACGCGGGCACCCCTTACGCAGACCTGTTGCAGCGTATCCTCGACCTCGGTTTCCAATGGCGACCCGACCGGCTGGGCTAGCGCAATGGGCAGGACCTGCCATGCCCCGGTAGTTTGACAATCAGCCAAGAGAAAAGATAAACATGAAGGTAGTAGATCCGGTTTTGCGGAGGAACAGATGCTCGTCAAAATGGCCAAGGGTGCCACCCCAGAACAAATAGGGGCAGTTGAGGAAAAACTGCACGGATGGGGGTACAAAACCGGCAAAATGGTCGGTGAGGAAATCACCCTCATTGGGGCCTATGGGGATATTACCCGCCTACCGCTGGGCGAAATCCAGGAGATGGGGGGGGTCGAGGGCCTCATCCCAATCTCACGTGCCTATAAACGAGCCGCACAGAAAGGCTCTCCAGGCAACCTCATTCATAATACTGTAAACATTGGAAATGTTGAGGTGGGAGGCGACAAATTAACTGTTGTGGCCGGCCCCTGCTCCGTTGAAAGTGAGCCCCAGATTATGGAGGCGGCTAAGTTTGTCAAAGAGGCCGGGGCCACGGCATTGCGCGGGGGGGTGGTTAAGTATCGCTCCAGTCCCTACAGTGGCTGGGAGGGAATTGGCTCCAACTCAGAAGAGGCCCTGCGCAATGGCCTGAAGCTCATCGTCAAAGCAGGTAAGGAATTTGGACTACCCACAGTGGTCGAGGTGCTCGACCCTAACGATGTCACCGTGTACGAAGACATGGGAATAGACTGCATCCAGATCGGGGAACCAAACTCGAAAAACCAAGCCCTATTAAATCGTTTGCGCGACACACCACTGCCGGTCATTCATAAGCGCGGCAACTCGCTGGACATCGAAGCATACCTATTATGGGCCGAGCGCGTTATGGCCAATGGCAAAGAGAACGTCATCCTGTGCGAGCGGGGCATTATGAGCGCCAACAAATATACACGCAACACCTTGGACCTCGGCGGTATTGCCGCCCTGCACTATCAGCTCTCGTGCCTGCCGGTGGGAGTGGACGCCTCCCATGGAACCGGGATACGTGACCTTGTTCACAGTATGACCCTGGCCGGCATCATGGCCGGCGCCTCATTGGTCCTGATCGAGGCCCATCCCAACCCACTCATTGCCAAATCGGACGGTTTCCAAGGGTTGTTTCCTGAACAGCTCGTCCGGTTGGTGACTGCCTGCGACCAGGTCTGGGAGCTGCGCAAGCGCATCGACTCTCTCTACATACCAAGCGCAACCCTGGAACGTGACTACAACGGTCGGTCATCGACCGACAGGAAGCGTTTTTTCGGCTCCACCTGAGCGTTTTGAGAGGAGACCTGCCCCCCGTCCACACAACGACTAAATCAAGACAGAGATAGAGACAGGGACAGGGAAATACAAAGACAACTAGACCCCGTGTTCAGGCCAAGGCAGATTGTCCATGAAGGTCCACTTTTTAGGCTGTGGTGACGCCTTCGGTAGTGGGGGAAGAAATCACAGTGCCTACCTGGTAGAGGCCTCTGATCGTCTTTTCCTGCTCGATTGCGGTCCCACGACCCTCTTGTCGATGAAACGGGCTGGGTTTAAGCCACAGCAGCTGGACGCTATCATCCTGAGCCATCTCCACGGCGACCACTTCGGCGGGCTTCCCTTCTTTTTCCTGGAATACCTTTACGGAAGCCCACGCGCCAAGCCCTTACCTGTTGCGGGTCCGCCCACCACCGAGGAGCGTGTTCGCACATTGACCCATTGCATGTATCCAGGCACTTCAGAGCGCATGCAATCCCTTTCAACCGAGTTTCACATCCTCGAACCCGGGAAGCAGGAGTCCATCGAGGGAATCGAAATCCTTCCTTTCCGTGTCCCGCACCAGGTGCGAGAGATTTCCTTGGGGCTAAAGATCAGCTATCAAGGAAAACAAATCCTCTATTCAGGAGACTCGGCGTGGACGGATCAATTCGTCACCCATGCTCAGGGGGTGGACCTTTTTATCTGCGAATGCTCTCACTTTGAACGTGATACCCAGGACCATATGTGTTACCAAAGGATCAGAGAGAATCTCCCCCGTCTGAAATGTAAAAACCTGGTGCTTACCCACATGGGCGAAGAAATGCTGGCTCACAGACTAGAACTGCCTGTGAAGTCAGCCGAAGACGGGATGGTGGTTGAAATTTAGGACAGATCCCAGCATAAAACTGAAAGGGCTACCCATGGAAGTTATCAAAGGCCACTTCAAGGACACCAAAGGCATCCCGCCCAGCGGTTTGTGCGTCGGCGTCCATCGAGCCGGGGCCATCCATATGAAGATGGTAGAGAAATACGGAGACGGCCTTTCGGTCTGGTCACTCAGGCCCGACCTGGATTTTGTGGCCTTCAAAAAGGAGGGCCTGGGGGAAAAAGGCATCCGCGCTACGGATGACATTGAATCCATCCAGGGCGACAAACTCATCTATGGAGTCCGCGGGGCCCCACCGGAGATTCGGCAGAAGGCCCGAGAACAGGGGCTTGAACTGCTTGCGGACGCCACCTGCCCATTCGTGCTCGAGCAGGAAAAAGCCGAGGTGGAATTGCTGCAGCAGGGGTTCAACTTGGTGGTATTGAGCAGCGCTACCCATCACGGTATCCCACGCTTGTTAGGAATAGCTAAAGAGGCGGGACGG
>Ga0114947_10000365_pt1 | contig 15021 bp, 12 predicted proteins | sample CR02metaG_FD_99656 | JGI IMG/M metagenome (GOLD analysis project Ga0114947, IMG submission 99656) | Deep subsurface microbial communities from Mariana Trench to uncover new lineages of life (NeLLi) - CR02 metaG | ecosystem: Environmental > Aquatic > Marine > Ocean trench > Sediment ...
GACGAAAGCTGGGACCTCTGGCTCGACCGTGAGCTTTCTTCCCACGGGCCCGGTAGGGAATCCTGGAAGGAGTTGCTGCGCAGGCTCCCTCTTGAGCGCATCCGGGAGCTGGCCTACGAATTGAGCCCGGAGACCGTAGATCTCCCTCGGCTCGCCCAGCTAGTGAAAGGTCAAACGGAACTCGAGCTGCATCGGGACTGGTTGAAAGACCTGGAACAAAAGGCCTCCCACCTCATCGAACGGCATCCGGAGAATCGATCGATCGAACAGCATGTCTGCGCTACCGAACAACTGTTCCGTGAGTTTCTCCAGCGGGGGGCCATCGGCGCCGGTGTCCTCGCGGAGGAAAGAGGGCTTCTCGCGTCCGGAAAATCCATCACGGCGCCCAAGGGTTGGAATGAAAACGAGGTGGAAGAAGCCAGGCGGCTGGTTCGGGTTGCGCGTTGCCTGATGGGTATTGATCGGGAATTCACCGGGCTTCTTTGCGATCTTCTCATCCCCTTTGTGGAGGGCTGCCGGGAGAATTTTGTTAGGGCCGGTTTTATTTCCTTTGACGGTTTGCTTGTGCGGGCGAGGAAGTTATTGCAGCAACACCCAGAGATCAGGGAAGAGCTCAAGGGGCGGTTCAAGGCGATTTTAGTGGACGAGTTTCAGGATACAGATCCCATCCAGTACGAGGTCCTGCTCTACCTGGCCGAGGAGAAGGGTCAACAGGCCCAGGACTGGCGAAAGATTAAGCTGCGACCGGGTAAGCTATTTGTCGTGGGTGACCCAAAGCAGTCCATCTATGCCTTTCGGCGAGCCGACATCGAGGCCCATCTGCGCGTTGTTCGTGACGTCATACTAAGACAAAATGGTATAGAGTGCGCGCTCAAGACAAGTTTCAGGAGTCATGAAGGGATTCTGGACGTTGTGAACGGTGTCTTTTCCCAACTCATTCAAGCGCGCGAGACACTCCAACCCCCCTATGCCTCAATTCATCCCTTGGAAGATGTGGGGTTGGAACCTAAAGACCTTCCATTGGCACTGCTACGCCATGTGGAGATTCGTTGGGTCGAAGGTGATGAAGATCTCAACGCCGCCGACGCGCGCCGGCTAGAGGGGGAATCCCTCGCCCGCTGGCTTGCCGAGGATGTTTTGGGTAAAGCCCTTATCCTCGATAAGAACCGTTCCCCCATGTTAGCCCAGGCGGGACATGTGGCCATATTGATGCGCTCCCTAGCTAACGTGGACCAATACCTGGAACCGCTTCGCAGACGAGGCATTCCCTATGTCGTCGAGGGAGAAAAACACTTTTATGCCACTCAAGAAGTTATAGACATGGTGAACTTGCTCCGTGCCATCGAAAATCCCTATGACCGACTGGCATTGGCGGGTGTGCTCCGATCTCCACTAGGGGGACTGAACGATCGAGAGCTCTATGAACTCCACCGGCAGGGGCATTTGGATTATCGTGCAGTGGCTTGGCCCAAAGGTCTACCCAAGAAAGGCCCAGCTTCCCAGGTGCGGGATCTCTATTCCATTCTTCTTCGGCTGCACAAGGAGACCCGCAGGCTTTCCGTGGGAGATGCGGTGCGTGAGATCTTTGACTCGCTACCAGTGATGGTGTTGGCCGCCAGTTCCTACCATGGGGAACAGAGGGTGGCCAATCTCGAGAAGGTTCGTCTCCTTGCGGAAGAAATGGGGCGGGAGGGAACAGCCACGTTGAAGGGCGTCATCGCAACCCTTGAAGGGCGGGTCTCTGAAATGAAAGAGGAAGGTGAAAGCAGTCTTGCGGAAGAAGGCTTGAACGCGGTCAAGGTCCTCAGCGTCCATAAGGCCAAAGGTTTGGAATTCCCGCTCGTAATCCTGGCCGGTTGCCAGGCAGGGGTGAACCGCCAGGGAAGTGAAACCGTGGAGGTTTATCATGACTGGTCCACTCATCTGGTGGGACTGCATGTGGATGATCTCTGGAGCCTGTCGGGGATCTTCCTCGATGGAAAGAAAAAGGCCCGTGAAGAGGAAGAGCAAAAACGGGTATTCTATGTGGCTGCGACCCGGGCCCGTGAGCACTTGACCCTCTCCTGTGCCGCGGCGAAGAGAAGAACGAGCGGGAGTTTTTTGTCTCTGCTCGAGGAGGCCACAGGAGAGATCAGATCAGCCACCGAGTCGAAAACCGTGCGTGCCGGCGCAGGGAAGATTCAATTGCGGATCCTGCAAGAAGGGCTAGAGCCGCCTGGCTCCATTGGTAACGAGTCTGAGAAGCAGCCAATAGACTTCGACAGTCGGAGCTATGAAACAGCGGTTCAGCAACGGCAGAAAAAGTACCAGGAGACCATCGAGACCCCGCTCTTTGTAAATCCAACGTTGCTCAAGAGAAGGGAGGAAGAAAGGCTGGGTCAGGTCCCTCATGGGCAAAATGTGAGGGGCTTGAATCAAGAGGCCCTTTTCGTAGGGGAATTGGCCCACCGGTTCCTTCAGCGTTGGGACTTCTCCCAGGACCCGCAGTCCTTTCGTGATCAACTTTTACCCTTGCTAGACCTCTGTCTCGATGCGCGTGATGATCATGATCGTATGGCTGTTCAAAGGGAGCTCGAAGAGATATTTCACGTGTTTTTCAATTCCTCCGCCTACGAAGAGCTCAAGAGTTCTCACATCCTTGGACGTGAGATCCCCCTGTTGATTCCTTGGGGGGATCAGATCATGGAAGGGGTCATGGATGTGCTTTACGAAAAGGATGGAGAACTCTACGTAGCAGATTACAAGACCGATCGCGTCCAAGGTCGGGATCTCTCCGAGGTGGTGCGGGGTTACCGCCACCAGGCCCAAATCTATTCTGAAGCCGTTCGGCGATGCGTGCAGAGGGAGGTGGCTGGATTTAAAATTTTCTTTTTGCGCTTGGGGGAGGCGGTTCCAATAGGAGTGGAAACATCGGCCTCGTTTGAGGCAACGCAAAAAGGGAAGGAGGGATTATGAAGCTTTCCGTTAAATCCTTGACCATTACGTCAGCAGTCCTGTGGGGAGGCGTTTGTCTGATGGTCGCCGTGCTCAACGTCATTTGGCCCGGTTATGGCAAGGCCTTTCTTGATCTCATCAGTTCCATCTATCCGGGATACGAGGTGACGGGGACCCTAGGCAGTGTCATTGTAGGTACCCTCTATGCCTTGCTGGATGGGGCTGTGGGCGGTGCCCTCTTTGGCTGGATCTATAATTGCTGCGCCGATTGAAAAGCCTCGCCGAACCATATTAGATTGGTGTGAACGAATCTAGCGTGAATCATCATATCTCTCTCCGAAGAGTGTTGCTTGGGTTGTTCGTCATGGGGTCTCCTTGAGATTGATGCAATTGATCACTCCTACCATTCATAAGAAGCAAGATTGAAGGAAGACGTACAGTTTAGACGGCATCGGCATTCGGATTGACGGTACCCATCGGTTCGGGTTTACGTCTTCTCAGCTTCGGCGGGTCAGGGTATTATAGGTTGCCATTTGATCCATCAATAGTCTAAACTCAGCCGTAATGAACAGGCCGTTTTTAACCCGCTACAGTACAAGCCTCTGGATTCGCGTCCTCCGCTTTAACATCCACTCCAGTAAGAAGCTCCAGGAGGATCTGGAGAAGCTGGAACTCACCCCCCCGCAGTTTTATGTTCTGGCCACCATTGGCTATCTGGGAGGAGTCCCCTTCAGTGAAATTGGCGCGAAGATGATGGTCACCGTGAGTAATCTAACGGGCATTGTAGACCGGCTGGAAGAAAAGGGTATTGTGGTGAGGGATAGGGATAAGCATGACCGCCGAGTGATACATGTCAAACTTACAGAGAAGGGTAAGAAACTCTACAAGGTCTCCGTTACCACCTTTGAGAATAGCGTGTCGCAATTCTTTTCCCCGCTAGATAAATCCCAGCAAAAAGAGCTCTCCACGCTTTTGCGCAAATTACTTGGCACCCCCTGAGACAACCCTGTCCATGGGTTTTCCCCATCCTTGACAATTGGTTAAAGGTCAAATATTTTATGTGTGATCAATCAACATGTTAACCTATGGATAATGACGTGCTGAATCCCCTCAATCCAGTTGTGACCCTGGGCCATTGATTGAGAGCTTCCATGATGCTGATACGGTTGGACCTCGAGACCACACATGTAAGGACGGTTTGAAAAATGCGCACCGAACCTCATTTCACTCCAGAGAAGTTACTCTCCCGGATGAATTTTAAGCCCGGTTGCCTGGGCTCGGTCGCCCTCATTCCCGGTCCGAAGGAGCGTTCCAATATGCTGCTCGAAAACCTCGAGAACCCCAAGATGAGCTTTTCCTTTTTGGATCATGAGATGCATACGGGTACGTGCAACGGCAAACGAGTGACCGTCGGCAATGGAGGGCGCTATGCACCCGATACGGCGATCACAACTGAACTCCTCTGTGCGGGTGGCGTTGAATCGCTAATACGAATCGGCAGCTGTGGGGCTTTGCACAAGAATGTGAAGATCGGTGACTTAGTCATCGTAACGGGTGCAATTCGCGGCGAAGGGACAACCCCCTATTACGTGACCCAAAACTTCTCCACGGTCTCTCATCCAGAGATTGTCCATGTACTGACGGAAGCCGCCAAAGTCTTTCAGGTCACGGCGCACCTCGGCTGGGTCTACACCACAGATGCCTTATTTCAAGAAACTCCAGAACTCCTTGACGGATTGGAGCGGCAGGGAATCTCTGCCATCGATATGGTCACGTCGTCCTTTCTCACCGTCGCTCAGGTCCGGAACAAAAAAGCAGGGGCCATCCTGGCTGTTTCCGACGAGTGTTTCAGCGGGAATTATGGATTTCGCGACCCCCGTTTTCTCGATGCGGAAAACAAGATGGTGGATGTGGCCTTCAAGGCCATCGAACTCATGAGTTAACCCCGACCCGACAAAAAAACTAAAATATGCGCGACCGTGGAGTACATATCGCAAGAGTTTTGGCCATAGGGGAGATGGTTCCGTAACGTCACTGACAGTGAGTTTTGGATTAAATGGTGCAAACCACTCTTCGACCTGGTCTGGTGCTCAGTATAGATGATTTTTTCGACCGATTAATGTCGGATCGGGGTTAACGCCACATGGAGCAAAAAAGTCCATTGTTTGCACCAGTGATCTGGGAAGGCGATCGCTTTAGGATACTTGATGAGACCCTCCTCCCTTGGGAAATGCAATACATTACGGTGAACGAGGTGAGCGAAGCGATCCGAGCCGTAAGGGAGATGAAGACACGGGCCTTCGGCCAGGTTTTGACTTTCCTTTACTCTGCGGCCTTGACGGCACGAACCACGAACGCAAAGGCGCCCGAAGCACTTGGAAGACGGCTTCAAGAATTGGCCAACGAATTTTCGGAGGCACGACCAACCTTTAACTTTAAGAGGCATACCACCTTTTTCGATGAGTGCTTGAAAGAATGTCCCGCCGGTGAGGAGGTGGGAAGCTGGATAGAGGGTAAGATCCATGATCGGATCGCAACTATTCTCAAGGCAAGAGATGGCAGGGCTAAGATGGTGGCGAAATTACTACCCAGTCCCTGTCGGCTCATGACTCATTGCAACATCAGCGGCGAGTTGGTGGCCATCGGTGAGCACTGCAGGGCCATGGAAAAAGAATTTCATGTCATCGCCACGGAGACCCGACCTTATCTCCAGGGATCCCGGCTGACCGCTTGGGAGCTAGGCCAGTCGGGCATCGGCGTGACATTGATACCTGACTGCGCCACCGCACAGGTCATGTCCAAAGGAGACGTGGATGTGGTGCTCGTGGGCTCAGATCGGTGTGCGCAAAACGGAGATATCATTAATAAGGTGGGGACCTATCCCCTCGCCCTGATGGCGAAGGAATATGGCATCCCATTCTATGCATTGGTCCAGGATCCCGGCCATTTGCCTACGGGAGGACATGTCCCCATTGAGGAGCGGCCCGTGACCGAGCTGTTTAACTTCCAGGGTCGTTCCATTACACCCGAAGGGGTCCAGGGAAGATACCCCGCCTTTGATGTAACCCCAGCGGCTCTCCTCTCCTATCTGATCAGGTATGACGGGGTCTTCACACCCGATAGTTTCAGGGAAAATTTTCAGCACGACTCCGTAGAGAAAGAAATAGAAAAGAAGGAAAAAAAGCGGTTGATCCTTGTTTACGGTATTCCCCGCAATGATGACTATACCCAGCTGCTTGAGGCCTTCAAGGATGAACAGGCCGAGGGAATGTTGGTGCCCGAGGTCCGGCCCCAACTCTGGGGGACTCAGGAGGTCGCCCGTGAACTTATACAGCGGGGGATTTCTACGACATTAATTTCAGATAATATGATGGGCACCTTCTTTGCCCAGGAAGAAATCCGGCGTGTTTACCTCTTTTACCATGAGCTTGATGAAAACGGACCAGTGGGCATTTGTGGATCCCTGCTCGTAGCACGGCTGGCGCAGGTTCACGGAGTCCCCATAAGGTTGCTCGGGTCTGGAGAGACCCAACAGCAGCCATTGGATGAGACCGTGGCTACTTTCATGGGACAGAGGGTCTGTCCCGAGGAAGTTACCATATATCCCGTCGAAAAAGATCGGATCCCTTGGTCCCTTTTAAAGAATAATTAAGGCAGGACTATCGTTGTTATGACGACCATAGAGCGTGACATCATTTATTGGGGGAGATGCCTCTATGAGCGCAAGCTCATCACCGGTTGGGGAGGCAATATAAGCCGCCGTATTGGAAAGAACCGTTTCCTAATTACCGGGAGGAATTCCCCCCTGGGGTTTCTGACCCCGAAGGATCTGGTGGAGATCAATTCGGAGGGTGTGCCGACCAAAAAGACGCAGACGTCCTCTAGCGAATCCCCACTTCACTTGGCGGTCTACAAAGAAACGGAAGCCATGGCCGTTATCCATGTCCACCCACCCACCATCGTGGTATTTTCTCTTGCCAACGAAAGCTTTGTTCCCCTGAGTTGGGAAGAGAGATACATTCTTAAAGAAATACCTGTTGTGCCACAGCTCACCCCTACCGTGAGAGACCCGGCTAAGGTGGTGGAAGCAATCCGCAATCGACCCATTGTTATCCTGAAAGGCCATGGGACGGTTGCTATGGGAAAGGATCTTAGAGACGCATTTCTTCTGACCGATTTGCTGGAAGGGGCGATCCACTGCCAGTTTTTAAAAGACGGGATGTCCTCAGCTGAACAAGGCACCGCTCCTCAAACCAAAGCGGTTGCTGGGGTCCTGTCTACTGGAAAACAAGAATAGCCGGGGGAGGTTTCTGCTATGGCCATTGATTCCAATCAAGCAGGTTTCTTTGTTGGGGAGGTACTGGAGCAGACTGCCCAGCGATACCCTGATAAGACTGCACTGATTGCCAAAGAGGACGAGATGACCTTCGCGCAGGTGAACGAGAAGGCCAGTTGTTTAGCAGGCCATCTACAGGCCGAGGGGATCAAGCCGGGGGACCGTGTCGGCTTGTTCCTGCTCAACTCCATTGCCTGCGCCCTCTGCTACTACGCAATCCAAAGAATTGGGGCGGTCTCCGTGGTCTTGGATGCACGCCTCAAGGGAAAAGAGCTTGCAGGGGTTCTGCAGGATGCTGACCTAAATCTCTGTATCACTCACCAACGTCTCATGCCTGAGATCTCGCCCATTTTGGTGGAGCTAAAAAAAGTTCCACTGTGGGTAGTTGAGGGTGAAGGAGAGCAGGCCTTTGAGAAAAGACTATCGGCACCACCAAAAGACTTTGTTCGGCCGAAGCTCAATCCCGACCAAGACGCGGTCATTCTTTACACCTCGGGAACGACAGGAGAGCCCAAAGGAGTGGTGCTCAGTTACGTTAACCTGACCCAATTTCCTTATTGCATGGGCCAGGTTTGGAAGACGAACGAAAAGACCGTATTGGGCTGCATCCTCCCCATGTCACATATTTCCGGTCCCATCTATTGCAATGAGATCATCGACAAGGGGAGTACCATGGTCATTTTTGATCAGATGAATCCAGTGACTCTATTGGAAGGAATCCAGAAGCACCGAGTCACCTTGTTTCATGGTATCCCAATCATCTTTCAGCTCCTCCTGAGCGTCCCCAATCTCAAAGCCTATGACACGCAAAGCGTCGAGATGATTGCAATGATGGGTATGTCTGTTCCTTTGCCGCTCATGCGTGCCTTCAAGGCGGCGCAACCTCACATCAAAGCGCTACAGGGGTACGGGCTCACGGAAACTTCACCTCTGATAACAGGCACCGAAACCCCGGACGCAGATGCCAAATTGGCGAGCATAGGGAAACCGGCTCCTGGAATTGAAGTAAAGATCATCAATGAAAAAGGCGATGAAGTGGGCGAGGGGGAAGAAGGAGAGATCATTACTCGAGGTCCTCATGTGATGAAGGGATACTTTCGCAAACCCGAGGCCACGGCTGAGAGAATACGGGATGGGTGGCTTTATACCGGGGACATCGCCAGACGCGAGAACGACGGCTATTTCTATCACTTGGGCAGAAAGGACGACATGATCATTACCGGGGGGATGAACGTCTACCCGGCAGATGTCGAAAACATGTTGTACGAACTCCCGCAGATTCAGGAGGCCGTGGTCTTTCCCATCCCGGATACCAAGAGAGGGAATGTCATTGGAGCTGCGGTGGTCCCGCGCCAGGGACAGTCTCCAAATGAGAAAGATATTCTTTCCTTCTTACGTTCGAATCTGGCGACCTTTAAGGTGCCTCAAAAGGTCAAAATTCGGGAATCCCTGCCCCGGACCTCAACAGGCAAGGTCATCAAGGATGCCTCTGTGCTGCTCTCGGACGGTTAGTGAGCGCTCTGCCCATGAGTCTTGGTAGCCCTTGGAGGGCCTGCCCGGTCAGCCATGGGTCCGTCAAATAATTGTACCCTAAAGCGTTTGACAATCCCTTCCCCTGTGATAGGGATGCTTGCGTTGTAAGCTCATAGGTGCCTCCCCCCATCATTGATTAGGCTTCCAGAGAAGCGAGGCCAGTGGCCAAAAGAAACTTAAAAATAGCTAATAAAGCCAGGAAGGGGAGATTATGAAACATATATCGTTCGCGGCTATTTTCACGTTGTCGCTCATCGTATCTTTGCTCGTTTCCACGAACCAACCAGCCCTTGGTTTTACGAAAGGAAAAACGATCCAGATCTACTTGGGAGTTTCTCCCGGGGGCGGGCATGACACGGAGGCTCGGATGATTGCTCGTTGGCTACCTAAATATCTCCCGGGTGAGCCAAAAAACATTATTGTCAAAAATATGCCTGGAGCGGGCGGTTTGATTATGGCCGCCCGGGTTTACAACCGATCAAAACCCGACGGACTCACCTGGGCAATTATGGGATCAACGCAAATGGGTAACCAGGCCCTTGGCGACACTGGAGGCAAGTACGACCTCCTCAAAATGCCGCAAATTTTTTCCACTTCAGGGTCAGGGGCGGCCATTGTCCGCGATTTTTTAGGCGTTAAAAATGGCAAGGAGCTCACCAAAATAGATGCTTCACAGATCGCTGTGTCGGGCCGAACGTTGCTTGGCCTATCGTTTTTAACAGACGTCGTAGGCCTCGAACTCTTGGAAATCACTGGATACAAGTACGTTGTGGGCTACCCCGGAACCGCCCAAATGTTCCTCGCCTTTCAGTCCGGGGAAATTTCCTACGTAGGCGGTACGGGACTTCACCATGTTCTCGGCAAAAGTGGCCGGTACTACGATGCAATAAATTCGGGGAAGGCCGTTGTGCTTTGGCAAACAGGCATGGTGACTCCTGAAGGTAAAGTCGTTCGCTCTCCCGGTACCGCCATCCCAACCTTTGCCGAGATCTACCAACAGATCCACGGCAAGCCACCTTCAGGTCCCGCATGGGAAGCCTATAAATTGGCCGGGCCAACCATTCGTACTCTGAATCGGTCTCTCGTGGTTCCACCAGGAGTCTCCGGAGACAGAGTGAGGCAGTTGAGAACCGCATTCGATAAGCTCTACCAGGACCCAGGGTACAGGAAGGAGTGGGAGAAGGTCTTTGGCCTTAAGCTCGACTATGTTTCCGGGGAGGATGCAGATACGGTGGCGAAAAAATTGCTGGGTCCGTCGCCGGGATGGGACTACCTGAAAAACGACTTCATACCTCGACTCAAGGCCAAAAAAAATTAGGGCTGCGCATAAATATATCCTGGAGGGTCACTCCCGGCTCCCTAATTTATTTTTAAACAAAATGGGGTCAGGTCTATTATTGTAGCATCCTACATTAGCGCTAGCGTCCGGCTGTTCTATCCCTTTGTGATCTCCGGACAACTCGCCCTACAGTGGTGAAATGGACTCTAAAATACTCCGCGATCTGTTTGTAGCTGTACTCCCTCGTCCGATAAGCAGCAACAATGCCTTGATCTCTTCGTCGGTATTTTGCCCGTATCACATCAAGTGGAAGCGCCGGTGGACGTTGCTGCACTCTTGGGATGTTGACGTCTAGTGATTTCTTATCTACCTCCCCATGCATTTGTGCGATGAACTTCTCGTCCCCCAGATAGATCTGACGGTTGAGATTCTTCCAAATACTCTCCCGTCCAATCCCCTCACTTACAAACCGTCGAAAATTTCTTTGAGCTGATGCTTTTCTGTTACCAAACTGTGCAAGTAAAGCATCTGTTGCCAGCCAACCGGGATTCCTGGCTTTACCCACCATTGACCTGTAGCTGCTCCATGGCCAGTCTTCGACTCTCTTTACTAATCTCGCACGCACCGGGTTCAGCACAACATATCGGCCTAACTCCAACAGGTACTCATCCCGATCCACAAGGATAGCCTTGTACCGACCCTGAAAAAGATGCCCTACTCTCTGGTGCCGCCGATTCGACAACTGCGTGTACACCCCGTTTAGCTGTCGCATCCCCTTCGCTAGATTTCCGTCAGGTGTCTCCACTAATAAATGGTAGTGGTTGCCCATCATGCAGTAGGCTTGGCAGACCCAGTTCCACTCAACAATCACCTTCCCCAGAAGGTCCAAAAAAACCTTACGGTCGTTGTCATCTTCATATATTGGCTCCTGGCGGTCACCTCGGGCGGTTACATGATAAAGGGCGCCTGGAAATTCAATGCGTAAGGGTCGTGCCATGGGGGGAATCTACCAAATAGAATGCTATATTGATAGACCTGACCCCAAACTTGGGCCTGGAATATTTGGGGTCGGTTAGGGGATGCGGAGGGACTTGATGAGCCGTAAGAGAGACTTTTCGTGTAAACCCAGTTTTTTGGCGGCAGCGGTTCGGTTTCCCTTGGATTGAGCAAGGGCATTTAAAATCATGTCACGCCGATAGGCATTGATCGCAGCACTATAGGATAGATTATCCGGGTTAGGATCAGAAGGTGACTCAAGGGAGACGACTCTTTCAGGGAGGTTTTCCAGGGTTACCTTTGGACCCTGGCCCAGCACGACCGCCCGCTCGATAACATTGGCCAGCTCACGCACGTTTCCGGGCCAGTCATAGGCTGAGAGTTTTTCCTGCGCATCCTCAGTCACGCCATCGAAAGGCCTTTTCGTCTCTTTGCAAAAATGCTCGAGGAAATACTGCGTTAGGACAGGAATGTCTTCTTTTCTCTCCCGCAAGTGGGGAAGGGTGATGGAGATGACGTTCAGGCGATGATAGAGATCTTCCCTAAAGCGTCCGTCTTTAATCGAGCTCTCCAAATCACGGTTGGTAGCCGCAATAATTCTCACGTCTACGGAGATGGGTTTGGTCCCTCCCACTCGTTCGAATTCACGCTCTTGCAGGAATCGGAGAAGTTTCGTTTGAAGCTCCTGGGAGATATCGCCCACCTCGTCCAGGAAAACAGTTCCGCTGTTGGCGAGTTCCATCTTTCCCTTTTTGAGCTGATGGGCTCCGGTAAAGGCCCCCTTTTCATGACCAAACAGCTCGCTCTCCAGAAGTTCCTTGGACAGACCGACGCAGTTGATCGCCACAAAGGGTTTACCCTTTCTATCACTCCAGCTGTGAATGGACCGGGCAAAGACCTCCTTCCCGGTCCCGCTCTCACCCAGGAGGAGAACCGTAGCCTTACTTGACGCTGCCTTCTTCGCCGTGTCCACAGCCTCGATCATTTTCGCACTGTTGCCACCAATGAGCCGGTAACGCCTGTCTGTCTCTTCAGTCAGGATCTCTACGTCTCTTTTCAACCCCTCCCGTTCCAAGGCCTTCCGCACCACGATCTCAAGGTGTTTTGGATCGATGGGTTTGGGAACAAAGTCATAGGCTCCCTCTTTCATTGCCTCAACTGCTGCTTCGATTGAGCCATGGGCAGTGACGACAACAATCGGGATGTCTACACCGTCCTGACGCAGCCTGCGAAGGACCTCCATACCACTCATCCCTGGCATCTGGAGATCCAGAAGAATCAGAGAAGGTACCTCTTGTTGGATGGCAGCCAAGCCTTGTTGGCCGTCGGCGGCTTGGACCACATCGCATCCCAAGGCCCGCAACCGCACCTGCAAGAGGCGGCGGGAGGCCGGATCATCATCTACAATTAACACTTTGCTTGGCATAGCTGCTGTAACCTTAATGAAAGTTTTTCGCGCCCAAACGTCAACCTGCCAAAGAGTTACTAACCGCAGATTCACGCCGATTAACGCAGATCATTTTCTAGCCAATCTGGCCAGAAACTAATTCTCTTTGTCTGTGTCCATCGGGGAAAATCTGCGGTTAATTCCTCTCTTAAAGTTTTAACCAGGGCTGTATTCCCCCAAGGAGATATGTATTTGTTTGTCGTCGTCTCCCGACAAACGAAAAACTAATTCTCTGTGCCCTCTGTGGTTCGACTCTGCTCACCACACTGAGTCCATCGAAGGGCGCCTTCGCAGTGAATAAGTCTTAATCCGCGATAATCTGCGAAAATCTGCGGTTAAATGTCTTAACGCTTTGCGCCGTACTGTCACCCAGCGTACGAAAATCTGCAGTTAATTCGCTCCGTTCTGGCTCCTATCCGCTTGCTGCTCGCTGTTCTCACTGTTTGAGCTGAACAATATTGTATGCCATCACAGGGCGAAGGAAGCCCTTCAGGCGGAACTCCCCCAATGACTCGGTTTCGATGGAATCTTCTATCTTGCCGAGTGTCTTTTGATCGGTAAGGATCTGACCTCCTTTGGCCTCGTCGCTGAGACGGGAGGCCAGGTTGGTAACCTTGCCCACAGCCCCGTAGTCTCGTCGGCCCTCGAAACCGATATTTCCCAATGTTGCGTACCCGGCGGCCAACCCAATCCCCAAATGCAGGTCGTAGCCTTTCTTGCTCCATGCGGCGGCGCGTAGTTCTTTAACCTTGTCCTGCATTTCCAGTGCCATCTGTACTGCCCTTTTAGTATGGTCGTTGCACGGTATTGGGTCGTTGAAGAAGACCATGATACCGTCTCCCGAAAATCGCTCCAGAGTCCCTTCGTACTTGAAGATTAGCGTGCCCATTTCCATGTGATAGGAATCGAGAAGCTCGGTAATCTCTTCGGGCTCGGCGCTATCCGTGAAAGCCGTAAAACCACGTAAATCCAAGAAAACCACGGTGATCTCGCGCCGATGACTTTTAATAAGACCCTCATTCTCACCTTTCAGTATGGTTTCAGCTATTTGCGGGGAGAGGTAACGCTTGAGACGGTTCATTCGCTCGATCTCATCCACTTGCTGTCTGACCTTTTCTCCCAATGTCCGATTCCATTCCTCCTGTGCATCGTGCATCCGTTTAATGCGCAGCATGGAGCGAACCCGCGCCAGAAGCTCGAAGGGTTCAAATGGTTTCACGACGTAATCGTCTGCGCCGGCATCAAGCCCTGCCACCTTGTCCTCCTGAGATCCCCTGGCCGTCAAGAGGATGACCGGTACGCCCTTGTACCTTTCGTCCTCCTTTAACCGTTTTAGCACCTCGAGACCGGTCAATTTGGGCATCATGTAGTCGAGAAGGATTACGTCCGGTTGGAACGATTCGACCTTTTCTAGCCCTTCCTCACCGTCGCTAGCCATCTCTACTTTGCACTCCAGGGCGCGAAGACGCACCTCCAGCAGGCGACGAGATGCCGCATCATCATCCACGATCAGGATCTTGGCACCGCTTGTGTCCATTTTTGCTTCGTGCTCCGATTACCGGTTTTAGCTGCGGCTTAGAACCGTGGCTACTTCTCGGACGAACGTGTCCTTGTCGATGGGCTTCGTAATATAGCCGGAGCAGCCCGCGGCCAGTGCTTTTTCCCGGTCGCCCTTCATGGCGTAAGAGGTCACAGCGACGACCGGGATATCACGGGTAGCTGGCTCTGCCTTTAATTTTCTTGTCGCCTCCAGTCCGTCCATACCTGGAAGCTGTACGTCCATCAGGATAAGGTCGGGGCGTTCAGCCTTAATGGTGTCGAATGCCTCCTGTGCGTTGGTGGCCGCGCGCACCTGATAACCCTGCGACCGGAGCAAGAATTCTGCTAACCGGCGGTTTACCGGGTTATCTTCGACGAGTAAAATTTTCTTATCAGACAATTTTCTTCCCCATTTTGGATTTTAGATTTTGGATTTTGGATTATGCCGGCCGCGACGAGTGCTTATTGATCCGGCTGTCGTGTCCCAATTTTAAAGATTTGTTATTAGATTTGCGATGGTTTTTGAATTGTTCATTTCTTTCTCGTAGCGTTTTTATCGAAGCGACGATCATTGCGATGATTTCGTCAGTCTCTTTTAGTAAGGCCGCCACCCTAGCCTTAGAAACTATGTGCGATTCTATAAGCAACTCTAGCCAGTAGACAGTTTCGTCAGCCTCTTCTTCGACAATGGAAAGCTTAAATAGAAGATCAGCCTTGGATTTTCCTCGGCATGCTGCCCTATAGTTCGCTCCAATGGAAGTACCAGAACGGATCAACTGTCGACCAATAACATTGGCTGTTCGGCTTGCAGGGAGTGATTCAACAAGTGAAATGACGTCAAGAGCCACTCGTTTTGTTTGCCGCTTGAATAATTCTTCGGTCACTTTCCCTCTGACTTGCTTAAATCCAAAATCTAAAATTCCCAATTCCCGGTTCCCTAATCAAAAATCGAAAATC
>Ga0114947_10000373_pt1 | contig 14898 bp, 12 predicted proteins | sample CR02metaG_FD_99656 | JGI IMG/M metagenome (GOLD analysis project Ga0114947, IMG submission 99656) | Deep subsurface microbial communities from Mariana Trench to uncover new lineages of life (NeLLi) - CR02 metaG | ecosystem: Environmental > Aquatic > Marine > Ocean trench > Sediment ...
CGGATCAGGGCGCACCCTCCAGAAGCCACCAGGAACGGACGTCGGCGAGCTCTCCCCGGAAGTCGGGCGCCACTCCCTGAAGGCTCCGGCGCAGAGCATCCGCTCGCCTCTCCACATAGAGGAACGTGAACGGCTGATCGTTCGCCAACAGCTCGTTGTACCGGCGGAGCAGCCGCCCCTGGTCGGTGCGATCGGTGGATCGTGGGATCGAGTCCATCACGGCGTCGAGCACCGGATTGCAGTAGCTCGTGAACTGCAGGGGCCGGCCGATCCGGTCGCAAGCCCACTGATCGCGCTCATCCAGCACGAACCCCTGCTGCCAGCTCAGCAGGAACGCATCGAACCTCCGCTCGGGGCTGGTGACGTCGGCCACCAGCGACTGGTGCTCCCGCACCCGCGGCCGGGCTTCCACACCTACGTTTGCAAGGTAGCGCTGCACGAGCTCCGCGATCGACCTCCGCTCCCGGCTCTCGTTCGTGGCCAGTTCGAAGCTGAACCGGACCCCGTCCTTCTCCCGGACGTCGTCGCCGTCCGAGTCGACCCAGCCCGCTCGCTCCAGAAGGACCGCCGCGGAGTCCGGGAGGTGCGGCAGGGGGCGCCGGGCCGAGTCGTACGCCCAGTGCCAGGGACCGACCGGGCCGGCGGCGGGAGTCGCCAGGCCGTGCCGCACGGCCTCCACGATCTCCTCCCGGTCGATCGCCATCGTGAGGGCTCGCCGGACGGCCGCATGCTCGAAGAACGGCCGCCGCGAGTTCCATGCGATGAACGAGTAGTTCGGAAACGGGAACGCCACGAGGCGAAGTTCCGGATCCTCGATCACCTGCTCCACAAGCTCCGGCGCGACCCGCACGTACATGTGCACCCCTCCGCTTCGCAGCTCGGCGAAGAGCGTGGTCTCGTTCGGGATGACTCGATAGACGAGACGATCGAGATACGGACGGCCGCCCAGCTCCTCCGGAAAATCGGGGTTCGCCTCGAACGTCCATCGGTCCCCCGGACGATGCTCCACGAAGCGGAACGGTCCGTTTCCGATCGGTTCGCTCGTGCCGAACGGGTGCGTCGCCAGCTCAGCCGGCGGCACGTCCTTCAGGATGTGTCGCGGCATGATCGGCAGAGCCGTCCAGCCGTTCAGGAAGTCCGCATGCGGCCGAAGCGTGAAGCGGATGCGGTGGGGACCGAGCACCTCGGCCGTCTCCCAGTGGTCGAAGCTGGAGCGGCTGGGGTACGGCACATCCGGGTCCTTCACCCGGTCGAAGGTGAAGGCAACGTCGTACGCGGTGGTAGGCGTTCCGTCGTGCCAGCGCACGTCGGTTCGGAGCTCGAACACGACCTCGTTGCCGTCCGGGCTCACCTCCCAGCCGCGGGCCAGGTACGGCGCCGGGTCGAGACGCTCGTCGTAGCGGAGCAACGTCATGAAGAGGACGTACGCCTGCACCTGGTCCGTCATGTAGTCCGACGACACGAAGGCGTTCATCGTCTGGATCTCGCCCAACCCGCCGACGACCACCGTGCCCCCGTAGCGCTCCGCCTCGGGCACATCGGCGGGATCGACAGCCGACGGTGCGGCCGCGCGCTCTCCGCCGCAGCCGGCGGCCATCAGGGCCAGCGCCACGGCTGCAGTGCGCGTCACCTCAGCTGCAGTGCGCGTCACCTTGGTTTCCCCTCGTCGGCGGAGCCCCACCGCCAGCGGGGCAGCGTCACCAGCTCTCCCCGTGCGTCCATCCGGACATCCTCCAGGCCGTCGCGCACCCCGGCCAACTCGTCGTTCCAGAAGAGGAACGTGATCGGCTGGTCCCACTGCAGGACCCTGGTGAACCGCGCCCACACTCGCCGCGCCTCCGTCTCGTCGGTGAGCGTAACGCCGAGGTCCATCAGGCTGTCCGCCACGGCGCTGGCGTACGAGCTTCGGTTCGCACTCCCCTCCGTGGCCGCCTGCGACCCGTGGAAGAGCGGCCGGGGGTCCACACGGAAGTTGTCCAGGACCCAGTTGGTCAGGACGGCGTCGAAGTCCCGCGCCCTGTGTTGGCTGAGAACGGTCTGCCACTCCAGCAGCTGCGGCTCCACCTCTACGCCCACCCTGGCCAGCTGCGCCTGTACGATCTGGGCCACATCGCTGAGGACGGGACTGCTGGCGACCGTAAGGAGCGTGAACTTCAGACGCTGACCATCCCGCTCACGAAACCCGTCGCCATCCGTATCACGCCAGCCGAGCCGTTCCAGGATCGCGACCGCCGAATCCGGCGCATAGGGCAGCGGCGCGAGCTCCGGCGCGTACGGGTGCCATGGTGGAATCGGCCCGACGGCCGGCGACCCGCGACCGCCCAGCACCGCCGTCAGCAGCTCCTGGCGATCGATCGCCATCGCCATCGCCCGGCGAGCCTCCGCCCGCTCGAACGGTTCCCGCCGGGTGTTCCAGCCCACGTACGTGAACATCCGCCACGGAAACGCGATCAGCCGCGCACCGGGCGCCTCCTCCACACGGCCCGTCTCCGTGGGCCCCAGGGTCCCGTAAACGTCCACATCGCCCCGCAGGAACTCCGCGAGGAGCGTGGTCCGCTCCGGCACGATGCGATAGAGGACCCGGGGGATCCGTGGCGGGCCACCCAGCGAGGGGGCAAAGTCCGGGTTCGCCTCGAAAACCAGCTGCTCGCCCGCCTGCCAGCGTACGAGCCGGTAGGGGCCGCTCCCCACGGGCGAGCGTCCGAAGGCGTGCCGGCTCAGCTCCTCGGGAGGGACGCCCTCCAGGACGTGACGCGGAACGGGCGGCCAGAAGAAGCTCTCGAGCGGCTGGGATACCTGGCTCGCGAAGCGGAATCGGATGCGGTGATCGTCCATGACCTCCGCCTCCGACACGTCGGCCAGGTAGACGGCTCCAAGCGGCGAGCCGACGGACGGATCCGTGGCGAGGTCGAACGTGAACTTCACGTCGTGCGCGGTCAGCGGCTCGCCGTCCTGCCACCGCACATCCTCGCGCAGCTTGAACACCACCTCGCGCTCCCCGAGCTCCCAGGACTCGGCGAGCCACGGGCGCACGCGATACGTCGAGTCGTACACGACGAGCGGCGTGTAGAGGAGGTGGTAGATGACGTCGTTCGCGTTCTGGTCCGTGCTGATCAGCGGGTTCAGCGTCTGGAGCTCGGCCGAGTACCCAAGGATGAGAGGACGCTCGGAATCATCCTGGCCGCCCCCGGTGCAGGAGGCGAGCGGGAGCGAGACGAGCCAGAGCAGCGAGAGGGCAGCGGACCTCAGCACGCCGGGAAAGTAGGTCGCGGCCCGCGCCGCCGGAACCCGGCGGCCGCACTCCTTTACCTGCGCCACGTCCACTCGGGGTCCTCGTACCGCGCCACGAGGCGCTGTGCCTCCCGCATCTCGCGCGATGTCCACTCGTCGGGCTCCGAGGCGAGGTCGATCTCCTCCTCGAACCCGCGCCTGAGCGCCGCGATGACGGCCTGCTCGGAGGGGAGTTCGCCCAGGAGCTCGTGGAGCGAGCAGGCGCCGGTGGACGGCGTGTGCGCAGCGGCTCCCCAAACCCCAGGCCGACGGGCTTCGACCATCAAGTCGTCGACCACAGCCTGGTCATCGTGAAGAAGGATGGAACCGTGCTGCAGCAGCGCTCCGTCCAGCCGCCACTGCGCACTGCCGATGAGCTTTCGACCCGCGCTCGTGATCTCCCCTGAAAGGGGATCCCGAAAGCAGGCGCGAGCCAGGGGCCGGGGCGCGCGGGCCGGCCGGGCACCGCGAGCGGAGCGCGGCGCGAGCGCCTCATCGAGCGGCACGCCGAGCGAGCGGAGGCCGCGCCCCAAGGCCTGGTTGATGCGGGCGTAGCCATCCCGGAGGCCGCCCCACAGGCTTACAGGGGCGGCAACGCAGTACGTGATCTCTCGGTGGTGGTAGACGGCGCGGCCGCCGGTGGGCCGCCGCACGACATCGATCTGGCGCCGCCCGGCCTCCTCCGGGTCGTACCAGCCGCGGGCGGTCTGGTTGCGGCCAAAAGAGAGGCACGGAGGGTCCCAACCATATAGCCGAAGGGTCAGCGTTCCCCGCCGTGCCGCGACCATGAGGAGCTCGTCCAGCGCCATGTTCCATGCGCCCCGACGCGGGGGGTCGACCAGAGAGCGGAAGTGGTCAGGCGTCGTTGTCGAAGCTCCACCGAACGTCCAGCCGGCGTCCGGCCCTCCCCTCATCCAGGCGCGTCACCGGCGTCGCGTGAGGTGCACCGGTCACGAGCTCCGGGTCGTGCTCCGCCTCGTCCGCTATCGCCAGCAACGCATCGGCGTAGCGATCCAGTTCCTCCCTGGTCTCCGTCTCGGTGGGTTCCGTCATCAGCGCCTCGGCGACGATGAGCGGGAAATAGATCGTCGGAGCGTGGAATCCGTAGTCGAGGAGGCGTTTCGCCACGTCCAGGGTCGTCACGCCCGTCTTCTTCTTCAGCGCCGCCCCGCTGTAAACCGATTCGTGCATCCCCCGTCCGTATGGCAGTGGAAACCTCTCCTCGAGCCGGGCGCTCAGATAGGCGTTGTTCAGAACCGCCGCCTCGGCCGTCTCCCGAACTCCGTCGCAGCCCAGCATGCGGAGGTAGGTGTAGGCCCGGACGAGCACCCCGAAGTTGCCGTAGAAGCCGTGGATCTTGCCGATCGACTCCGGCCGGTCCCAGTCGAGCGCGTAGCTCCCGCCCTCCGTCTTCACACCCGGGACCGGAAGGAAGGGCGCCAGGCGCGCCTTCACGGCGACCGGCCCCGCTCCGGGCCCGCCCCCCCCGTGGGGCGTGCTGAACGTCTTGTGAAGGTTGAGGTGCACGATGTCGTACCCCATGTCGCCGGGCCGCGCGATGCCCATCAGCGCGTTCAGATTGGCGCCGTCCATGTACATCAGCCCGCCGGACCCGTGCACGAGCTCGCTGATTTCCAGGATCTCCGACTCGAACACGCCCAGGGTGTTCGGGTTCGTGAGCATGAGCCCCGCCACATCGGCATCCAGCGCGGAACGGAGCGAGTCGAGGTCCAGGCGGCCGGCCTCGTTCGACCTCAGCTCCACCACCTCGAAGCCGGCCAGCGCGACCGTCGCCGGGTTCGTACCGTGCGCCGAATCCGGTATCAGGACCCGCCGTCGTCTCTCATCCCCGCGCCCCCGGTGGTACGCCCGCATCAGCAGCACGCCCGTGAGCTCACCCTGTGCGCCGGCGGCCGGCTGCAGGCTGATGGAGTCCATGCCGGCGATCTCGCACAGCAGCTCCCCGAGCTCGTGCATGAGGCCCAACGCTCCCTGCGCCGCCTCGGCGGGCGCGAAGGGGTGCAGGCCGGCGAAGCCCGAGAGCCGCGCCATCTGCTCGTTGACCTTCGGGTTGTACTTCATCGTGCAGGAACCCAGCGGATACAGCGCCCGATCCACGTGGTGGTTCTTGAGCGAGATCTCCGTGTAGTGCCGAACCACCTCGTGCTCGGGCACCTCGGGCAGCCTGGGAGAACTCGCTCGAAGGTGTCGGGAGGGAATGAGCTCCTCCAGGGGACGCACGGGCACATCGGGCCGCGGAACCGCGGTGCCGCGGCGGCCGGGACGAGACTTCTCGAAGATCGTCGGCGTCCACTCCCCCATGAACGGGAACGGCCTAGCAGGTCGACGCGACCCACCAGGGTTCTCCAGCGACCTGCTATAGCTCACGCGAGTCGCCCGCTCTCAGCACCACGACTTCCGCGCGCCCTCCGACCAGCTCACGGAAGCTGCCGGTATCCTGCCGAATGACGTCGAACGTGTCGTAGTGGATCGGGATCACCACGGAGGGCTCGATCATCTCGATCGCCCGGACCGCATCCTCGGGCCCCATGGTGAAGTTGTCGCCGATCGGCAGAAGCGCCGTGTCAACCTGGCCTCGCAGAAGCGTCATGTCGGTGGTGAGCGCCGTGTCTCCGGCATGGTACACCCGGTGCTCGTCGATCGCGATGAGGAGGCCCGCCGGGAAAGTGGTGTACCCTTCGGCGCCCTCCCCGGCCACTTGACCCCCATGCAGGGCCGGCGTGAGCTTCACGCGGCCGAACGGGAAGTCGTAGCCGCCCCCGATGTGCATCGGGTGTGCGCTCGCCACCCCCTGCCTCTCCTGCGCGTAGCTCACGATCTCGAAGGTCGCGATCAGCGTCGCTCCCGTGCGCTCCAGTATCGCCCACGCGTCCGCCACGTGGTCGAAGTGGCCATGGGTGAGCAGGAGGTAATCCAGCCGATCGAAGTGGTCGGCGGCGACGTCGGCGAGCGGGTTGTCCGAAAGGAACGGATCGATGAGGAGCCTCGTTCCGTCCGCCGCGATCAGCTCGACGCAGGCGTGCCCGTGAAAGATCAGTCTCGCCATTCTAGCCTCGCCTCAGAACATCTATGAGAAGATCGATCTCCTCGAGCGTCCGCTTCTCCGTGAACGCCAGGAGGAGGCCGTCCGGAGCGCCGATCCCCGGAAAACGGGAGAGGCTGACGCCGGCCAGCAGGCCGCGCTCGAGGCCACGCCGGACGATCGCCTCGGGATCCCCGGGCGTCCGAACCGCGAACTCGCGGACGAACGGCGAACCCGGATGAAGAAGCTCGTAGCCATCGAGCTCGGCGATGCGCGAAGCCGCGTAATGCGCGTGCTGGGCGGATGTCTCCGCGACTTGGCGCAGCCCCTCCCTTCCGAGCAGAGCCAGGTGGATGGTCGCGGCCAGCGCGTTGAGGCCCTGGTTCGTGCAGATGTTGCTGGTCGCCTTCCCCCGGCGGATTTGCTGCTCTCGCGTCTGGAGGGTGAGCACGTAACCTCGCCGTCCCTCCGTGTCCTCCGTCCCTCCCACTATCCGGCCGGGCATCTTTCGGATGAACTTCTCGCGCGCCGCGAAGAGGCCGACGACCGGCCCGCCGAAGCTCGGCGTGTTCCCGAACGGCTGTCCCTCGCCGGCCGCGATGTCCGCGCCCTGCTCGCCCGGTGAGCGGATCAGGGCGAGCGAGACAGGATCGGCCACCACACAGACGAGCAGAGCGCCCGCCTCGTGCGCCCGATCGGCCAGGGGCTCCACCTCCTCGATGAGGCCGAGGAAGTTGGGACTCTGAACGACGATGCACGCCGTCTCCCGTCCGACCTCCTCCAGGCCGGCGGGCTCGACGAGCCCCTCCCGGCCGGCACCCGCCATCCGGAGCTCGATGTCCAGCCCCTGCGTGTACGTCGTAATGACCCGGCGGTAGTAGGGGTGGAGGTGGCCGGCGAGGACGACCTGCCGCCGACGCGTGGCGGAGATCGCCATCAGAACCGCCTCGGCGGTGGCGGTCGCGCCGTCGTACATCGACGCGTTGGCCACGTCCATGCCGGTCAGCTCGCAGATCATCGTCTGGAACTCGTAGATGGCCTGCAGCGTGCCCTGGCTCACCTCGGGCTGGTACGGCGTGTAGGCGGTGTAGAACTCGCTTCGCCGAATGAGATGATCGGCGGCCGCCGGCACGTGGTGATCGTAGATGCCACCGCCCGCGAAGCACGCGAGCTCGGGATTGCGCGACGCGTGGCCAGCTACGAGTCGGATCGCCTCCCACTCCGAGAGGGCCTCCGGCAGGTCCAGCGGTCCGTCGCGAACGATGGCGGCCGGGATGTCGCTGAACAGCTCGCGGACACTGGAAACGCCGATCGCCGCCAGCATGGCCCGGCGGTCAACAGCACTGTGGGGAACGTAGGACATGGCGGAGGGCGACCTCGGAGGGCTACTCCTCGATCAGCAGTCGGTAGGCGTCCGCCGACAGCAGTTCCTCCAGCTCGGAGGCGTTCTCCACTTTGAACCGCACCATCCAGCCCGCGCCGTAAGGGTCGGAGTTCACGAGCGCGGGGTCCTCGTCGATCGCTTCGTTGACGGCTAGCACCTCGCCCGAAACCGGACTGTACAGCTCGGAGACGGCCTTCACCGCCTCGATCGTCCCGAACACGTCCATTCGGTGGAAAGTGTCCCCGGGAGCCGGAAGCTCCACGTACACCACATCACCGAGCTCGCCCTGCGCGTAGTCGGTGATGCCGATGATCACCTCATCATCCGCATCGGTCGGCCCGATGTATTCGTGCTCCTCGCTATACTTGAGAGATTCGGGAATCTCCGACATTGAGCTCCTCCGCTAGCTGGCCATGGCCGCCGTCGTCGCGGCGCGGGCGGTGACAATACCGGGAAGCCGACGAGGGCGTCAAGAAGGATCGGAGCCGGGGTCGATCAAGCCCGTTCCCCGCGTACGAGCCTCTTTCTTCGCCTCTCCGCCTTGAGGCGCTTCCTGGCCTCGCGCTTGGTCTCGCCGGGAAGGCGCACCTTGATCTCCACGCCGCCCATCAGCACGAAGCCGTTCACCTTGATCAGCGGCGCATCGGGGCCCGGCGCATCGTCGGACATCTGCTCGATGTCGAAGCCGCCCATGATCGCGAGGCCGTTGGACTCCACCCGGACCCCGGGCGGTACGATGATCTCCAATCCACCCATGATCGCCACCACAGTGATCTCGGTAACCGGCTCACCGAACCGCGCCTCGCGGAAATCGACATCGGCCCCGCCCATGAGGACGAACACGTTCAGGCGGCGCGGCGGCGTCCAGGCCCCACTCCGTCCCGCGCCGCCCATGATCGCCACAACGGTCTGGCTCTTGGGAACGGCGAGGCCGGGCTCCACCCGACACGCCGGCAGCGGTTCTCCAGCGGATTCCGCGGACGGTCCCGACTTCACAGGCAGGGCAGGAAGGCCGGCCAACAGCGCGTCCAGCTCGGCTCTCGTTCGCACGGCAAACACCCTGTCCAACCGCCGCTCCAGCTCGGCCATCTCCAGGTGGTCGGCCGCGAAATGCTCCGAGAGCTCCTGCACGACCCGATCTCGCGATTCGGAGAGGTGCACAGCATCCAGCGGCCCGGAACGCTCCGGCAAGTCCGTCACGGCGACCCCCTGAACTGGATCAGCATCCTGCCCTCCGCCCGAGCGTGCTCAGCGGATATGGCGAGTCTTCCGACTCATGTAGTCCATCAGAATGTACTGCCCCAAAGACATCGTGGATGTGAAGAACGCCTTCCCGCGACAGATCTCCGTCACCTTGCGGACGAACGCGATCAGGGTCGGGGACCGGGCCAGCATGAACGTGTTGATCGCGATTCCCTCGCGGCGGCAGGCGGCCACCTCCCGGTAGGTCTCCCGCAGGACGCGGCGGTCCAGTCCCATCGAGTTCTTGTAGATGCGTCCCCCCGGCAGCGTGATCGCGCTGGGTTTCCCATCCGTGATCATGATGATCTGGCGCATGTCCCCTCGTTCTGACCGCAGGATCCGGCGGGCGATCCGCAGGCCCTCGGCCGTGTTCGTGTGGTACGGCCCCACTTGCGCCCGGGCCAGGGCCGAGAGCGGGATCTCCTCGGCGCTGTCGTGGAAGAGCACACAACGCAGCGTGTCGCCGGGGAAGTGCGTCCGGAGTAGGTGCGAGAGCGCGAGTCCTACCTTCTTCGCGGGAGTAAAGCGGTCCTCACCGTACAGGATCATCGAGTGGCTGCAGTCGAGCATCAGCACGGTCGCGCAGCTCGACCGATAGGTCGCCTGATGGACGTGGAGGTCGGAGTACTCGACCGGCAGCGGGAAGCGGAGCCCCGCCCGGGCGATCGTGGCCCGCAGCGTCGCAGGCACGTCCAGGTTCAGGACATCCCCGAACTGGTAAGGCTTCGAGCTGGCTTCCGCCTCCACCCCGGTGGCGAGGCGCTGAGTGTCATGCGCTCCCAATCCGGCCTGACCGTAGGAGCCGAGCAGAGAGCGGAGCGCGCGATATCCCAAAAAGTCGAGGCTCTTGCGCGAAAGCTCGAACTTTACCGAACGGGCGGCGGCCTTGCCGATGCTGCCCGCCCCCGTCACCGGCCGCGCCTCGTCAGGGGCTCGGGGCGCCTGATCGACATGCAGGTAGCCATCGTCGACCAGCCGCTGAACGATGTCGTCCAGAAGACGCGCGATAGCGTCCAGGGTCTCCGCATCGGGCTCGCCCTCGCCGCCCAGCGCCTCGAGCATCTCGGGCGTGAGCTGGTCGCTTTCGATCAGGGCCCGGAGGATCGCGTCCTTCAATGCGTCCAGGCCGTCCGATTCCTCCGGCTCGCCGGTGTACGGGTTCCAGCTCCAGCCCCCGAAGCCCGAGTCGAGGAGGAAGTCGGAGAGCCGATCGAGGAGCTCCTCGACGTTAAGGGCGTCGACGAGGCCGCCACTGTACTTTTCGTAGGTGATGGTTCTCACGGCTTCTTCTCCACGGTGGCCGCTTGCCTGCCTCGAACAGCGATCGGTATGCTCAGGCGGTCGCGCCATCCGAACGCCGCCAGAGAGCCGAGGCACGGCGCGCCCATGCGCCTTCCTGACTAATAACCGGCCCGGGTACTCGCTGTGCCGCCAGACGTCGCCCTGATACCGTTCAGCAAGTATAGCGGAGCCGGAAACGATTTCGCGATCGCACTCGCCGAAGACCTCGAGGACATCGAGCCTGCATCCCTGGCACCGCGCATCTGCCCGCGCGCCACAGGGGTCGGCGTCGACGGCCTGATCTTGGTCCGCAGGCTCGGCCCTGGACGGATCGGGGCCCGGTTCTTCAACCCGGACGGCTCCGAGTTCTCGACTTGCGGCAACGGCTCTCGGTGCGTCGCCCGCTACGCCCGCCGGCGTTGCCTCGTCGAGGAAGACCGGATGGCCATCGAGACGTCGGCGGGCGTGGTGGAGGCGACGGCCGGCGCGTTCCAAGTGTCGCTCGACTACGAGATGGACGCGTCGGTAGAGAGGGAGGCCGAGGTGCCGTACGGCGACGAGTTACGGCCGGGGTGGCTCGTACACGTGGGTACGCCGCACCTCGTGCTGCTCCTCCGATCCGTGCCGACCGGTGATATCACCGGCCTCGCCCAGCCGATCCGGTTCCACCCATCGCTGGGGCCGGAGGGCGTCAACGTCGATTTCGTCTCCAGGCGCGGCGGTTCGGAGACGGAGCTGGAGATCCGCACCTACGAGCGCGGCGTCGAGGGCGAGACGCTGTCGTGCGGCAGCGGCGCCATGGCCGTGGCTCTCGCCCTCCACACGGCAGGCATCACGGGTCCCACCCTCACGCTCCACACGCGCAGCGGCGACGCGCTGGAGATCGCCCTGCTGGATCGGATCGGTGAAGCTCCATCCACCGCCGTCGTTTCCCGACGAAGACGCCTGCGTCTCGGCGGTCCGGCGCACCACATCTTCGACGGCGAGTTCCCGGTCCCAGCGGATGCTCCGCCCGCTGGTGATCCACCGTTCACCGGCGGCCGCTCACCCGGCAGCGTCGACGGCTGACCCGATGCGGACCGGGTTGGTCATCGACCGGTTGCTGGCGTGGTACGGGACCCACAATCGCCACGTGCCGTGGCGCGGGGAGACCGATCCGTATCGCGTGTGGGTCGGGGAGGTGATGGCGCAGCAAACCCGCATCGGGACCGTGGCCACCTACTACGAACGGTTCCTCGAGCGCTTCCCCACCCTTCCTGCGCTCGCCGCGGCCCGCCTCGACGAGGTTCTCAAGGCCTGGGAGGGAATGGGATACTACGGGCGGGCCCGGCGCCTCCACATGGCAGCCCGCGAGGTGATGGCGGAGTACGGCGGCGATGTGCCCGACGACCCCGCGGCGCTCCGTGCTCTACCCGGCATCGGCCCGTACACGGCTGGCGCGATCGCCAGCCTCGCGTTCGGGCGGGCGGAGCCCGCGATCGACGGCAACGTGCGCCGGGTCCTGAGTCGCCTCTTCGACCTCGAGCTGCCCGATCGATCGCGCCTCGAGGCCGCCGCGCGCGAGCTCCTCGCATCCGGCCGTGGAGACGCCGCGTCGGTCAATCAGGCGCTGATGGACCTCGGATCCGATATCTGCCGGCCCCGAAACCCCGCGTGCGAGGCGTGCCCGCTGGGATCGTCCTGCCTGGCCAGAGCCCGGGGCACGGTGGAGAGCCGCCCTCCTCCCAGAGCCCGGCGGCCGTTGCCTCACCAGAACGTGGGCGTGGGCGTCGTCCGGCGCGGCAAGCTCGTCCTGATCGCGCGCCGCCCGGAGTCGGGACTCCTCGGCGGCTTGTGGGAGTTCCCCGGAGGGAAGGTCGAGACGGGAGAATCACCGGCGGATGCGGTGAAGCGCGAGCTCATGGAGGAGATCGGCATCGAGATCGAGGTCGGCGACCTCATCGAGCGGATCGATCACGCGTACAGCCACCTCCGCGTGACCCTCCACTTCCACGCCGCCGTCTACGTGGCCGGAGAAGCGCAGGCGCGTGCCGCTTCGGAAGCCCGGTGGGTCGACCCGAAGACGCTCGGCGACTACGCCTTCCCGGCTGCCAGCCTCTCGATCGTGTCCCGGTTAGGCCAGTAGTGGGCCGCCGGGTGATGGGGCGCCGCCGGGTGACGGGGCGCCGCCGGGACCGCCGGCTGAGCCACCGGGAGCGCCCGGCTGGCCGCTCTCTCCCGGGCGCCTCCGCCGCTTCATGCCCGCGTAGCCCGAGTCCGTGCGGCTGATCATCCGCTCCGCGTGGAGGGCCTCCAGCACCAGCTCGCACGCCCCGGCCACCTCCTCGGGGGACACGTCTTCCTCCACGATCCCGGAGGCCTCGACGAGGGGCAGCAGGCCCACGACCGCGGAGAACCCCTCGACGAGCGCGCCGCCCCGGCTCATCTCGGAGATTCGCAGGACCCCGCCGGTATCGAAGTACTCCACGATGGGGGTCGCGTCCTCCTCGACGAAGTGTGCATCAAAGGTGTCCTCGCACGCCGTCCCGATGAGGTCCATCGCGACGCGCTCCGCTCCCCGAAGCTCGCCCTCGTACTCGAGCTCGAGCTTCCCGGTGATGGACGGCAGCGACGCGTAGACGTCGGAGGGCCGGACGACGGCCCGGCCTTCTCCCAATCCCAGAGCTCGGCGCTCGGCGCTCGACACGGCGTTCTCCAGGACGGTGATCGGCAGGCGCTGACTCACGCCGGAGCGCTGGTCCACCCGCTTCTCCTCCCGGGCTGCGAAGGCGATGCGCTCCACGATCTCCTGAATGTAGCCGGGCACGACAACATCCATGTCGCGGTCGACCCACGCCTCCTGCTCGGTGATCGCGATGCCGACCAAGACGTTCCGCGGGTAATGGGTGGTCACCTCCGATCCGATTCGATCCTTGAGCGGCGTGATGATCTTTCCCCTGGCCGTGTAATCCTCCGGGTTCGCCGTGAAGACCAGCTGGACGTCCAGCGAGAGGCGGACCGGGAAGCCCTTGATCTGGACGTCCCCCTCCTGCATCACGTTGAAGAGCGCCACCTGGACCTTGCCGGCCAGATCGGGGAGCTCGTTCATCGCGAAGATCCCTCGGTTGGCCCGGGGAAGCAGCCCGAAGTGGATGTTCAGCTCGTCCGAGAGAAGGCGGCCGCCGCGTGCCGCACGGATCGGATCCAGGTCGCCAATTAGATCGGCCACCGTGACGTCCGGCGTGGCCAGCTTCTCCACGTAGCGGCTCTCGCGGCGGATCCACCGGACGGGCGTGTCGTCTCCAGACTCCTCCACCTTCAGCCGGCCGTAGCGGCTGATCGGTGCGAGGGGATCATCGTTCACCTCGGATCCCTCGATCACGGGAATCTCGGCGTCCAACAAGTCGACCAGCGCCCGAAGGATCCGGCTCTTTGCCTGCCCGCGAAGCCCGAGGAGGATGAAGTTGTGGCGTGACAGGATGGCGTGGACGATGCTCGGAATCACGGTGTCCTCGTAGCCGACGATGCCTGCGAAGAGGGGCTCGCCGCCGGCCAGACGCGCGCGCACGTTGGCGCGCAGCTCATCCTTGACCGAGCGGGGCCGGTAGCCCGACTCCTTCAGCTCTCCCAGCGTGCGCGGCCCCTCCATCTCCCCTCCTTCGACGCATGGCCTCTCGACGTAAGGGGCTTCTACCGGGTGCCCGCCGGAGGCGTTCCTCGTCCGGCCGCCGCCGGCAGCATGAGGACCAGCCACACGGCCGTCACGACCAGGAGCGTGGCGGACGCGTAGAACGCCACCGCGTAGCCCAGCGCGCCGAACGCCCATCCGCCGGCCACCGGTCCGACCACCCGCGACAGCGCGCTCGCGGACTGGTTCACGCCAAGCACCTCGCCCTGTTCGGCATCGGCGGCCTGGACAGAGAGGATGCCGAGAACGGACGGATTGAACAGCCCCCATCCCACTCCGAGGAGCGCGAGCGACACGATGATTCCGGGAACCCCCGGAGCCCAGGCGAGAATCGCCAGCGCCAGAGCCACCGTGACGGAGCCACTCACGGCGGTCCGCCTCTCCCCGAGGCGCTCGACCACAGGACCCACGATTCCCCCTTGCGAGGCTGCCGTCACGAAGCCCGCGAAGGCGAAGAAGCCTCCGGCCTCCGCCGCGCTCATCCCCATCGGATCCTGCAGCACGAGCGGAAATATCGTCGTGTACGCCGCGATCCCCGTGTTGCCGAGAAGGGTGGCGCCGATCGGCCCCCGAAAGCCGCTATGCGCCAGCGTCCGACCCAGCGCCGCCAGCGTCCGACCCAGCACCGCCAGCCCCTCGCCCGCCGATCGCAATCCGCCCCGTCGCTGCGCCCCGGCGGCTGGTACCAGCCTCTTCTCGGGAGGAAGGGACTCGGGGAGAAAGACGAGAGCCACCAGACCAGCGGCGAGGCTCAGACCCGCGGCGAAGAGCCCCGGCAGCGCGTAGCCCCAACGGCTCAGCAGGCCGCCGATCGCAGGGCCAATGATGAAGCCGATCCCAAACGCAGCACCGATGAGGCCCATGGCCCGAGCTCGGCTCTCCCTCGGGCTGCGGTCTGCCACGTAGGCCTGCGCCACCGGGATCGTCGCCCCCCTCACCCCCCCCCCCAACCCCCCTACCAGGAGCACCACTCTTTTGTCCGCCCTCGCGCATAAGACATACAAGCCAGCC
>Ga0114947_10000374_pt1 | contig 14849 bp, 19 predicted proteins | sample CR02metaG_FD_99656 | JGI IMG/M metagenome (GOLD analysis project Ga0114947, IMG submission 99656) | Deep subsurface microbial communities from Mariana Trench to uncover new lineages of life (NeLLi) - CR02 metaG | ecosystem: Environmental > Aquatic > Marine > Ocean trench > Sediment ...
AACCACCACCATGGAAAAGGACTGCGGAACAAATGGTGCGAGCAATTTACCCAACGTCAACAGGCACCACATGATCACCAGGGGCAGTAATAACGCGACAGTGATAGTTGGCCCGTTACCGGCGGTCAGGTACCAGGAGTTCGACATGATCATGCGTTTGCCCAATGCCGTAGCTGGCAAGACCATGCTGAATCGGCCTCCCAGGTAGGTCACAGCGATATAAGTAAATATCAGGCCCAGCCACGGGGTCCGAAAGCCAAACACCGTGCTGGGACTCATGAGAAATACGACACTCAGTATTTTCGCGGCGACGAACAGAAAAATCCCGAGTATCAATAACCACACGAGGAAAGATGTTTCTCGAGCCGTCCAGTAGATGGACCATGGGTTGTTTAGAGAGTCTGCACCGAGAAGAACCACCCGATGACACGCCACCGCAATTAATGCAATGAACGGCAGGTTCAGTGACCAAAATATTAACGAAACCAGCGCGCCTGAAGGGGCCGTTTCCCGGACGGTCGCGAATACCAATAGTACCAGTACGGGAAGAACAGTCGCACGGCTCAAAGCGCTAAAATTCTGGAACACCTTTGAGTATGCCCCGTATACGGTAGCGAAGATTGGCAATGTTGGAATCATCAGAGATACCGTCTAATGTCTAAGCAAACTTGATTTCAGATTTCCGTATCATACTTTTCGTGGCTGACAGTTTCCACGATAAATGCTCCCCGGCGCGCTGTTGAGTGGCGAGACCTTTTCAGTGGATTCTGAATCCGTTGTAAACAAGTAATAGCGATAACACCCAGATGCCACAGCTTGGAAGCAGACAAATGAGTCCAATGACTCGCCGCCAGACCTGATCACCAAAAATCAACCATGAATCAGGTACAGACCGCGGTCGCAGGTAGTAGAAAAATTCCGACATACAACCCGATTTCGTTGGCGAGAAACTTATGATTTGATACCCCGAAGATCCAAACGACCGTGGTTGCAAGAAACACCGGGATCGCGGAATAAATGAGGCTCTTAGGCATCGTTCTGGAAGCCTGGCGCGCAAGCTAACGGGAACCCAGTTTCCGTATCCCGATCGCATTACGAATCTGATCGAGATACGGCGCTGCCACTTGCCGGGCTCGTATCGCACCTTTTTGCAACTCCGCCTCGACGATGGCGGGATCGGCCATCAGCCGTTCATAATCTTCTCGCGCCGGGCCAATATGATCATTAATGTACTCGAACAGCTGTTGCTTCATCGCACCCCACGCTATGCCCTCGGCGTACTGTTTTTTAATTACCGCAATTTCTTCCGGTGTCGCGAAGGCCTTGTAGATGTCATACAAGGTACTGTCCTCGATGTCCTTGGCTTCACCCGGCTCCAGGCTATTCGTCTTGATCTTCATGATCAATTTCCGGAACATCTTCTCCGGCGCGAACAGTGGAATTGTGTTGTTGTAACTCTTCGACATCTTGCGGCCGTCCAATCCTGCCAACACCGCCGTATGATCATCAATAACGGGATCCGGTAGCACAAACACATCACCAAAGTGGTGATTGAAGCGTTGCGCTATATCCCGCGCCATCTCAACATGCTGCTTCTGGTCTCGACCAACCGGTACCTTGGTTGCCTTGAACATCAGAATGTCCGCGGCCATCAGGATTGGGTAACTGTACAAAGCCATCGTCACGCCTTTGTCTGGATCCCTGTTCTCGCCCTCAACATTTGCCTGCACTGCAGCCTTATACGAATGCGCCCGGTTCATGAGGCCCTTCGCCGTCACGCTGGTCAGAATCCAGGTCAGTTCGGGAATCTCGGGAATATCTGATTGCCGGTAAAACACTGAGTTCTTGGTATCCATCCCCAGTGCCAGCCACGCCGCCGCAATCTCCAGCGTTGACTGACTGATCATGTCCGGGTCCTCGTTTTTTGCCAGCGCATGAAAATCGGCAAGAAAATAATAGTTCTTCTTTTCCGGGTCTTTACTCGCCGCCACACTCGGGCGAATCGCACCAACGTAATTACCGATGTGTGGCGTACCCGTCGCCGTAATACCCGTGAGAAAAATATCTTGCGGCATTCCTTAATATCCTGCCGCTTGTCCATCTTTGCGAACTTCGGAGGCGCCGTAGTACACACCCTGCTGCTTGTCCCACATGATGGCCTGATAACCACCGAAGCCGCCATCGCTGTCGCCGAGAGTATGCCCCATCGCTTCCAGGGCCTTTCGTGTTGCATCGCTAAAAGACGATTCAAGATGCACGACACCGCCGTCAACCATAATCGACCCTGTCGGTTGCGACGAACCCGTGTGATTGATGCGTGCCGCGTCACCCGCTTCCTGCAGGTTCATGCCGAAGTCGATCATGTTCACGACGATCTGTGCATGTCCTTGTGGCTGCATCGAGCCACCCATGACGCCGAAACTCATCAGCGGCTCCCCGTCTTTCATAACAAATGCCGGGATAATCGTGTGAAACGGGCGCTTGCGTCCTGCGACAACATTCGCGTGCCCGGCGTCGAGTGCAAATAACTCCGCTCGGTCCTGCAGGACAAATCCAAGTTCGCCGGGCGTCATCCCAGAGCCCATGCCACGGTAGTTACTTTGAATCAACGACACCATGTTACCGGCCGCATCCGCGACCGTAAGATATATTGTGTCACCATCTTCGAGCTTGGCGTCGCCGGCCGGCAACCGGTCCGATGCTTTGGTCGGATCAATCAGAGAGCGACGTTCGTCGGCGTAGTGTTTGGATATCAACGTTCCCACTGGCACATCGACAAATTCCATGTCCGCATAATATTTCGCACGATCCTCGAACGCCAGTTTCTTCGCCTCAACAAACGTGTGTATGTACTCCGCAGTACCGAAACCCATCGCCGCGATATCGTACCCCTCCAGTACGTTCAAAATCTGCAGCGCCGCTATGCCCTGACCATTCGGCGGCAGTTCATACACATCCCAGCCGCGATAATTGGTCGATACCGGCGTCACCCATTCCGACTCATGCGCCGCCAAATCTGCATACGTTAACAAACCACCTTGTTCCGCCATGTACGCATCAATGCTTTTCGCAATTTCTCCTTTGTAAAATTCATCGCGCCCTTTGTTCGCAATCAGCTCATACGTCGCCGCCAGTCGCGGATTTCTGAATATCTCGCCTTTGCGCGGAACGCGACCGTCCGGCATGAAGGTTTCTCTGAACCCAGGGTACTGACCGATTCGCGCTGCGTTCAGCGTGAGGTAATAGGCAATTACCTCAGAAACAGGAAAACCGTCCCGCGCATAAGCTATCGCTGGCGCGAGAATCTCTTTCATATCCAGGCGCCCATAGCGCCCGTGCAACTGAAACCAGCCATCGACAGTGCCCGGAACGCTGACGGGCAATGGCCCGAACGGCGGCACGGATTCGATGCCGTTCTCTTGAAAGTATTCCAGGGTCATCGCCGCTGGCGAACGCCCGGATGCGTTCAGACCGACGAGCTCTTTTTTCTCCGCATCCCAGACAATTGCAAACAGGTCACCACCGATGCCACTGCCGGTTGGTTCCATCAGGCCGAGCGCCGCGTTGGCGGCGATCGCCGCATCTACCGCGCTTCCACCGGCCTTGAGAATGTCCAGCGCAATCTGTGTCGCGAGCGGCTGACTGGTCGCCACCATTCCGTGTGGCGCAATCACTTCAGATCGCGATGCGTGAGGACGTCCCGTTACGCGGTCATATCCCGGGTCAGCTACGGCCAACGCTGTGACTCCCGTGATTACTATTGCGATGCTGGTCACCCATTTTGTACGCTTCATCCTTTGCTCCATTATCGTACAGGCCTCGGTTCCGCCTGACGGGAGCCGCTAATGATGGCACTCGCCGTCGACGGCGGCAACAAGGTATGATTTGCCTATGAACGACGACTACTCAGACAAGAATCCAGCCCTTGGCGCGCTCTTCGCCGAGCACATCGAAACCGTCGCCGCGCGCCACGATCATGCGCTCGAGCTAGCTGGAGCAAGCCATGCGATCATCTATTCAGGAAATCCGAAGTTCGCGTTCCTCGATGACTATCAGATGCCATTCAAACCGAACCCACACTTCGTTAGCTGGGCGCCGCTCACGCGCCTGCCGTATTCTTACATTGTTTATACGCCGGGTGAAAAGCCCGTCTTAATATACTATCAGCCACGCGACTACTGGCACGTCGTTCCGGGTTCACCTGAAGGCTTTTGGACAAATCAATTTGATATTCGCGTCGTACATACAACCGATGACGTTGCGAAGCACTTGCCCAGAAATCGCGACAATTGCATCATAATTGGCGAAATTGATGACGACACAAATACTTTCGGTATCGAACGAGTTAATCCGACAACTGCTATCAACATCTTGCATTACGCGCGCGGCGTGAAGACGCAGTACGAACTCGCGGCCATGCGGCTCGCATCACGTCGCGCTGCAGCTGGCCACACAGCAGCCGAGGCTGCGTTTCGAAACGGCCTGTCCGAGTATGAAATCCACCGCGCTTACTGCAAGGCTGTTAGCCACACCGATCCCGAGCTCCCGTACGGAAATATTATCGGCCTCAATCATCACGGCGCCGTTTTGCACTACACCGATTTCGATCGGCAGGCGCCTGCCGAGCTTCGATCATTTCTCATCGACGCCGGTGCAGTCGTGCACGGCTACGCATCGGACATAACACGCGCCTATTCGTTCGGTGATCAGCGGTTTCAGGACCTCATCGACCAAATGGAATCCTTACAGCAGGACATAGTCAGTCGGGTCAGCGTCGGTGTTGACTACCGTGAGCTGCATATCAACACCCACAAGATGATTGCACAAGTGCTGGTCGACGCCGAACTCGCTGCTGGCGATCCCGATACCTTGCTCGAGACCGGTGTAACGTCGGCATTCTTTCCGCACGGTCTGGGTCATTTGCTGGGTATACAGGTTCATGACGTTGGCGGCTTCATGGAAAGCGAGGGCGGTACAACTATCGATCCACCCAGCGGCCATCCGTTCCTGCGCCTGACGCGGGTACTTGAAGAAAATATGGTTCTGACGATCGAGCCCGGCCTTTACGCTATTGATATGCTGCTGGAAAACCTGCGCGGTACGCCGGCCGAAAATCACGTGAACTGGAATACAGTCGATTGGTTACGCCCGTTCGGAGGAATTCGTATTGAAGATAACGTCCGCGTGCTGGTTAATGATCGGGAGAATCTGACTCGCGACGCTTTCGCTCAGCTCTAAGCCTTGCCTTGACCTTGGCGCCCCTGCGTTCAAGCATCGGCCGAATTCTCGGATTTAACCCGGGGAAAAGATACATGATCATCGTCAGCCAGCCGCTGATTTTGGGCATGGGTTGCTCGCGCACATTATTACCGCATAAATCCAATATCGCCTGAGCAACTTCCTCAGCTGTGCTAATAGGCTGAGAAAATGTCAAGTCGGAGGTCGCGTCGATATCGGCCATGATGAAACCCGTATCGATTGGCCCCGGCGATACTACCGCCAGCTTGATTCCGCTGCCCGCCAACTCCATGCCCAGCGCATAGGTGAAAGAACGCAGGCCCGCTTTGCTCGCGGCGTAAGCGGCGCTGCCAGGGATCGGCGCACGGCCGGCCAGTGAACCAACATTTATAATCGCGCCACCGCCACTTTCGCGGAGATAGGGCAAGGCAATACGACTCAACATGATCGGCGCTTTCAGATTGACATTAATTATATTGCCGAGATCGCTTGCGTCGATGTCTTCAACATTGCCGCGCTTGTGATAGCCGGCATTATTGACGAGCACGTCCACCCGACCAAATTCGAATGACGCTTTTTTGAAAACATCGACGCACGCCTCGGCGTTCGACACATCCATTGCGAAAACTTCAACTCGCGTTTTTTGACGCAGTTCTTCGGCTATGGCATCAAGTTTTTTCTTGTCGCGTGCAACCAGCATCAGATTGGCGCCGGCGTCGGCGAACATGCGTGCGGTAGCTGCACCCACGCCCTCGGATCCACCCGTGATGATCACGGTCTTGTCATTGAATATCATGGGTTCATTGTAACTGTACGAGCGCGTTGATGCGCCTGGGCCGCCCTGGGCGTGATTCAGAAGCCCAAATAACCCTTAATCTTCTTCCAGAGACTGGTTTCCCAACCGTACACATCCAGCTGATCCGGACCGAGCACTGCCACCGGCATTGTCGTATCAGCCTTAATCTCCTCATTCGCCGCAACATCTTCAGGACGTAACTCAAGGCTGCCCTTTTTGCCTTCCCCCGGTGCGGTCAAACCGTCGACTGCCAGACTCAGGTACGGCAGGACGTCGTCATCAACAATATCTTCAAGGAAGACGGCGTCCGGATCGAACGTATCCTTGTTCAGAACCACACATTCATCAAATGCTTTGTCTTTGCTAATGGGTCTGTCCCCGACATTGTCAACGATGATAATATTAGAGCCAACGCTCAAAAATCGCTGTGAGCGGACTCACAATTGCGAGATTCCTGCGGTGGCGGAAAATTTGGCCAAGCAGATTATTAATCCATTTATTATCAATCTATTACGACAAGCTACGCGCTTATTTTGGGCATAAAATACCGGGCACAGCCCGGTTATGCAATGTCTCGGACAAGGTCCCCTCCTACGACTCCTCGGCGGGAACCTCCGGAGCTTGCTCCGTCAGCATGACGATCGCCATCGGCGCGGCATCGCCTGGACGCGGGCCTGTCTTCAGAATCCGCAGATACCCACCTGGACGTTCCTTGAAACGCGGACCGATCTCCGAGAACAGTTTGCCAACCACTTCCTTGTCACGCAGGCGGCTGAAAGCGAGACGGCGATTCGCAACGCTGTCTTCTTTCGCCAGCGTGATGAGCGGTTCTACAACACGGCGTAGTTCTTTAGCTTTAGGCAACGTCGTTTTGATGATTTCGTGCTTCAGCATCGACGCGGCCATATTGCGAAACATTGCCTTGCGATGTGAGCTGTTGCGACCTAGTCGACGACCGGATTTTCTGTGGCGCATTTGTTTATCCTAAGTATTCTTTCATTTACATCACAAGCTCATGCTCGGGACGCAAGGAGGCCGGCGGCCAGTTATCCAGGTGCATACCCAGGCCGAGTCCGTGACCTTCCAGAACTTCCTTGATCTCTGTCAGAGACTTCTTGCCAAGGTTCGGTGTACGCAGAAGTTCAACTTCGGTGCGCTGTACCAGATCACCGATGTACATGATGTTCTCAGCCTTAAGGCAGTTCGCTGAACGAACCGTAAGCTCAAGCTCGTCAACCGGACGCAGAAGAATTGGATCAACTTGATTCTCAGCCTGTGAGCCAATGCCTTCTTCCTGGCCCTGCAGGTCGACAAAGACTGACAGCTGATCTTTGAGGATGCTGCCTGCACGGCGGATAGCTTCCTCGGGATCGATAGTACCGTTGGTTTCTATCTCGATGAGCAACTTGTCGAGGTCCGTGCGTTGTTCTACGCGAGCAGCTTCCACGTTGTACGTCACACGTACAACCGGGCTGAAGGACGCGTCGAGCTGCAGACTACCAATGGGGCCACCTTCCTCTTCGAACGAAGGACGCTGAGTCGCCGGCCGGTAACCACGACCGCGCTCGACTTTCAGAATCATGTTCAGTTCACCGGCCTTGGTCAGGTTAGCGATCACCAGATCAGGGTTCACGATTTCAACGTCATGATCGAGCTGAATGTCACCAGCCGTAACCGGGCCTGGACCCTTCTTCGATAAGCGCAGCTCCGCCGTGTCACGAGAATTCATCGTGATAGCAACCTGCTTCAGATTCAGGAGAATGTCGACGACATCTTCCTGCACGCCTTCGATGCTGGTGTATTCGTGTAATACACCCTCGATCTCGGCCTCCGTAATCGCAGCACCTGGTATAGATGACAACAGAATACGACGCAGCGCATTGCCGAGTGTGTGACCGAAACCGCGTTCGAACGGTTCGATGATGACTCTTGCTTGCAAATCGCTGACCGGCGTTACTTTTACGACGCGCGGCTTTAGATATTCGTGTACTGATTCCTGCATGGGTAAATACCCTCCTGGCTATTTCGAGTACAACTCGACGACAAGGTTTTCGTTTATATCGGGCAGAATATCTTCCCGATCCGGCAACGACTTCAAAACACCAACCATTTTCTTGGTGTCGACATCTACCCACTCGGGCAGGCCAAACTGGCTCGCAATCTCAATGGCGCTCTGGATGCGGAGTTGCTTCTTTGCTTTCTCGCGAATCGTAACCGAGTCGCCAGCTTTGAGCTGAGCAGACGGAATGTTAACGATCTTGCCGTTGATTTCAATGCTCTTGTGACTAACCAGCTGCCGTGCTTCTGCGCGCGTCGATGCAAAGCCCATGCGATAAACGACGTTATCCAGACGTCCCTCAAGCAGGCGGAGCAGGTTTTCACCCGTTGAGCCCTTTAGTTGCGCCGCCCGCTTGTAATAGTTGCGGAACTGACGCTCAAGCACGCCGTACATGCGACGCAGTTTCTGCTTCTCTCTGAGCTGTATACCGTACTCCGAGAGACGTGGGCGTCGTTGAGCCGCACCGCCAGGAGGTACATCCAGCTTGCACTTCGATTCAAGCGGCCTGACGCCACTTTTGAGAAACAGATCCGTGCCTTCACGGCGGGACAGTTTACATTTTGGTCCTAGGTATCTTGCCATTGTTCAGCCTCTACACGCGCCGCTTTTTAGGCGGGCGACAGCCGTTGTGAGGAATTGGTGTGACATCCTCAATATTTTGAATACGGAATCCCAGGGCATTCAGGGCACGTACTGCAGATTCGCGACCTGGGCCCGGCCCACGAACACGCACATCGATATTCTTTACGCCGAATTCGAGAGCCGACCGGCCCGCTTTATCCGACGCGACCTGTGCTGCGAACGGGGTGGATTTACGAGAGCCACGGAAACCACAACCACCGGCGGTCGCCCAAGTAAGCGTATTGCCCTGGCGATCGGTAATCGTGATGATCGTGTTGTTGAAGGAAGCATGAATATGCGCAATTGCGTCAACGACGTGCTTTTTAACCTTCTTCTTTTTAATTTCAGCCATATATTTCATTCGCGGCCGTCTTGGTAGTACGTTGAACTATCTGTCTAGTTCGTGGTGCTATTTCAACGGGCCGCTCCTACTATCGTTTGATTGGACGACGCGGGCCCTTACGGGTACGCGCATTTGTACGAGTCCGTTGGCCGCGCAGCGGCAAACCACGTCTGTGACGGATACCACGGTACGACCCGAGATCCATCAGACGCTTAATGTTTATCGATGTCTCGCGACGCAGATCACCTTCAACCGTAAAGATCGCGACTGCCGTACGCAGCTTTGCAACTTCTGGTTCAGCCAGATCTTTAACCTTAATGTCCGGAGCGACACCGGCCGCTTCGCAAATCTGCCTCGCGCGCGTAGTTCCAATACCGAAGATGGACGTCAATGCAATCACGACGTGCTTCGTCAACGGAATGTTTATGCCTGCTATGCGTGCCACTTACGTATTCCTTGCTTATAGACCGGGGACTCAGCCCTGGCGCTGCTTATGCCGTGCATCTGTGCAGATCACTCGCACCACACCCTTGCGGCGAATGATTTTGCAATTTCTGCAGATTTTTTTAACTGATGCTCTTACTTTCATGAACTGTCTCCAATGCGCTGACGTATCAGCGTACTTGCCCCCCCCGGCCATAGTTACGCAGGTTGGCTTTCTGCATCATGCCTTCGTACTGGTGACTCATTGTATGTGCCTGCAACTGTGACATGAAATCCATCGTCACCACGACCAGAATCAGCAGCGACGTGCCACCGAAACTGAACGGCATGCTCGGGTAGAACATGCGAACTAACTCAGGGAGAAGACAGACGCCTGCTATGTACAACGCCCCCCAGAAAGTCAGTCGCGTCAGCACCCGGTCAATGTATTCCGCCGTGTGAGCACCCGGCCGGATACCCGGAAGGAATGCACCACCCCTCTTCAGTTGATCAGCGGTCTCTGTTGAGTTGTACTGCAGTGCCGTGTAGAAGAAGCAGAAGAAAATAATCAATGCTGCGTACATCAATACATAAATAGGCTGTCCGGGACCGAGATTGGCACCGATAGTCTGTAAAGCACGTTGTACAACAGTTGGGTCAGCTGCCTGACCAAAAAATTGTGCAATCGTTGCCGGGAACATCAAGATGCTCGAGGCAAAAATCGGCGGAATAACACCTGCCATGTTGATCTTGAACGGCAAGTGCGTGCTTTGCGCTTGCATCAGTCTGCGGCCTTGCTGGCGTCGCGCATAGTTCACCGTAATACGGCGCTGTGCGCGCTCCATGAAGACCACGAAGACAATCGCTGCGAGTCCGCCGAGCAGCATCAGGATCGCCGTGATCGATGACATCTCACCGCTTCGAACCAGCTCCGCCGTGCCGGCAATCGTGCCCGGCAAACCGGCGACAATACCGGACAGAATGATCATAGAAATACCATTGCCGACGCCGCGTTCCGTTATCTGCTCACCAAGCCACATCAGGAATACCGTGCCGGTTACCAGCGTAATGCACGCCGTGATCAGGAACGACGGGCCGGGATTGATCACCAGGTCTGGCTGGCCCTGCAACCACGATGCTGCTGCGATCGACTGGAAACTAGCCAACGCGACAGTGCCGTAACGCGTGTACTTCACTATCTGGCGCCGTCCCTGCTCACCTTCTTTACGAAGTTGCTCAAGGCTGGGCACGATACGGCTAGCCATCGTCATGATGATCGAAGACGAAATGTACGGCACGATTCCCAGTGCGAAAATACCGAAGCGCGACAGAGCACCTCCTGAAAACAGGTTGAACGTTGCGAGCAGGCCGCCCGACTGCTGCGCAAAGTATTCAGCCAACGCAACCGGATTAACGCCCGGCACCGGAATATAGGTACCACAACGATAAACGATCAACGCGCCAACGAGAAACAGGATGCGAACTCTTAGATCGCCCAATTTGCTCGCTTTCTTCGCCAGATCTGCCGGATTTTGTTGGGGCTTCTTCGCCACGTTAATTCCTATTCATCCAAACTTCGTTTATCGCGGCCAAGGGCCGCTTCTACGATGCCTCACTATTCTTCTATACTGCCGCCAGCTTTCTCGATCTCGACGCGTGCACCCTTGGTGACCGCCAGACCTTTCAGCTTGACTGCTTTCTTCACATCGCCGGACTTGATGACCTTAACTTTGGTCACAAATGCCGGTACAAGATTCGCCGTCTTCAGTACATCGATATCGATCACGTCGGCTGTCGGGATCTCGAGCTCGTGTAAACGCAGCTCAGCCGTCAGACGTGCCATCCGCGACCGGAAACCCACTTTCGGCAGGCGCCGTTGTAACGGCATCTGTCCGCCTTCGAATCCAACCTTGTGATAACCGCCGGAACGCGACTTCTGGCCCTTCTGGCCACGGCCACTGGTCTTGCCCTGTCCCGCAGAATGACCGCGGCCCCGCCGCTTGCCGACTTTTTTTGCACCCTTACCGGGTGACAGACTGTTCAGACGCATGTCAGGCTTCCTCTACCGATACCAGGTACGAGATTCGGTTAATCATGCCGCGATTCTCAGGCGTGTCGATCACCGTTACGGTCTGGTGAATTTTCCGCAGTCCCAAGCCGGCAATACAGGCTCTGTGGCTCTTAAGCCGCCCGAACCTGCTCTTCAGCAACGTCACCTTTATTTCTTTGGACTTCGCCATGATCTTGTCTCTTAAATCTCTTCTTTATTCATCCTCGCCTAAATCAGGCGAGGATTGATAATCCCTCGCCTAAATCAGGCGAGGATTTCCTTAACTTTCTTGCCGCGCTTCGCCGCGATGGACTGCGGTGAATGAATGTCCGACAAGCCCTTAATCGTCGCGCGAACAACATTAATCGGATTACGTGAGCCGTAGCTCTTCGCCAATACGTTACGCACACCAGCTGCCTCAAACACAGCGCGCATCGCGCCACCAGCGATTACGCCGGTGCCTTCAGACGCCGGTTGCATGTATACCAGGGTGGCACCGTGACGGCCCTTCTTGGCATATTGCAGTGTGTCGTTGTTCAGATGGATGCTGATCATGTTCTTGCGAGCAGACTGCATTGCTTTCTGTATCGCTATCGGCACCTCGCGCGCCTTGCCATACCCGAAACCGACCTGACCCTGACCATCACCAACTACGGTTAGTGCTGTAAAGCCGAACTGACGTCCACCCTTTACTACCTTGGCGACGCGGTTGACGGTAACCAGCTTTTCAATGAGGTCATCGTTCGATTGATTTTGATCGTTTCTAGCCATTATTCGTCTCTGGTGGCGTAGCCGCCAAAAGTCCTATTGATAGATGAATGAATTAAAACTTCAGTCCGGCTTCGCGGGCCGCGTCGGCCAACGCTTTCACACGGCCGTGGTAACGGAAACCGGAACGATCGAACGCCACGGTGTCGATGCCGGCGGCCTTCGCTTTCTCAGCGATACGGGCGCCTACAATGGCCGCTGCTTCGACGTTGCCACCATTCTTGATTCCTTTGCGAACTTCAGCTTCCAGCGTCGACGCAGACACCAGAACCTTTGCACCACCAGCGACGATCACCTGTGCGTAAATATGCCGCGGCGTACGGTGAACGCTGAGGCGAGCAGCTTCGCGTTCACGAATCTTCGAACGACCCCTGCGGGCCCGACGTAAGCGGTTTTGTTTCTTGTTCAGCTTCATGGTGTAACCCTAATTATTTCTTCTTCGCTTCTTTGAGAACGACATGCTCATTGGCGTATCGAACACCCTTGCCTTTATAAGGTTCGGGCGGACGCAAGCGGCGAATTTCAGCGGCAACCTGACCAACTCGCTGTTTGTCATTACCCCTGACTACGACCTCGGTCTGGCTCGGCGTTTCGATGCTGATGCCTTCAGGTGCCGAGTAAACGACCGGATGCGAGAAACCGAGCGTCAGGTTCAGGGTCTTGCCCTGTACCTGTGCACGATAACCAACGCCAACCAGTTCGAGCTTGCGCTCATAACCTTCGGTTACGCCCTGGGCCATGTTGGCGAGGATCGAACGCATTGTGCCCGTTACTGCCACGGCAAATCTCGATCCCGAACGTGGCGCAAGCATCAGCACACCCTCATTCTCAGTCAGTATGACTTCTGAGTTCAGCTCCAGCGACAGCTCACCCTTGCCACCCTTAAGCGTGACAACGTTGCCGTCTTGCTTAAACTCGACGCCTTGCGGCAACTTAAGCGGTGTTTTTGCAATTCTCGACATAGTCTTGTCTCTAATCCGTGGGGTTACGCGTTATGAAACGACGCAGATGACCTCACCACCTATACCTTTTTCACGGGCCTGGCGATCACTCATTACGCCGGCCGAAGTTGAAACGATTGCCACTCCAAGACCACCCAATACTTTTGGCAGCTCGTCCTTGCCACGGTAGATCCGCAGACCCGGCTTGCTGGTTCGTTGAATCGTCTCGATTACCGGTACGCCTTCGAAATATTTCAGCTCAACGGTGAGCTGTGCTAAAACGCCTTCACCATCGGTCGAGAAACCGGTGATGTAACCCTCGTCCTGCAATACTTTCGCTACTGCTTCTTTCGCTTTCGAAGCGGGCATCACCACACTGACTTTGCGTGCGCTCTGTCCGTTGCGAATACGGGTCAGCATGTCTGCGATCGGATCGGTCATAGTCATGTTTTGTCTCCGCTACCAGCTGGCTTTCGTCAAGCCAGGAATTTCGCCATTCATGGCAGCTTCGCGCAGCTTGTTACGGCCAAGGCCGAATTTCCGATAAACTCCACGCGGGCGACCCGTGATCGCACAACGGTTACGTTGACGTGTCGGACTGCCATCACGCGGCAAATCATTCAGCTTCATCTGCGCCGCCGCACGCTCTTCATCAGAACTGTGGATGCTGCGAATGATCGCTTTCAGTGCCTGGCGCTTGTCAGCCTGTCTTGCGACCAGCTTGGTCCGCTTCCGTTCACGCATGATCATTGACTTCTTAGCCATACTTCCATCCTGTCTTCGTGCTTGCGGCCCTGAGACCGCTCGTACGAGCGGTCAGTGACCGCGATTCACTGTTTCTTAAAGGGAAAGTTGAACGCTTCCAGAAGCGCCTGGCCTTCCTCAGGTGTGCGCGCCGTTGTGGTAATGGTGATATCCATTCCTCGCAGCGCATCGATTTCGTCGTAGTTGATTTCCGGGAAAATAATCTGTTCCTGGACACCCATGCTGTAATTACCCTGCCTATCGAAAGACTTCGGGCTAAGTCCGCGAAAGTCTCGAATACGCGGGATAGCGATGTTTACGAGACGATCAAGGAATTCGTACATACGTTCGCGACGCAATGTGACCTTGCAGCCGATTGGCATGCCATCACGAATTTTAAAGCCAGCGACTGATTTACGAGCAATCGTCGTAACCGGTTTCTGACCCGCAATCATTCGCATATCTTCGCGTGCCTTTTCCATTATCTTCTTGTCAGCGACCGCTTCACCTACACCCATATTGATGGTTATCTTGGTGATCTTCGGTACTTGCATCGGATTTCTCAGCCCCAGCTTTTTCTGGATCTGTTCAGCCAGCTCGTTCTGAAATTTTTCGTGTAATCGTGCCATTGCTTTATCTCTTAAATATCAACTACGTCGCCGCTCTTGAAGACACGTACTTTCTTGCCGTCTTCGACACGAAAACCCACTCGCTCACCCTTTTTCGACTTCGGGTTGAAAACGAGCACGTTCGTAATATCCAGTGGCATCGCATGATCTTTAATACCACCTGGCTCGCCAACGTTCGGGTTCGGCTTCACGTGCTTCCTGGCGAGATTAATGCCCTCAACCAACACGCGCTCATCA
>Ga0114947_10000375_pt1 | contig 14839 bp, 17 predicted proteins | sample CR02metaG_FD_99656 | JGI IMG/M metagenome (GOLD analysis project Ga0114947, IMG submission 99656) | Deep subsurface microbial communities from Mariana Trench to uncover new lineages of life (NeLLi) - CR02 metaG | ecosystem: Environmental > Aquatic > Marine > Ocean trench > Sediment ...
CTGCTGACTGGCCATGGTGCTCCACATGAGGAGCACCACGAACCCGGCCACGATGAGCCACATCAGGTATTTGCTCCGGGGGCCCAAGGCCATGTCAGCCTCCCGCCCGCAGGGCCCCGATGATGCCAGGCAGGGCGCCGACGAGCCACACCAGGCCCGCGGCGACCATGGCTTTGTTCATGGAGATCTTGGCTATCACCTTGAGGCCGATGACCAGGAGGATGGTGATCCAGATCAAGGTGAGGTCGAAGCGTGACGCCAAGACCACCGACAGGGCTGAGGCGCTGTCCGGGTCCAGAAAACGCGCTGGGCCCAGGCTGAGCCGGTTCATCCCGTTGAGGGATTCTTCCGGCAGCACCAATCCCTGAATGCCGGCGGCCAGCAAGCCCACGATGCGGGGGAACGAGGCGAAGGCTGCGATGAGCATGGCCTGGCCCAGGGTTTCGGTGGCTCCCACGAACTTGCCGAACAACCACAACGTCAGCCCGATGACCAGCGCCAGGATGGGTATCATGACGACGAACGCCACGGTGCCTATGGTGGACTGGAGGGCGCGTCCCTGCTCGAGTTGCTCGGCCGTGATCTGTGGGTTGTTCTGCTGGACGATCTCCATCTGCCGGGCTATGTCGGCCTCGAAGGCCGGGGCGAGACTCCCTTTGAGCCCGATGATGAGAACGCCGGATAGGACCGTCAGAATGAGGAGCGGCAGCAGAAAACCCGCCTTCTCCCGTCGGGCGAACACCCGAGCCGGAGCGAAGAAGATTTCCAGGTAGTCTTCCCACCAGGCTGCTGGGGAGGGGGCCTCGGGTGATGTCGTTCGGTCGGTCACGCTGGTCTCCCGGATTGAATCGTGGAGCGATCAGGAATCGGATGTCGGGACTCGAGTTTCCGACGCTACCCAATCCAGATACGGTTGGTGACCGTCAATGACCGGGACGACGATCACCTCTGGAATGTCGTAGGGATGCAGTTTCACCACACGGATACGCAGGCGTTCCGCCAGGAGTTTCGTCGTCTTGAAGTGGCAGTACCACTCGGTGGCGTTGTCGATCTTTCCCTGCCACCAATAGACGGATTCGATCGGTCCCTGGACCTGGGCACAGGCGGCCAGACGTTCGGTCACGATGGTTTGGGCCAGGCGGAGGGCCTGTACCTTGCTATCGACAGTGGTAGTGAGTTGGACGATGTCCGTCATCGATCCGCCCGATGGTGGTCGTTACTGGCCGATGCCCGGGGTGTCCGCCGCCGCGACGCCGTCGTCGATCGGGAGGATGGCGAGTCGCCACCCGCTGGGAAACCGGACCGTCAGTCGATGACCCAGCGTGTCCGCCACTACGATCTCGACACCCAGTGACCGGGCGTATTCGACGGCCGCGTCCATCTGGCGGCCGAACGCCTCGGGGGTGTCCGACTGGTACGCCGCGGCGAATGCTCGGCCGATGGCTACGGCTTGGGCCTGCTCCACTCCGTAAGAAGCCCACTGTGCGGCCGGCACCAGGCCGGCCTGGTCGGCCACGGTTGCGTAGCTGTCGTAGTCGCGACAGGCGGCGACCGCTGGGAGAGTGAGGAGGGCGAGAGTAAGGCGGTTCATGGGGTTGTCCTGGTCGGTGCCCGTGATCGCCGCAGGGCGTTGCCTGGAGGTCGGTCGATGGTTGGCAATGATGCCCGGCGCGGTGAGTCTGGTCAAGCGCTACCGACAATACTATCGTTGGGCGCTCCCCGGTCAAAGGGACCACGCTGTGAACCGTCGGTAATCCCTTCATGCTGCTAGCGGATCGGATCGAGCCTTCCTCGATGCGCGGTAGACATCCAATTCCCTGCGGTGGTGTCTTCGTGGTGGCCTTGGCGAGCCTCTCACTGGTGATGGGGACTTGGCGCGCCACGGAGGTTCACGCGCAGGCTTGTTCCCCCGCGCTATCGACGTGCCCCACCGCTCCCATAAACATCGGCCTGCGGGAGGCGGCGTTCTTCGGCGTGGGGATCGGCGCGTTGATGATCCTCGACGAGATCGTGTGGCAAGCGGTGTCGGACGTGCGTGGCTCCGACGGTGTCATCGCGTTGGAGCCATTCCGGGCGATGGGCAACGGCGCGGCGTTCGCTCTGGTGAGTGGCGGAACGTTGCTCGCCGGCTGGGCCACCGGCGACGAAGCGTTGACGCGTACGGGAGAGCGGCTGGTGGCTACGCTGGCCCTGGCGGCGGGGGTGGTCAACGTGACAAAATTCATCGTCGGGCGCAGCCGGCCGAGCGACGACGAGGGCGCCTTGTCGTTCCACCCGGGGACACCGGGGAGTGCCTTTTACTCGGGGCACACTACCATGGCCTTCGCCATGGCCACGGCGCTGTCCAACGAGATCGACCACACCGCGGCAACGGTGATTCTCTACTCGGCCGCCAGTCTAGCGGGGTACTCCAGGATGCACGACGACCAGCACTGGTTCAGCGACGTAGTGGTAGGCGCGGTCATGGGCGTTGCCAGCGCCAAGTTCGTCTACGGCCAGTGGACCATCTTCGGGCTGCGTGCTCCCTCGTTTCTGGCCGGCCCCACGGGTGCCAGTATGGCCTACCGGCTGACGTTCTGATGCCCATGTGGATCACGGCCTCCAGGTGGCCATTGCGGTGGAGCCGGGCGGCGCCAGTGATCGGGGCGCTGCTGGCCGCAGCACCCGTCAGCGGCGTTGCCCAAGACCTTCGCGGGCCGCTGGTCGTCTACAATGCGGGAAGCCTGGCGGTGCCGTTCAAGCTGCTGCTCGACGCCTTCAGCCAGCGCCACCCGGAGGTCCGCGTCCAGCAGGAACATTCCGGGAGCCTCGCCGCGGTGAGGAAACTCACCGAGCTCGATCGCATTCCCGACATCCTGGCGCTGGCGGACGGAACGCTGTTCCCCGCACTGTTGCAGCCGGAGTACGCGTCATGGTATGCGGTCTTTGCCAGAAACGCGATGGTGCTGGCCGTGTCTCCCATGGTGCAGCCCGGTGATCGGGCCACGGCCGACACCTGGCCCGATGTATTGCTCGACGGCTCGGTACGGTGGGGGCACGCTGATCCGGCCGTTGATCCGGCCGGCTACCGCACATTCATGGTGTTCGACCTGGCGGAACGCTACTTCGGTCGGCCTGGTCTTGGCCGGGCGCTGCGAGATCGGTCCGAGCCGCGATACATCAGACCCAAGTCGGCTGACTTGGTAGCGCTGTTGCAGTTGGGCGAGTTGGATTACGCCTGGTTGTATGCCTCAGTGGCGCGGTTCCACAACCTCCCCTATGTGACGCTGCCGGAGGCCATCGACCTCAGTGACCCGCGGTTTGCCGATGAGTATGACCGGGCCGTAGTCCGGGTACCGGGTCGGACCGGTGCTCCGGGGGATATCATCGAAATCCGGGGCCGGGCCATCGAGTTGGCCGTGTCGGTGCCTCGCGAGGCGCCCCATCCCCAAGTGGCGCGGGCGTTCTTCCGTTTTCTGGTGTCGCAGGACGGGCAGTCCATCCTGCGGGGGGCCGGGCTGCCGACGGTCGATCCACCGGATTTCAGAGGAATCCCGCCGGCCGGGCTCGTCCCCTGACTGGGCCGATTTTCGGCCGGCTCTTCCCGTTGCCCGGCGGCCTCAAATCGGGTAAGCTCCCGCGCATCGTAGCGGACAGCCGGGCTTCAGTTGTCCCTCTGGCTCAATTCTCTTGCACCGTGGACGTCCGATGAACAGCACACCCAATGTCCCTCAGCCGCACAACGAACCAGTCCTGAGTTACGCCCCGGGGACACCCGAGAGGGCCGCGGTGCAGGAGGAGCTGAAGAGGGTATGGCAGGATGAGATCGAAATCCCCGTCATCGTCGGAGGGAAGGAGGTCCGCACGGGCGACACCTACCAGGTAGTGTCGCCGCACGACCACGGGCACACCCTGGCCACGGTCCACTCGGCCGACGCGGCCACGGTGGCGGCCGCGGCCGCCGCCGCGGTCGAAGCGCAGCGCGAGTGGGGCAGTTGGTCATTTGTCGACCGGGCCGCGGTGTTCCTCAAGGCCGCCGACCTGCTGGCCGGCCCCTGGCGCCAGCTGATCAATGCCAGCACCATGGCGGGTCAGAGCAAGACGGTGTACCAGGCGGAAATCGACGCGGCGGCCGAGATGATCGACTTCCTGAAGTTCAACGTGCACTACGCTGAACAGATCTACGGTATGCAACCGGATGCCGGCCCCGGCGTGTGGAACCGGATGGAGTACCGGCCGCTGGAAGGGTTCATCTGGGCCATTTCGCCGTTCAATTTCACCTCGATCGGTGGGAATCTGTGCAGCGCCCCGGCGCTGATGGGCACGACGGCCGTGTGGAAGCCGTCCCACACCAGCACACTCAGCAACTACCACCTGTTCAGGTTGTTCGAGGAGGCAGGCCTGCCTCCGGGCGTGATCAACTTCGTTCCCGGCAATCCAGTCATGATGACCGACGTGTTGTTTGCCGAGGAGCGGATGGCCGGCATCCACTTCACGGGATCGACGGCGGTGTTCCAGTCGTTGTGGCAGAAACTCGCGGCCAACCTGGACCGGTACCGGTCCTATCCCCGGATCGTCGGGGAAACGGGCGGCAAGGACTTCATCGTGGCCCATCCCTCTGCGGATGTGGCGGCGCTGACGGTCGCCATGGTGCGGGGCGGCTACGAATACCAGGGGCAGAAGTGCAGCGCGGCGTCCCGCTGCTACGTGCCGAAGTCCATGTGGCCGGAATTACGCGAGCGCCTGGTGGCGATGATCGGCGACATCCGGATGGGCGATCCGGCGGACTTCAGCAACTTCATGGCCGCGGTGATCGACCGGAAGTCGTATACCAAGATCACCGGCTACATCGAAGAGGCGAAGGCCGATCCCGGTATCGAGATCGTGGCGGGCGGCGGGGCCAGTGACGAAGTCGGCTACTTCATCGAACCGACGTTGCTCCGGGCGGACGATCCGCATGCCCGGGTGATATGCGAGGAGATCTTTGGCCCGGTGTTGAGCGTATATGTCTACCCCGATGATTCATGGTCGGAGACGCTGACGCTGGTGGACACGACGTCGCCCTACGCGCTGACAGGCGCGGTGTTCGCCCAGGACCGGGCGGCCCTGATCGAGGCCAAGCGGGCACTGCGTTACGCGGCCGGCAATTTCTATCTCAACGACAAGCCGAGCGGAGCGGTGGTGGGTCAGCAGCCGTTCGGCGGAGCCCGGGCCAGCGGTACCAACGACAAGGCGGGGTCGCCGCTGAATCTCCTGCGATGGGTGTCGCCCCAAACCATCAAGGAGACGTTCGTGCCGTCGATCGACTACCGCTATCCGCATATGCGAGCCGAGTGACCGGGAGCAGGACGTGAGGCTGCCACACAGCCGTTCGAGGGGCCTCCGAGGGGGAGGCCCCTTGGTCGTTGCCCTGGCGATGGTGCCGCCGCACGGGGGGACGCTGGCGGCCCAGGCCGGTTCCGTCATCCGGTATCGGCCGGAGTTGTTGGCCTGCGTGGCTTTCCACCAGGCGGTTCTGAGTGAACTCGAAACGGTGCACGGTGAGGATCGACGGACGGAAACCACCGGGTGGGAGGGTGACCTCGTCATTCGGGCCGAAGCAGACACCGGAGGGGTATTGTCGGTGGCGGCCTGGTTCGAACGGTTGCGAGTGTGGCGCGATACGCCGGAAGGGAGACTCGAGCCCGCTACCGACGGGATGCTGGGTGGACGGTACCGGGGGGTCCTGCGTCCCGATGGTGACTACCATCTGTTCACCGCACCGTTCATCCCCGATGCGGTTTTGGCGATCGCGGCGATGGACACGGCGCTCGACGAGTTGTTCCCTCCGCTGCCGCCGGCGGCGTTGGTGCCGGGTGGGGCGGTGACCGATGGGCGGGGATGGAGATTCCACCGGCTGAGCGATACTCTCGTGGCCGGGCGGACGGCCCTGCGGCTGCGGCTCTTGCGCAGCGACACCACCTCGGTGTCGGTCGACTGGGGCGGCGGTCAGGTTTCGCAGGGTGAATCGGTCGAGGAAGAATGGGGCCGCGTGCTGTGGCAGACCGGTATGGGGCCGCTGTCGTGGATCCGGCGCATCACCACGGTCGTCACCTTTCCGGCAACCGGCGTATCGGTGCGACCCGTGCGCACGGAAGTGCGTCAGGAACGTCGGCTCGAGCACCTCGGGGCTCTCCCACCGGAGCGTTGTGCGGTGCCGTAACCGCCCACACCGCAAGCAACTCTCTTGATCCCGCGTCGGGAAGTTCCTACTTTAGTCAATACCCTCGCTGGGAGGCCCTGCCGATGTCGGAACGCTTCCTGAGCTCCGACGAATACGACGAACAAGCCCACCAACTCTACAACGAAGGCCGCTACGACGACGCGCTGGACATTCTAAAGGCAGGCGCAGCACTCTATCCCCAAGCCGCAGAACTCCAGGTCGGGATGGCTTATGCCTATCTCGCCAGGGAGGAGTACGCCTGGGCCCGCCGCTGTTTCGAAACCGCCCTCGCCCTCGACGTGGATCACGAGGACGCCCTGGCGGGGTACGGCGAGGTGCTGCTGAAAGTGGGCGATGTGCCGGGCGCCTTGTCGGCGTACGAGCGCATCGTCGAGCTGGGATTTCAGGACGACCACGAACTCATGCTGCAACTGGGCCGGGCCCTGTTCCGCCAGGGGTTGGTGGGCCACGCCCACCGCTTCTTCGGGCTGGTGGTTTCGAACCACCCCGACTCGGCCGAGGCCGCGGCCTGCGTCGGCTACGCGTCGCACCGGATGGGTCGCGACCCGATCGCCCTCTACTGGATGCGCCGGGCTCTCGAACTCGACCCCCAATACAGTGAAGCCCGCATCTATCTGGCCAACATTCTGTACGATCGAGGGGAGTCGGAAGCCGCGCTCCACCATTTGGGCCTAACCCAGCCCGAGGAGCACTACGACGAACTGGGGCTGTGGCGCTACCTCGAACTAAAGCGGGCGTTGTGCCGGTTGCCGGAAGACGACCCGGGCCTGAGGTCCTGGACCAAGCGGCTGAGAGAAATCGCCGGCGAGCCTGACCCGATCGACGTGTTGCTGGCTGAAGTCGAGGCACGCCAACCGGACGGCAGCACCCGCGATCCCACGCAATTGGAATTGTTCGGTGCCATGGTGGCCGACTTGCCGGGCATGGAGAAGCGTCGGCCGAGCCACGGGGGGAGCCATCTTGTCGCCACCCTCGCGGGTCACCTGTTCGACGGGAGTTGGGACGAGATTCTGCTGCTGATGCGGGATGCCGACGTGGAGTGGGCCGCAGCGTCCTTGCGCGAATTCATGGCCGGCCAGGCGAGGCGGGGCCAGACGGAGACCGGCATCGTGATTCCGGTCACCGACGCCGAGGCGTTCATTCGGGGGAGCGCCGAAGCGGGCGTCCTTCGCATCATCCAGTGACGTCCGCAGGCCGCTGATGGGCCGTTGGACGGAAGGTGTCCGGCGGGCGCAACTCCCCAACGGACTCACGGTCCTGGCTCAGGCGCAATCGGCAGCGCCTGCGGCCGCAGTGGTCACCCACGTCAAAGCCGGATTCTTCGACGAGCCCGACCGATGGGGCGGCGTCTCGCACGTGCTGGAACACATGTTCTTCAAGGGCACTCCGACGCGAGGTGTCGGCCAGATCGCCCAGGAGACCAAGGCCGCCGGCGGCTACCTCAACGCCGGCACGTCCTACGACTACACCACCTACTACGTGGTGCTCCCCGCCGCCTCACTCGAAACGGCGCTCGACATCCAGGCGGACGCGCTCCAGCACTCTGTCATCGACGCCGACGAACTCGCCCGGGAACTGCAGGTCATCATTCAGGAGGCCAAACGCAAGCGGGATTCGCCGGGCGCGGTCGCCACCGAGACGCTGTTCCAGATCATGTACGACCACCACCGGATCCGACGGTGGCGGATCGGCCATGAAGATCACCTGGCCCAACTCACCCGTGACGACGTCTGGCAGTACTACCGCTCCCGCTACGTGCCACGCAACACCATCGTTGCCATCGTCGGCGACATCGATCCGGACGAGGCACTGGCCATGGCGCGGACTCGGTACCGGGACTGGCCGGACGATTCTCCCGCCGTAGATCGATCACCGGCCGAACTACCACGGCGCGAGGTGCGCGTGCGTACCCTACGCGGTGATGTGGCGCAGGGGCGACTGATGCTCGGCTGGCGGACAGTACCGCCGCAACACCCCGACGAGGCGGCCCTGGAACTGGCGGCTGCGGTCCTGTCGGCGGGCCGGGGCTCCTGGTTGTATCGGTTGCTTCGGGCACCCGGGGTGGTGTCGGCGGTGTCGGCGTACACCTTTGCGCCGACCGAACTGGGGTTGTTCGGCGTGGGGATGGAGCTGGCGCCGGACCGCATTGCCCCGGCACTCGATGGGTTGGGCCACGCCCTCGATCGCCTGGTGAACGACGGCCCAGGGGCGAGTGACTTGGAACGGGCCCGGACGCTGCTGCTCACCCGGTGGGCACGGGGACTCGAACCGACGGACGGACGCGCCTCCGCACTGGCGGCGGCAGAGGCGCTGCGGGACGTCCACCTGTTGGACGAAGAGTTCCAACGGCTGCAGGAGACGACGGCGGAAGAGATTCGGGAGGCCGTTCAGCGATGGATCGATCCCCAATCGGTATCGGCGGTGAGTTACCTCCCCGAAGAGCAAGGGGCCGACCTGGACGTGGCTGATGTAGCTGCCCGGCTGGGGTATGGGGCCGGCACGCCATTGACGGTGCTCCCCGATATCCCGGTGAAGGTCCCCCCATCCATTCGTGTGACCCTGGCCGGCGACGACATGGTGCAGCTGGTGTCGCTCGACGGAGTCGATGTCATCGTCAGGCCCAAGCGGGACGTGCCGACGATCACCCTGGGTGTGTACGGTCCCCGCGATCCCAGCGAGACGCTCGATACCGCAGGGCTGGGGGCTCTGGCAGTCCGCAGTGCCGTTCGTGGCGTCGGACCGTACGGAGCGGGCAGCGTGGCAGCCGCGTTCGAGCGCCGGGGTGGAGCCGTGGGGGTGCACCTGAGTGGCGAGCGCTTCGGCTTCCGCTGCACCGTGCTGGCGGACGAGGCACCAGCGGCTGCCACCCTGTTGCGACGGCTGTTCGAAGATCCCTCGTTCGCCACCGAAGAAGTGGATCGTGAGCGGGCGGTGATGATCGAGGAAGCCCGGCAGCGGACCGACGACATGTTCGGCTATCCCTTTCAACTGGCTTTTGGCGCCGCGTTTCACGACACGGGCTACGGCGTGCCGATGGGGGGAACCCCGCGATCGCTGGCGAGGTTCGACGCCGGCCGGGCGCAGGACGAATTTCGGCGATTGACCAATGGTAAGCGGCTTACCGTAGTAGCCGTGGGGGACGCCGAGCCGCAGGCACTGGCCGAACAAATTGCCGCGGTGTTTGAAGACTACGCCGCGGCGCCATCAAACACCGGTCCGAAGCCGGCGAGTTACGCCGTCGACACCTCGGCGGTGGCACGAATGGAACAGCGAGACAAGGCCCAAACGGCGCTGGCAATGGTCTTCCCCGGGCCCGGCCGCCGGGACGACGACCGGTTTGCGGCGGAGGTGTGGGCGGCCGTGGCCGGCGGCTTGGGAGGCCGGCTGTTCGAGATTCTGCGGTCGCAGCAGTCGCTGGCCTACACGGTAGTGGCTTCCTCATGGCAACGGCGTGGAGCCGGCGCCCTGTTGGCCTATGTGGCGACGTCTCCCGAGCGGGAGGAAGAGGCCCGGGATGGTTTGCACCGGGAACTCCAGCGTTTCGCGACAGAGTCGGTATCGGATGATGAGTTGTCGCGCGCCGTCAATTATCTGGCCGGTCAACGGAAAATCGCTCGTCAAACAAGCTCGGCGGTCATGGACGAGATTCTGGACGCGTGGTTTTCCGGTAATGGACTGGCGGAACTGGTGGATCCGTGGCACTGGTATCGCCCGGTCACGGTCGACGACGTGAGCGCAGTGTGCCACCGGGCATTCGCCGGAGGCCGGTGTGCCGAGGGGATCGTACGGGGGCGTACGGTTGAGGGAACGCCCGCCCGCTAGAACATCGACATGGCGAGGAAGGCTCGCAGGCTTTCGTTGGTGGCCCTGAGGCGCGAGCTGAGGAGTCGGACCGTCGACCACAGTACCTTGAACCCGAGATCGTGGTTGAATTCGAGAAGCATCTCGAATTCCGGGCGGGTGATGGTGGCGAGGCGGCAGGACACATCGGCAATGGCGTCGGTCGACCGGACCGATCGGTCGAAGACCGACATCTCACCGAAACAAGCGCCCGGCTGGAGGATCGACAGGGCTTCTTCGCCGGAGCCGGGAATGTCGCGGCTGATGCGGACTCGGCCTTCGAGCACCAGGAACAGGCGGTTGCCCGGCTCTCCCTCCTTGAAGATGTAGTCGCCGACGGCGAATGTCTGCTCGTGACAGATCTCGGCGACTTGCTTGATTTCCGCATCGTCGAGGTCGCCGAAGATTGCCGTTTGACGCAGGACAGTAGGATCCATGGGGGGCCACCGGGATCGGGGAGTGAATGACCGAAGGTAGTGCTGGGCCCGACACCCATCAAGATCACTGGCGGCCCAGCGTGGCCGACTGGATCACCGCCGTGCGCATACCGTTGGCCGCGGTATTCGTCCTGGCGCCACAGTGGCGGCTGGTCGCCCTGGTGGCAGCCGGGGCCAGCGACGTGCTCGACGGGATCGTGGCCCGGCGCGTCGGTGCCTCCCGGTTGGGGGTGTTCCTCGACCCGGTGGCGGACAAGTTGTTTGCGGTAGCAGCCTTCGGCGTCGTGGCGATGTCGGGCCGGCTGGCGTGGTACGAGATCGTGGCGGTCTTGGCCCGGGACATCGCCGCCGTGGTGGCGTTCATCATCACTGCCATGCGCCACCACCAGCGGGCCATCAGCGCCCGGGCCGGCGGCAAAGTCGTGACCGCCCTGCAGATGGCCACTCTGTTGGCGTTCCAGCTGAACAGCGCCGCCCTGAAACCCTTGGCTTGGATCACCGGGGCGGTCGCCATCGGTGCCGTCTGGGACTATTACCGGGTCGACCGGTCGGCCAGCCGACTCCATCGCTGAGGCGACGGCAAACCCGAATCGAGGAGCAACATGGCACAGGAAACCAAACACATCGTCATGAACTGGCGGAACGGCATGGTGTTCGAAGGCGGAGACCCGGACGGACCCATGGCCGTGGTCGACGGGACCAACGAGACGGCTCCCGGCCCGATGCTGCAGCTATTGATGGCACTCGCCGGATGTGCCGGGAGCGACATCGTCACCATGCTGCCGAAGATGGAGGTCGAGCTGACCGCATTCCGAATGGAGGTGCGGGGGGTTCGCAACGAGACCTACCCCAAGCGCTACCTGACCATCCACATGGACTTCCATTTGGCCGGCAAGAATCTGGACGAAGCCAAGGCTCGCCGGAGTATCGAACTCTCGCTGGAGAAGTACTGTTCGGTCACCCACACGCTGAAACTGGATGCGCCGATCACCTATGACCTCCACCTGGGGTAGCGCGGCCCTGGCTGGAGCGATGCTGGCGGTTCCGTCAGTGGCGGTGGCACAACGTGCCCACGAGCTGGGATTGCAGGTGATCGCCACCACGGACGACCCCGTGGCCGTGGTGGCAGGCCCGTCTGCCGGGATCAGGGTGGAGCGACGGGTCCGACTGGTGGGGACCGCCGGGCTCGGCCTGCAGGGCGGAGAGCTGGCCTGGCGGCTCGAGGGCGTGGCGCATTTCCACTTGCGTCCAGACTCGCACACAGTTGGTGTCTATGGCGGAGGGGGATTGGCCCTGGCGGGTGGTAGGCGTACCCAGGGATACATGGTGGTGCTGCTGGGCGTCGAAACGTCCCCCGGAGGAACCGGCGGGTGGACGGCGGAGGTAGGGTTCGGGGGTGGCTTCCGAATGGCGGTGGGCTACCGCTGGCACTGAGTCCGGCGTCAACCGCCGGATGGAGGCCCCACAAACAAAACCGCCCCGAAAAGGGGCGGGAGCGAACCGACTAGCTCAGGCGGTGACGGATTCCGCCGCCTTGTTCACCACCGGTTGGCAGTAACGTTCTCCCAGCACCCTGACGTTGGCCAGGTCCTCGGTCGACAGATCGAGGTAGCGGTCGGCGAGATACTGCATGGTGTCGTCGAACCAGTCCTTCTGATGCTCGGGTTCGGCCTCCAGGACGTCACATCTGAGAATGTGACTGAAGAGTTCGTCCCGGGCCTGGTCTGAGGAGTCGGAACGTCCCTGAGTGGTGTTCTTTGCCATGCACCTTCCTTTGTTTCATACTTGAACGTAGTGTCCAACTGCAAGCGCCGCAATATAATGGCTTAGCACGTAAAGGTGCAATTGGGTGATCTCCACCTCCTCTGATGGGGATTAGATTGTGGTGGTACGTGCCGGGGGCCGGCATACGATCCGGAGGTGGCTGTGGACGAGCACGACGAAATTTACGGGCGTGAGCGCTCGGAGCGCCTCGAGGAGCTCCTCCGGAATCTTGCCGACCGCATCCGGCGGTTGGATCAAGACGGGAGGTTGCTGGCGGACGCGCCTGCACTGTTGCGTGCGCTGGGGGAGATCCGCAGCGAGTTGTTCCATTACGAGGTACGTTCGACGTACGACAGTCCCGAGGTGGCGCGCAACCGACAGATCGTCGAAGAGGCGCGGGGCCGGCCCGATTCCTTGTTCGACGATGAACCGGAGGATGATGAACCATGGCGGCAGAGGGAGCAGGAATGAAGACGTTCTATATCGTCATAGGTGTGGTGGCCGTAGTGGGTGCGGCGGCGTTGTGGTGGATGATGAAGCGCCCCACCTCGGTTGAGATTCCCATCGACGTGGTGATACAGGCTTCCGATACGGCGGGGTTCTCGGGGTACTACATCGGATCCCAGGACGCGTTGATTGAGGTGAGCGAGTACGGTGACTATCAGTGTCCCTTCTGTCAGAGTTTTGCCGTGGTGCAGTTTCCCACCATCAAGTCTCGGTTGGTCGATGTCGGTCTGGTCCGCTGGCGGTTCCGCGATTTTCCCTTGGACGGGAGCCATCCCCATGCGCGAATGGCCGCCCACTCCGCGGCGTGCGCCGATGATCAGGGCCGCTACTGGGAGGCGCACGAGGCCATCTATCACGGTCAGCCAGTTTGGACTCTTGAACGGAACGCCGCCGGGACTTTCCGGGGGTACATGCAACAGTTGGGACTCGATCTGCCGGAATACGACGCGTGCATGGGGGATACCCGCTATGCGGGCCGTATCGAGGCCTCGCGCCAAGAAGGGATCCGACTAGGCGTCAACTCGACGCCTTCGTTCGTGATGAACGGCCGCCTGTTCGCTGCCCGGGGCATGAACTACGATTTCTTGAGAGCGCTCACGGACTCGCTGCAGCAGGTGGCGGCCGCCGGCGAATGAAATATCGGATGGCCGCCGCCTTGCTGAGCCTGGTGGGGGTGTTCGTTTCCAGCTACCTCTACTTGTACAAAATCGGCAAGATCGGGACGATGGCGTGTGGTACCGGCGGATGTGAGACCGTGCAGACGAGCGAATGGGCTCGCTTCCTCGGGATCGAGGTGTCGCTCCTCGGCTTGCTGGGATACTTGGGGCTGTTCCTGGTCGCCCTCGCCGGTTTGCAGCCGCCGTTGGTGGCCCGGCGGGGCGTGGCGCTGCTTCTCGTGGCCATGTCGGGCCTGGGCGTGGCGTTCGCATTCTACCTCACCGTGCTGGAAGTGTTCGTGATCCACGCGATCTGCTATTGGTGCGTTGGATCGGCGGTCATCATCCTCCTCGTGTTGGCGGCCTCGTTGCTGGATCTTCGGCGGACTCCCGCCCTCGAGAGCGAATCGGTTGCACCGCATCCCTCCTGACCGATCATGACCCACGAACCCAGACCGGAAAAATCCGCCCCGCGGGGGAAGGCGCTGGCGGCGTTGACCATCGGCGCCTTGGGGGTGGTGTACGGCGATATCGGCACCAGTCCCCTGTACGCCATCAAAGAGGCGTTCCACGAACCCTACGGCGTACCGCTGACGACGGCCAACGTGTTGGGTGTGTTGTCGCTGGTTTTCTGGTCGCTTAATTTCATCATCAGTTTCAAGTACCTGATGCTCATGATGCGGGCCGACAACCGGGGTGAGGGCGGCGTTCTGGCGCTGTTGGCACTGCTCCGGCCACACCGCTACACCACCAAACGACGATGGTTGTTGATCATGTTCGGCGTGTTCGGTGCCGCCTTCCTGTATGGTGACGGCGTTATTACTCCGGCGATCTCGGTGCTCGGCGCCATGGAGGGCCTCAGCGTGGCCGCGCCGGCACTGGAGAAGTGGATCGTCCCGATCGCCCTGGTCATTCTGGTAGGGCTGTTTGCCATCCAGAGCAAAGGGACCGCCGGTGTCGGAGCCGTATTCGGGCCGGTTACCCTGGTGTGGTTCATCTGCATTTCGCTTCTGGGGATCGGCGGCATCGTTCGGGAGCCATCGGTGCTCCTGGCGTTGAATCCGTGGTATGCGGTGGTCTTTTTCATCAACCACGGCTTGCACGGGTTCATAATACTCGCCGTGATCGTGCTGGTAGTGACCGGTGGTGAAGCCCTGTACGCCGACATGGGACACTTCGGCAAGCGACCGATTCGTCTGGCGTGGTTCGCCGTGGTGTTCCCGGCGCTGGTGCTCAACTACTTCGGTCAAGGGGCCTTGTTGCTGGCCGATCCCTCGAAGGTGACCAATCCGTTCTACGGGCTGGTGCCCCCGTGGGCCCTGTGGCCGATGATCGTCTTGGCCACAGCCGCCGCGGTGGTGGCGTCGCAGGCGTTGATTTCCGGCTCGTTCTCGCTGACCCGGCAGGCGGTGCAACTCGGCTACATCCCCCGC
>Ga0114947_10000376_pt1 | contig 14821 bp, 10 predicted proteins | sample CR02metaG_FD_99656 | JGI IMG/M metagenome (GOLD analysis project Ga0114947, IMG submission 99656) | Deep subsurface microbial communities from Mariana Trench to uncover new lineages of life (NeLLi) - CR02 metaG | ecosystem: Environmental > Aquatic > Marine > Ocean trench > Sediment ...
AATTTTTACGACATCTGAATGACTGCTCTTGATAAAAGCGGACGTAGACAATGACAGCCCTGGTGAACCCTCCGAAAAAATAGAAATCCAACGCTAAATTCTGGATGCTGATTGCTATGCTCTATCCATGATCAGCATGGGGACAATGGAAGAGCTTCGCGACCAAAACCATACGCTTGCCCTCTACTGCCTATCCTGCAACCGCTGGGGCGAGGCCAACCTGGATCGGCTGATTCAAAATGGGAAAGGCAACATGCCTGTGACTGAGGCCCGATTCAGGTGCCGGGATTGTGGAGAAGACATGATAAATACACTCGAATACACCGCAGAGCTCGCGAGGGAGACTGCGTATTTGTATCAACGGGTTGAGTCCGTCATTCCCGAGATTGAATGGCCAACCTATGCCCCGTTTGTAGCAGCGATTAACCATCTAAAGAAAGAACGTAACGCTCTCATCCTTGCACATAACTATCAGACGCCGGAAATATTCCATTGTGTGGCTGACATCACCGGTGACTCGCTCGCTGTGGCGAGGAAAGCCATTGAAACCGATGCTGAAATCATTGTGCTGGCCGGTGTGTATTACGCTGACGTGACGCCACTATCCGTTGATCCGCCTCGTCCAGTGTGAAAAACTGATCGAGATCGAAGGCCGAAAGCTCAGTTGGAAACTGCGTTAGACCTAGCCAGGATGTGTGCCAGCGTTCCATGGCGTTCTCCCGTTGTTGTAATTGGCGGGAAACACTCTACAGCTTGGCCGTGCCTTCATTGAAAAAGTGAGTATTGAACAATATCAGGAGGTTAGGAAAAACGATGCATCCAAACCATTGATTTCAAAACAACTCGCTAACGGCACTTTTGACAATTTGGTAACGGGAAGCCTACAGTGACCAGTTTCGTGGAATCCGCCGCCGGATATTGGCATACTATCTCTACGGATGAGTTCACTACTCTAGACTCGATTTTGGAAGGCCGTTAACTTCACATGTCTTCTGTACTTGGCGCATACCATTGCGAATTCGGTCGTATCGTTCTCTTCAGTGCGGATCGGCAGCTCGCGATGCATGCGCATAGGGAAGTGCATGTACTTATCAAGCTTAATGGCGCGGATGGTACGTATTTGGTATCCGGTAAGGAAGTTCCGATTACGGTTGACAAGCTTGCACTCATTAACCCATGGGAGCCGCATTCAGCAATTCGTGAACCTAATGCAACGAAGTCAACCATGCTCGCCCTTTATATTGATACTCATTGGTTAGATTTGGATGGAGATCAGCGAGTCGTACCAACGGTCAGGCCGTTCATGTCGAATAGCGGACAAGTGACTGATCAAGTCGAATTATATTCTCAACGGATTTCGAGGTCGGTGTTGTCTACGTGCAGTGATAGCAAATCCAGCCTAGAGCAAGAAGTCCGCGAATTAATGAATTGTGTACTTGAAATCGGCGACAGTGGGATAACTATTTCCAGTTCTACTCGCGGCATAGACTACAGAATTCGGCGTGCAACAGACCTTATTGCAGGAGACGTCAAATACGTGGCGTCAATTGATAAACTTGCCGCAATTGTTGGCCTTAGCAGATCGCATTTCTATGAAAGGTTCCATGCGACCATTGGAATGTCCCCAAAAGTTTATGCCGACTCGCTCATGTTGGAGCGGTGCTTTGACGCTTTGGCGCTGTCCGAGGACAATGCTTCAATAGATGAAATATCTGCGAAGTTGGGTTTCTCAGCCCAAAGTAATTTTTGCCGATTTTTCCAAAATAAGTCAGGATTCAGCCCGAGCGCCTATCGTCGCGCTGCTGTCACTCAAGCAGGCTACATGGAAAAACAAGCACCACGTTTGACGTAACAGCATGCAGCTGTAGGCTCTAGAGTGTTTCGACTGACCCTAACTGTACTTCTTACCACGCAACAAGCCCAACACCATCGCCTGGCATAAGGGTTTTTGCTCTCCCATCCAATCGGCGCGGTCTGTGTCAACCGGAAAGACTGTCGATAACGTATGGCGATTGGCTCGCGGAAAGAAAGCCAAAGAAGCGATTAATTGTAGAGTCGCACAGGTTCAATACGCACGTTGAAATATCCCCACGCAATTCCGTCGTCGATCAAAGTGCTCGGCTGCGAAATAAGTGGCGATTGCAACTTTTTTATGTCTGGAATCTCGCGCAAGAATTTGCCTTGCAATAGATTCTCCGAAGCCAATAGCAATACAAACTCCGGGTTGTCCCGGTAATAATCGAACGTAAAGCGGATCAATGCTCTAATTGACGCCTCCGGGTCCCATGTTGGTAGCTGAAGCTCCTTTTCCCCATTGCGAATTTTCGCGTAAGCGGCTCTTAGTTCGTTTGAGTAGAGCTGCTCTTTACTGCCGAAGTAGTGGTAAATCAGTGATTTGTTCAGGCCTGCATTTTCAGCAATGCAGTCTACTCGCGCACGTGCGAACCCAAACAAAGCGAACTCGTCCGTTGCGGACTTTAAGAGTTTCTTGCCGCGACTGTTCGGGATTGCGTGTCGGATGATTATTGATTTGCGAGTCTTTAGATCGACGCATTGCTGCACTTTGCCGCGAACACAAACTTCCCAGTCAGCATCTACGACTTTGCCGAAAAGATACCAGCTTGACGTTCCGTTGCGAATTAATTATAAGTAACTAAATAGTTTATTGTCGCTACGATCAAATTAGTGAAGAAATCCCAAAAAATGAAGTTAATTTCTCGAAACCCAGCTACCGGAGAAGAAATCGCAACATATGAGCAGCATACCAGCGTAGGTATCGAGGAATCAATCCAAATATCATGGAAAGCGTGGCAGGAATGGTCAGCTACACCAATGAGCGAAAGGTGTGACGTCTTGGAGGAGCTTGCCAGCGTACTTGAACAGAATGAGGCCACATATTCGAAGTTGATCGTCTCTGAAATGGGCAAGCCTATCGCCGAGGCGAAAATGGAGATCACAAAAGCGGCGGCCTGCGCGAGGCATTTCGCGGAGTCAGCCAATGTGTATTTGGGTGACTCTCCAATCCAAGGGACGCCTGCGCGCGTGGTCTACCAGTCGCTTGGGCCGATTTTTGGAGTGATGCCATGGAATTTGCCATTTTGGCAGGTGTTGCGGTTTGTCATTCCGACGCTTCTTGCCGGAAATGTTGTGCTGATCAAACACGCAGAAAGTGTGCAGGGATGCGCTAGAGCGTTGGAGCAACTTTTCCTTCAGGCCAGCGCCAGGGAGGGGCTCTACTCAAACCTCGCGATTCGCCGGGATGCTGTATCAAAAATTGTTCGTGATCCAAGAATTAGAGCTGTCACGGTTACAGGATCAGTAAAGGCGGGACGCGCGATTGCTGCCGACGCCGGCGCTGTGGGCAAGAAAGTCGTACTTGAACTCGGCGGGTCAGATCCCTTCATTGTGTTTGAGGATGCGGACTTTGAAGGCGCAGTGAAATTCGGAGTAATTTCCCGTTTCTTCAATAATTCGCAGAGCTGTATTGCGGCGAAAAGAATTTTTGTCGAGGAAAATATTTATGATAAATACTGTAGCGCATACGTGAAAGCGACAAATGCTCTGGTTGTAGGCGACCCACTTGATCCTGCGACGAACCTAGGCCCGCTAGCACGCGCAGACCTGTGCGATGAAACCGAACGACAACTGCATGAATGTAAGAAGGCTGGAGCAACTGTTCTCGCGGGCGGTTACCGAATTGAGCGCCCAGGCAATTATTTCGCACCTGCCGTTGTCGTAGATCTGCCACACGATGCACCAATCGCGCGGGAAGAGTTTTTTGGACCAATTGCGGTGCTCTATCGGTTTGTCGGTGAAGATCAGGTAGTCGCTTTGGCCAACGATTCCGAATTCGGTCTGGGCGCATCTGTTTGGTCATCGGATGCGGAGCGTGCAGAACGCGTGGCGCTGCAATTAGAAGCCGGCGCCGTGTTTATCAACGACTTCGTAAAATCGGATCCTCGTGCGCCGTTTGGGGGTGTAAAAGGCTCTGGTTTCGGCCGTGAGCTTGGTGGCCATGGAGCTCGCGAGCTAACCAACGCGAAGTTGGTATGGGTTGCTGAAACCTAACATGCCAAGTTAGCTAACTAGTGTCCGTCCATAAACGCGCGGATTTCAGATAAATACTCAGAGAATTTACTACGCTTGTATCCATGCTCGACGAATTTGGACCAAAACTATCATGCTTTTGTTGTTTGTTGGAGCAACAGACGATAATCACCGGTCGGTAGGCAAGCGGAATCCTGAGCAATCTGGCTCATCAAAAGAATGACAGCAATGAAGGTATTTTTCAGGCTGGTTTTAAGCGCGCGAGCAGCGCCAGATTATGCGCCACCACAGATGACCATACGAATGACTTGAAGTGGGCGAGCCCCTTCCAGGTACAACGCGCTAATTCATACGCACGTTTGAGACAAGAGATAGCCAACTCCACGCCCGCAAAATCCACGGCAACGTGACACAACAAAGGGGGTCAATTTTCAATGTCGCAAAGGGGTCTATTCCGGATGTCGGTTGACAACCACCGGCGCAACATGGAATAGCTACAAAATCGCGCTTTTAAAGATGGAATAACACCGTTTTCGTATACCAACATTTATCATTTTGTCGTGCTATTTGACAATTAGTCCTACCTATTTTCTCATATTTATCAGTCTGTCTGATATTAGTGTTACTCACTCATTGACAAGCAACCTCAATTCCATAATCTTGAATTGTAAGTCTGTTTGACTGGCATGGGCGCCATCTCCATGGCAGCCGGTTTGACTTAACTTACTCGAAGAAATGGGGGACATATGAAAAACAGAGAAATTGGAGCCGTTCGGCCGATCTTGCTGGCATCGCTATTGATGACATCTCTTCAAGCGGTTGCACAGCTCGATGAGATCACCGTAACTGCTCAGCGTCGAGACGAGAACCTCCAAACGGTTCCAATCGCGGTAACTGTATTCAGTGGCGACTTCATTGCTGACAACAAGATCATCCATTTTGACGATCTTGCCTTGAAAATTCCTGGTTTTAGTTACAGTTCATTTAACAAGTCCCGCCTTAATCCGGCCCTTCGAGGTGGATCTTCGTCATTGAGTGGACCCGGTGGCGAACAGGCGGTCACATTTTATATTGACGACGTCTACTATGGAACCGCTGGGGACTTTCAGCTCGATTTTTTCGATGTCGAAAGGGTGGAAGTACTGCGTGGTCCGCAAGGAACTCTTTTCGGACGAAATAGCACGGGTGGCGTGATTAATGTCATAACAAAGAAACCAACGGACGAAGTAGACGGGGCATTCGAATTCTCGTTAGGTAACTATTCCTTCTGGCACGCCCGAGGATTCCTATCCGGTCCTGTTACCGATTCGGTGAACGCGTCGATGAGCATATCCGCGAAACACCGCGATGGTACTTCTGAGAACGCTGCGACAGGACAAAGCAAGGACTCAATTGGTCGATTCAATTTCCGTGGAAAACTTCTGTGGACACCAAGTGATTCGTCAGAGTTGCTGCTATACGCTGACTACGGCATTATCGATGAAGACGATAACGCAAGAGACTATCTGGGGCCGACGCCGACCGCGCAACTACTTCAGGACGACGGCTTTGTACCAAATACAGATCCTCGAGCCATAAGCAATTTTGATGATGGACTCTATACGTCCGAGACAATAGGCTTGGCATTGAATGCTAAGTTCGACCTAGCTGCTGGCCAACTGATATCAATTACGTCCTTCAGATCATTGGAGGTCGAACACGATCCAACCGACCTTCTTGGTGTGTCACTGCCTTTCGTTGGGGTAAGCGACCCGCGAGACTTAGAACAATTTACACAGGAAATCCGCTTCGTTTCCGATTTGTCAGATCGATTTAGCTATATAGCAGGGATGTTCTTTCTTGATGCAACTGAGGAACGTGATTGGCGTAATGTCTCTATTTTCGACTCCTCAACTTTCGTTGGTGCCCTCTCCGTCGGAGCAGATGGTCGTTGTGTTGAACAAGGTGACGAACTCAACTTCGCAGTGCCTGAATGTCGGGGAGTTCTTCCGGGCCTCAATCGACCACTAGTGGATGTGGAGAATCACAACCAGCTGTTTCAAAAGTCGGACACAGAAAGCATCGCGGCGTTTGTTCACGGTTCTTACTCGTTGACGGATGTTGTTAATTTGACGCTAGGCCTTAGATATACAGAAGACACGAAATCCGCTGAAGGGTTTGTTGCTGGTGATTACGATTTCATTTGGAATCCGAATTTTGAACCTGCTGGTTTCATGGGCGAAGAGGCCGGATACGTTCTTTCTAGAACCGAAGAAACCTGGGATGCCTGGACACCGAGAGCAACGATTGATTTTCAAGTCAGTGATGACGTTCTCTTGTTTGCAACTGCTGCACGAGGTTATCGAGCCGGGGCATATCAATTAGAGGGTGACCCAACAACAGCGGGTATTCCAGTCGCCCCCGAGTTCGTCTGGACCTACGAAGTAGGTGGCAAGAGCATACTTTTTGACAATCGACTTCGATTGAATGCTACCGCTTTTCTTGCGGACTACACGGATCTTCAATTTACATTCACGAGCGCCCAAGGCGTCTTAATAGTCTCTAATGCGGGAAAGGCAGAGGTTTCCGGGCTAGAACTGGAAGCCGAATTTGCGCCGACCGATTGGTTGAATATTTCCGTCGGATATAGCTATCAAGACGGCGAAACCACAGACATTCCAGCAGAGACTGGAATTCCAGAAGGAATTGCCCCAGGACAGACTCCGGAGCATTCTCTGAACGCTGGCTTCGCTACGACTAGCCAACTTGGGAACGGGTGGACTATTGAGACACGCGCAGACTATCTATACAAGTCAGAATATCAGACTGAACTGAACGCGGACCCAGCGTTTACCACTGGAGTTGATGGATTGATCAATGCTGGTCTAAATCTTATCGCGCCAGATGGAAGATGGGCGCTAGGTGTATGGGGCAAAAACCTGACGGATGAGGACATCGTAATTTACGGGCAGGATTTTCGGTTCATGACGTACACATTTGATGAGGCCTTCAATGACACCAGTCCTGATTTCGATCCGGCTGCGGCAGTGTCAAATATGCCGCGGTATGCGGCGCCTCGGACATATGGTATGTCGGTTACGTATAGATTCAACTAGCCGGCCCTCCTGTTAGCGCAGGCGTCGCTGCGCGAAGAATGCTGCAGAATACTTTCGCGGCATTCTTCGGCGCACCAGCACCCGATACCATGCTGTCTTGGTTGTCGCTCAACAGAATTCTTGTGGCCAAGAGCCCGCGTGCGAGAAAATCGCGTAATCTCAATGCAGCATATATAAGCCAACCGGTCCGATTGATATTGCGGCAATCGCGACTACGTAAGTATTTATGGGGTTGATATGTTTCCAAGAAGGATCTCCGATAAGCGAATCAGTCAACTGTTCGTCATTAGTAAGCTATCGCTGTTTCTCATCGGGCTCGGTTTTACGATACGAGCAAACATCGCTGCAGACATAGAACGAGATCTGTTACGAATTGTCGACCCAATTCGATCAGGCGCTCTTATTGGAGAAATGCTAGGCGCAACATTCTTAGGTTTTGCGGTGACCTTACTTTTTGGAAGCGCACTTGTTGATGCGGTAGGTCTTCGGCGGATGCTCGTTTTCGCGGCGGCAAGTTTCATAGTCGGCACTGTGGCTGCCATTGTTGCATCAATAATCCAGCCAACCGATGGAGCAGTTTGGCTCATCTATTGTGGGTTCTTGATCACTGGACTCGGGTGGGGTGCGGTCGAAGCGTCAAGCAATCCCATGGTGGCTGCAATGTATCCTGCGGACAAGACTCATCGATTGAACGTTCTACACGCTTGGTGGCCGGCCGGCATAGTTGTAGGGGGGCTGGGTGGTGTGGCTATCGGGGCAGCGGATGTGGCTTGGCAATGGAATCTTGGCATGCTATTGGTTCCTGCGGTTTTACTTTTGGTTTGGTGCGCGAGCGGTGATTTCCCGGTTACAGAGCGGGTATCAAGCGGCGTTACAACTCGCGAAATGTTCTTGGAAATTTTTCGATCGCCCGGCGTAGTAGTGTGGGTGTTTTGCATGATGCTCACAGCAGCCGCGGAGCTTGGACCAGGTCAATGGGTGGACTTTGCATTGTCGCAGGTGGTTGGAATGCAAGGCATCATTCTACTCGTCTATATAAGTACCCTTATGTTCATCTTGCGGCACTTCGCTGGCCCAATTTCGCGCAAGCTTTCACCAGTTGGCTTACTATGGTTTAGCGCATTGCTTGCTGCGCTTGGCTTGTACGCGCTTGGCCACGCAAATTCACCATCAACCGCGTTTCTTGCTGCGACTGTCTGGGGGGCCGGAGTCTGCTTTATGTGGCCAACGATGCTGGCTACCGTCAACGAGCGCTATCCGCGTGGTGGCGCGTTCTTTATCGGGCTTATGGGCTTCGCGGGCGGGATGTCGATTTTATTCTTGTTGCCCTACCTCGGTTCGATCTATGATTCTGCGAAGCTTGCTGCGGCAGGTGGCGCTGAACAATTGGCTGGGATGACTAGATCTGAGCTTCTGAATATTGAGGCAGTAGCCGGATCGGAGTCCTTTCAAATGATTGCTCTAATACCGCTGTTATTGCTTCCAGTATTCGGCATCATTTGGCTTAAAGACCGATGGGCGGCATCCCGCTAGGGTGCTGATAGAGGCGACGCGAATGCCGGGTAAATCATATCTCATTCTAGGGGGTGGCAGCGCAGGATGCGTCGTTGCGAGTCGTCTGTCGGAAGTACCCGACAATCGGGTGACCCTGGTTGAGGCCGGTCGTGATTTGTCAATAAAGGATATGGGAAACGAGATTCGCTCAAGATACCCAGGAAGGGTTTACCTGCGATCTGAAAATATCTGGCCTGATATTGCAGCGTTTTATGGACCGGTAATGGGCGCGCAAGAAGAGCGGCCTACTCGTTTATACGAGCAGGCGCGATTGCTCGGCGGCGGATCGGCTATCAACGCGCTGGTTGCGAACAGAGGTGCACCCGGAGACTACGATGATTGGGAGGAACGAGGGGCTAGCGGCTGGAATTGGGCAAGCGTTCTCCCGTATTTCAAAAAGCTGGAGTCAGACAGGGACATTGATGGTGAGTATCACGGTCAGGTCGGCCCGATTCCTATCCGCCGAATAAGCGAAGACAAAATGACGCCGTTTACAACGTCGGTGTGTGACGCAGCTGTAGCATTAGGCTACGAAAAGCACAGTGATCAAAATGGCTTTTGGCAAGATGGCGTATTTCGTGGTGCAATCGCAAAATCAGATTCAGGACACCGGGTGCCTACATCAGTCGCTTACCTGAGCGAGGAGGTACGTGGCCGGCGCAATCTCGATATTCTTACAGGCCACCGGGCAGTGTCTATAACATTTGCAGGAACTAGTGCAACTGGGGCCATAGTAAGTACGTCAGACAATCGGTCCGATGTGAAATCGCTAACAGCAGACGAGACGACTGTTTGCTGTGGCGCAATCAACTCGCCGGCGCTATTGATGCGCAGCGGAATTGGTCCTGAAGCAGAATTGCGAAGCATTGGAGCACCAATCGTTGCAGATTCGCCCGGTGTTGGTCAACACTTGATGGAGCATCCGTCAATCGCTATCTCGACGTATCTTCCTAGGTCGGCCCGCCAACACGATCTTGACGAGCACCATGATCACTCAATTCTCCGTTTTTCCTCCGGCGCAGATAGCTCTCCTGAGGGTGACATGCACATTGCAATGATCGCTCGATCCGCGTGGCACTCGATCGGTCAAAGGCTCGGTACATTGTTCATATGGGTCAACAAGCCGCATTCGAGAGGAAGTATTTCGTTGCGATCGTCGGACCCATCGGACGCGCCGGTAGTTGATCTCAATTTGCTTTCGGATTCACGTGATTTGGAAAGACTAAAGTCGGGATTTCGAAAGGCAGCCGAAATATTACTTCACCCAATCGTTGCCAAACATACTGGCACTGTATTTCCAGCAGCGTATTCGAAACGTGTGGCGCAAATTGCCGGCGGTGGAATGTTCAATGCGACTCAGCGCGGAATATTTTCCCTAATGCTGGATCTCGCGGGCCCAATGCGATCGTGGATGATTCACAGTCTTGTAACGCGTGGGTTGCGTCTTAGCGCTTTGCTCGAAAACGACGGCCAACTTTCGGAGTTCGTCTCAAACAATGTCGGAGGTCTATGGCACCCGACGTGTACTTGCCGCATGGGGGCGGCAAGCGACAAATATGCTGTCACGGATCACCGGGGCATGGTGCGAGGCGTCACTGCATTGCGGATTTGTGACGCATCAATAATGCCTTCGATCCCAAGGGCGAATACGAACATTCCAACGATAATGATTGCAGAACGGATCAGCGATTTAATAAAAAAAGAACGCTGAGTCGTTCTGCTATAGATATTGAAATATTGAGAGAAGATAAACAATGAGTGAAAGAACGATCGGCATAATTATGCATGGTGTCACAGGACGAATGGGAAAGAATCAACACCTAATTCGCTCAATTCTGGCGATAAGGGAAAAGGGTGGCGTTGAATTGTCGAATGGTGATCGATTGATGCCAGAAGTATATTTAGTTGGGCGAAACGAGCAAAAGATAGCAGATCTTGCCGCGGAGTTCGGAATACAAAATTACGGTTGCAACATCGATGAAGCGTTGGCAATTCAGGACAATGTTGTTTTCTTTGACGCGGCATCCACCCGATTGCGCCCAAAATTGCTTAAGAAGGCGATTGAGGCTGGAAAGGCAGTCTATTGCGAGAAACCGATCGCGGAGGATCTGCAAACCGCAATCGAGATTGCGACGTTTGCAGAGAAAAAAGGGGTCAAAAATGGCGTTGTTCACGACAAGTTGGATTTGCCAGGTATACGAAAATTACGACGCCTTCGAGATAGTGGTTTTTTCGGCGAAATTGTCTCTGTTCGTGGTGAATTCGGATATTGGGTGTTCGAAGGCGACATTTTCCCATCTCAGCGACCAAGCTGGAATTACAAACTACAAGAGGGTGGGGGCATCATCACTGATATGCTATGCCACTGGCGCTACGTACTAGATAATACGATTGCGCCAGTTCGCGCTGTATCTTGCATGGCTGCAACACACATCCGAAAGCGATGGGATGAGAGTGGTAGGCCCTATAGGGCCGATGCAGACGATGCCGCATACGCTATTTTCGAATTGGAAGGCGGAATTATTGCAAGCTTCAATTCGTCTTGGTGTACGCGTGTGCGCCGGGACGATCTTGTTACGATTCAGGTTGATGGTACCCACGGGTCGGCAGTCGCAGGGCTACACAAATGCGTGAGCCAACATAGGAGTAACACGCCAAAGGCGGTCTGGAATCCAGACCAACCTACCGAACATGATTTCTTCGCCGATTGGGATGAAGTTCCCGATAATGAAGACTTTGGTAATGCGTTCAAAGTCCAATGGGAACAGTTCCTTCTTCACGTAGTAGAGGATGCACCATGGACTTATTCTTTTATTGAGGGTGCCAAAGGCGTACAGCTGGCTCAGCTGGCATTGCGTAGTGTCAAGGAAAGATGCTGGTTTGATGTACCCGATCTTAAGTTGAAATGAGTAGGTTTGATCATGCCGAGCGCTAAAATATTGTCTTCTCGTGGTTCAGTGGAGCACTACAAATTTCACGGTGAACCAGTGAACATTTCTGCGGTAGGTGAGAGGGAATGGAATCGAGAGGTATTTGCTGCCGCGCATGTGGTCGCGAGTCCGACCCTAAGTCCGAGGAATTCGGCGCGATCTGCCATTGATTGGGATAGTACTTTGGCATATCGAGACTATTTGTGGGATCTGGGGTTTGGTGTTGCGGAAGCGCTGGATACGGCCCAACGAGGCATGGGTGTGGATTGGAGTGATTCCCTTGAATTGATCAATAGATCTGTCGCCCACGCGAAGTCACGCGGTAACTCACCAATCGTCTGCGGTGCAGGAACTGATCAACTGTCTGTGTCAACCGGTCTCACTCTTCAGGATGTCACTGACGCTTATCTTGAGCAATGCGAGGCCATCGAGGCAGTGGGGGGCAAAGTAGTCCTCATGGCTAGCCGGGCCCTGGTGTTTTGCGCGAGGTCGCCCGACGATTATTTGAAGGTGTACTCGACCGTACTAAGTCAACTGCGCGCGCCCGCAATTCTGCATTGGCTTGGCGAGATGTTTGACCCACTGCTCCACGGGTATTGGGGCAGCAAACATTTTTCGAAAGCCGCTGCCACATGCCTTCAGGTAATTGCAAGTAATCAAGACAAAGTGCGAGGGATAAAGATGTCGCTCTTGTCCTTAGACAAAGAAATCGAGCTTCGTAAAAAACTGCCAGAAAGCGTGCGAATGTTTACTGGTGATGACTTCAATTATCCTGAACTTATTGCTGGCGATTCGATGTCATATTCGCACGCGCTCCTCGGCATATTCGATGCGATTGCTCCTGTTGCCGCAGTCGCTTTGACCCATTTGGCGCAAGGAAACGAGGATGCATTTTTTAACACACTGAATCCTACCGTACCATTGTCTCGACTGATTTTTTCGGCACCAACGAAATACTACAAGACAGGAATTACTTTTATTGCCTATCTAAACGGTCATCAAGATCATTTCTCGATGATCGGAGGCTACGAAAGCGCCCGCGATCTTGAACATTTATCTGAGCTGGTTCGCCTTGCAGATTGTTGCGGTGTCCTAGTTGACCCTGACTTGGCGGCAGAGCGCGTACAGAAAGTATTAGGTATGCGCCTATCGGAAATATCGTGACGTTGCTCCCCTCACGGCTATCGCTGAATACCGTAACCGTGCGTGAACAGTGGTCGCTTGAGCAATGCATTGATGGTTGTATCCGACATGGATTTGGCGGAATTGCGCCTTGGAGGCATGATCTGCACGACTGCGGCATTGATACAGCGGCGAAACTCATACGAGAGTCTGGGTTGAAAGTATCGGGCCTGATACGAGGCGGCTTTTTCACCGCGGATGGGCTAACCGTTAGCGATGCAGTCATTGACGACAACAAGCGAGCTGTTGATGAGGCACTTGCGATTGGTGCCGACTGCTTGGTGATGGTAGTCGGCGGCCTCGCCAAGGACACCAAAGATCTTCACGGGGCTCGAATGGCGGTGGCGCATGGACTTCATGAGCTAATGATATATGCGAGGCCCGCTGGAATGCCGATTGCGATCGAGCCCCTTCATCCAATGTACGCTGCGGACCGCGGGTGCATCAATACGATGCGGCAAGTGAACGAATTATGTGACGAACTTGGACCGGGTGTCGGTGCTGCTGTTGACGTATACCACACGTGGTGGGACCCCAACCTGGAGAGAGAGATCGAAGCCGCCGGCCCAAATAGGCTGATGGCCTTCCACGTCTGTGATTGGTTGGTTCCAACCCGTGATTTGCTATTGGATCGGGGAATGATGGGTGATGGCGTTATCGACTTATCGTTGATCCGGTCGTACGTTGAGGCTCAAGGGTATACTGGGCTTATAGAGGTAGAAATATTTTCGCGGGACAACTGGTGGCGCAAAGACCCAGATGACGTGCTTGAAACAGTGATTAGGCGCGCCAAAGAGTTCGTGTAACATTGAACGAACGGATAATCAGGGCTGCGCGACACCACGAGAGTGAACCAAATGGCGCGCGGGCATCCCTCTACTCGCTCTTTTTGATGCGGCGGTAAAGGCAGCTAAACCGGATTTATGTGTGCCGCAACACCTACCGTCTCCACCGCGGGGTCGAACAGTCGTTGCTGGGGCCGGCAAGACCGCTGCAGCCATGGCGCGCGCGGTCGAATCTAATTGGTCATCGCAGCTAGCTGGTCGGCCCTGAAGAAGTTATAAGCGACTGAAAGTATTTAGGAAAAGGGACTTTTTGTTGAGAAGAAATTGCCAGAGAATGGTAAAATGTTGACCCGAAGCTGGCAATTTCGGATGACCAAATGAAGCCTCAAACGCGCCCGGATTTATGCACTGACGATCTGTTTCGTCAGCGTCTTGAAAACCTCATTGATACCCGTCACGAGCTGGTCAAGCTCGCCGGGTTGATCGACTGGGAACACTTTGATACGCAGTGGGGAGACTTCTTTTGCGAGGTAGGCCGGCCAGCCATTGCGACGCGATTAATTGCAGGCCTTCACTACTTAAAACACACCTATGGCTTGTCCGACGAACAGGTGGTGAGACGCTGGGCGGAGAATCCATACTGGCAATACTTTTGCGGCGAGACCTATTTTCAACACGAGCTGCCGCTGAACCCGAGTTCGTTGACGCGTTGGCGTCAGCGTTTGGGTGAGCAGGGCGTGGAGTCGTTACTGAGCGCAACGATTGATGCGGCGATTGAGTCGAAGGCGGTGAAAGCGCGTGATCTGAAACGCGTCACGGTGGACACCACGGTACAGGAAAAAGCGATCGCGTTTCCGACTGACTCCAGGCTTTACAACCGTGCCCGGCAACGCCTGGTGCGGTTGGCGAAAACGCACGATATGCCACTGCGCCAGAGCTACGTACGAGTGGGCCCTCGACTCCTGTTCAAGAACAACCGCTACGGTCATGCACGACAGCTACGTCGGCAGCGGCGCACCACATCCAAGCTAAAAACCGTGCTGGGGCGGGTGTATCGGGATATTGAGCGCAGGCTTGCCGAGCAACCCGAGTCGGTACAAGCTGCCTTTGCCGAGCCGATGGCATTGACGAAACGCTTGCTCGATCAGCTTCGTCACGACAAAAAGAAACTCTACGCGCTGCACGCACCGGAGGTTGAGTGCATTGCCAAAGGCAAAGCACACAAGCG
>Ga0114947_10000377_pt1 | contig 14798 bp, 12 predicted proteins | sample CR02metaG_FD_99656 | JGI IMG/M metagenome (GOLD analysis project Ga0114947, IMG submission 99656) | Deep subsurface microbial communities from Mariana Trench to uncover new lineages of life (NeLLi) - CR02 metaG | ecosystem: Environmental > Aquatic > Marine > Ocean trench > Sediment ...
TGGTGCCGAGAAGAGGACTTGAACCTCCACGACCATAAGGCCACTAGCACCTGAAGCTAGCGCGTCTACCAATTCCGCCACCTCGGCAGGTCCGGAACCGCGTACAATTGCAGTACGGCGGGGTGGCGCACTGTACTCAAAGCAGGCGCAACCTGTCAATTATCAATTTCCATCCACCACAGACGGAGACTTATCACTTGCCACGCAAGCCCAGTAAATCTAAGAAAAAGACCAAGCAGAAGTCCAAGGCAAAACCGTATAAGCACCCGATTCCGAGTCACAATGAGTTAATCAACTTTCTAACTGATATCGGCAAACCGTTGAAAGCAGAGAAAATTCTCACGGCATTCAGCTTAAAGGGGCAGCGGATGCGATCGCTGCTCGTGGATCGCCTGCAAAGCATGGTCAGGGCAGGGAAAATCCTTGAGAACCGGCGCGGAGAGTTTTGTCTGACGGCCAAACTGGACTTGGTTACCGGCAAAGTCAGCGGTCACCGGGATGGATTCGGTTTCGTCATCCGGGACGACGGTGAGCCGGAAGATGTCTATCTCTCAGCGCGCGAGATGCGAGCACTTTTTGATGGCGATCGCGTAGCGGTGCGGATCAAGGGACTGGACAGGCGCGGCCGGGCAGAGGGCGAACTCGTGGACGTGCTGGAACGCGGTACCCGCGAAATTGCAGGGCAGTTTATTCGCGAACGCGGAATCGGAATTGTCATTCCTGATAACGCAAAGTTATCGCATCGTATTCTCATTCCAAAAGGCGAAGCGGCCAACGCCAAACACGGCGATATGGTGGTTGCTGAAATACTCGACTTTCCGACGCGCGTTGAACAGGCGACCGGTCGCATCACCACTGTCATCGGCGCGCCCGGCGACAATGGCATTGCTACCGACATTGCGATTCACTCGCATGCCATTCCATTCAAATGGCCGAACGCAGTCCGAAAAGAAGTTGCGGGTTTTGATACGACTGTGCCGAGCTCTGCGCACAGGGGTCGTACCGAGCTGCGAGATTTCGATCTCGTTACAATCGATGGTGCCGATGCGCGAGATTTCGATGACGCGGTTTATTGCAAGAAATCTGACAAGGGCTGGCGACTGTTAGTCGCAATTGCAGACGTCGCAAACTATGTGAGCACTGGATCGGCTCTCGACAAGGAAGCGACCGCCAGGGGTACGTCAGTGTATTTTCCGGATCGTGTCGTGCCGATGCTTCCCGAAGTGCTTTCAAACGGTCTTTGCTCACTCAACCCGAAAGTGGACAGACTTTGCATGGTCTGCGACATGCGCGTCAGCCTGGAAGGCAAAGTACTGAAATCGACCTTCTTCGAGGGCGTGATGCAATCGCAGGCTCGCCTGACGTACAGTCAGGTGGGCGATTTTCTGAGCGGTGCCTCCAAGGCTTCCGTCCCTAAGCACCTGCAGCCGTCCATTCGGGATTTACACGCTTTGTATCATGCGTTCGCTAAAGCGCGCCGGCGGCGCGGTGCGATCGAAATCGATCTCCCACAAACGAAATTCAAGCTCAACGCGGACGGCGAGATCGATCGCATTGAAGTGGTGCCACGAAACGATGCACATCGCTTGATAGAAGAATGCATGATCGCAGCCAACGTTGAAGCGGCGAAATTTCTGAAGAAGCATCGCATTCCGAGTTTGTATCGAGTGCATCCAAAACCGGACCCGGATCGATTTGATGAGTTGCGTCTGTACCTCGTTTCGCTCGGTCTGAAGGTTCCGCATCCCGATCACATCGAGCCGCGACACTTCACCCATCTAATTCAACAGGTGAAAGGGCGCCCAGACAGTGCGGCTATCACGATGGCGATGCTGCGTTCGCTCACTCATGCGGCGTATTCGCCAGCGAATGTTGGACACTTTGGGCTCGCCCTTGAAGCCTACGCGCATTTCACGTCTCCGATCCGGCGCTACCCTGATTTGCTTGTGCATCGAGCCATCCGGCATATCGTTCGTGGCGGCAAGCCCGGAAATTACGATTACGCGCCAAAAGAGATGGAACGTCTGGGTGCAATGACGTCGGCACATGAGAAGCGCGCCGAAGAAGCGACACGCGACGTCGAAGCCTGGCTCAAGTGCAAGTACATGGAAGGGCATGTGGGTGAGGAGTTTGATGGTGTGATCACTGGCGTTACGAATTTCGGCGTCTTCGTGCAAATTACGAAACTGATGACCGACGGGCTTGTGCACGTAACCAGCCTTGCGAATGACTACTATAAGTATGATGCGGGCTCGCAACGATTGGTCGGCGAGCGCAGCGGGCAGTCGTATTCTCTGGGAGCCGAAATGCGGGTAAGGGTGCATCGTGTGGATATGGAAACGCGACAGATCGATTTCAGGCCCGTCAGTGAAAATGCTCAAGAAGCGGGCAAAGTCGCGCCGTCCGGTGCAAGGAAATGGCGTAAATGAGTAAGCCTCAATACGTCACGGGCCTACGGTCGGTCGAGCAGATGGTTGCCACGGACCCGACAGACATACGGCGCATTTACGCCGAGTACCAGACGGCCAATCCGAGGGTCGAGGCGATTATCAAGGCGGCGCGACAGGCCGGTGTTGATGTGCAGGCCGCCAATCGAGCCCGGCTCGCACAGATGAGCGGTGAGACACGCCACCAGGGCGTTATTGCTGAAATTCGGCGTAGTACGGTGTTGGACGAGGCGGGACTTCGAGGGCTGGTTGAGCAACGCCTGGAGGCGGCTGACAGTAAGTCGTTGCTCATATTGATGCTGGACGGCGTACAGGACCCACATAACCTGGGCGCGTGCATGCGTACTGCTGATGCGGCCGGAGCCGATGCGATTGTGGTGCCGAGACATGGTGCCGCCGGACTCAGTCCTACCGTGAGTAAAGTCGCCGCGGGCGCGGCAGAACAGCTGCCTTTCGTGGCCGTTGGCAATCTCAAAAGAGTCCTGGGGTGGCTCGGGGACTACGGGGTGCGGGCGATCGGTACCAGTGATAAGGCCGATTCCAGCTTGTTTGAGGCGGATCTGAGCGGTTCCGTAGTACTGGTCATGGGGCGGGAGCACACTGGGCTCAGGAAGAGCATTGCAAGCCGCTGCGATACCCTGGTGAGCTTGCCAATGGAAGGCGTCGTGTCGAGTCTCAATGTCTCAGTGGCGGCGGGCATTTGCCTCTATGAAATAGCGCGTCAAAGGGCCTTGCGCCGCGGTTAAGGCTCCGGTAGGATGCGCCTCCCACTCATAAGGGCGGGGTTTCACCTCTTGCTACACCGGATGCGCCGGGTAGCTGTAATCCGTAAGGGTAGTTTGTCATTGTGACAAGGTATCCGTCGGGGTTTCATCCAAAAGGGAAGACAATGAGACATTACGAAATTGTGTTTCTGGTTCATCCGGATCAGAGCGAGCAGGTTCCTGCCATGGTAGAAAAGTACCAGGGCATGGTGACCGCATCAGGCGGCAGTGTTCACCGTGCCGAAGACTGGGGCCGTCGCCAGCTGGCACACCCGATCAACAAAATCCACAAAGCGCATTACGCTCTTCTAAATGTTGAATGTGAGTTTTCCGTTCTCGAGGAAATCAAGAGCGCGTTCAAGTTCAATGATGCCGTTCTGCGTCACCTCGTTATCTCTCGTGAAGAGGCCGTCACTGAAGCATCGCCGATGGCGGTAGCTGTAGCCGAAGAAAAGGCCAAAGAGAAGGAAGCTCAGCAGCGCCGTGACGCGAAGGCCGTCGCTGAAGCCGCCATGCGGGCCGAAGCGGCTGAAAAAGCAGCGGACGAGACGCCGGCTGAAAAAGCAGCGGACGAGACGCCGGCTGAAAAAGCAGCGGACGAGACGCCCGCAGAAGCGGATTCTGAGCCAACTGATGAGAATGTCGACGAAGCATCTTCCGAAGCTGAATCTGAAGCTGCTGCAACAGACAGCAGCGGTGACAGTGCTGATGATAGTGCTAAAGCACGAAGCGCCTGAGGAGAATTGCTATGAGTCGTTATTCACGTCGACGTAAATATTGCCGTTTCACAGCCGAGGGTATTACCGAGATCGATTACAAGGATCTCAATTTACTCAAGGCGTACATTACTGAAACTGGCAAGATTGTCCCGAGTCGTATTACGGGCACGAAGTCACACTACCAGCGTCAGCTGGCATCGGCAGTTAAGCGGGCACGTTTTCTCGCATTACTACCGTACACCGATCGCCACTAAAAGCAGCTGGAGGTAATCTCGTGCAGGCGATTGCCAAATGGCTGGTCGCACGTCCGCATAACGCCGTGCTGGGCCTGGCCGTCACGCTGTTACTGCCGGCACCGCAATTGACGAGTGGCGCTATTATGGTGTTGCTGGTACTGGTGCAAGGGATCAGACTTGCAGTGATCGAGGCGATCGTTGCCGCTCCGGTGTTGGCAGTGGCATTCGTGTTATTCGGGGGAACCCTCGCATCGGTCATTGTGCTAATGGCCGTGACCTGGGTGCCGGTCATGTTATTGGCGGTATCGCTGGCGACGATGCGGTCATTGACGCTGACGTTACAAATGACCGTGATCGTTGCGGTCGCCGCATTGCTGGTATTTCAGATTGCGGTTCCTGATCCGACGGCCTTCTGGCAGCCGTATCTGGACATTATGGCTGCAGTCATTAGAGAAAACGGTCTGCAGCTGGACACTGAATTGCTCACCGCAGATGTCATGACAATTTCGGCGGTATTGGTGTTTTGGATGTTGTATACCGTTGCTTTGTTGATAGGTTACTGGCTTTACCAGCAGTTGCCTGTTGAAGTCCACGATTTTGGGCGGTTTCGAGATTTGAATTTCGGGCGCGTCATTGCGTTCACTATGTTACTGGCTTCATTGCTGGCGTTAGTGATCGACGCGACCTGGCTGCAGAATGTCGCATTCGTTACTTTTGTAATGTTTATGATGCAGGGGCTGGCAATTATTCACTGGCTGCACGGCGAGGGAATATTACCTGTTGCTGCGTTGGTTGCGGTCTACGTATTGTTGCCGTTTCTGCAAGTCTTGCTGGTAATGGTGCTGGCATTGATTGGATATGCGGACGCATGGTTTGGATTCCGGCGTCGAATGATTAGAGCGTAAAGGTTTGAAAACATGAACGTTATTTTGCTGGAAAACGTCGAAAACGTCGGTGGTATTGGCGACGTGGTTAAAGTTAAGCCAGGTTATGGTCGCAACTACTTGCTTCCTCAGGGCAAAGCGGCGCTCGCCACTGCCGAGAATATGAAGCAGATCGAAGCCCGTCGTGCGGAGCTTGAAAAAGCCGCTGCCGAAGAGCTTACGAAGGCGAAAACTCGCGCTGCAGCGATCAACGGTATTGAACTGGTTATCCCGGCGAACGCGGGTAGCGAAGACAAACTGTTCGGCTCAGTCGGGCCGATTGATATTGCAGAAGCATTTGCGGGTGTACAGGTAGAGGTCGAGCGAAGCGAGATTCGTATGCCGGATGGCCCGATCCACGAGCTAGGTGAGTTCCAGATCGGTGTTCACTTGCACAGCGAAGTGAACGCGGAAGTTACTGTTCGCGTCGTTGCGGCCGAGTAATCTCTCCGGCGGGCGAGCCGACTGTGTTACCTTTGAGCCAGAATAAATACTGGCAAAGGAAATCTGGGAATGGTCCGAGCTCTGGACGATGGGATGGTCGATGGAGGTTCTGAACAGCGCCTCAAGGTACCGCCGAACTCCATAGAAGCGGAACAGTCCCTAATCGGTGGCCTGATGCTGGACGCACTGGCCTGGGACAAGGTCGCCGATATTATTACCAGCGAAGACTTCTATCGAAAAGATCATCGCCTGATTTTTTCGGCCATCGCCAGCCTGATCGACGGCGGCAGCCCATGCGACGTTGTAACGGTTTCCGAGCATCTCGATAGCCGCAGCGAGCTTGATGACTCCGGCGGCCTCGAATACCTGGCAACGCTCGCCAACGAAACGGCCGGCGCCGCAAACGCCAGGGCCTACGCCAAAATCCTCCGAGAACGTGCCACGCTGCGTGCATTGATAAGCGCCGGCAACGAAATAGCCGGTAGTGCCTACACTAACGATGGGCGCACTGCCGCCGAGGTGCTCGACGATGCCGAGAAGATGGTCTTCGAAATCGCCGACCGAGGTACGCGAGGCAAGAAAGGCTTTAAGTCGTTGAAGGAAATCCTGCCGGCCGCTGTTGATCGCATCGACACGCTTCACCAGGCCGATGGTGACATTACCGGCATCTCAACCGGTTTTAATGAATTCGACAAGTTAACCGCGGGTCTGCAGCCGGGCGACCTCATCATTATTGCCGGCCGTCCGTCGATGGGTAAGACGGCGCTGGCCGTCAATATCGCAGAAAATGCGGCGATTGGTGCAAAGGTTCCAACAGCGATATTTTCGATGGAAATGCCGGCGCAGCAGCTGGCGTTCCGCATGATTTCTTCACTTGGTCGAGTGGATCAATCCCATCTGCGCACCGGTAATTTCCCCGACGAAGACTGGTCACGGATCAATATGGCCGTGCAGCTCATGTCAGAAGCCCCGATATTTATTGACGATACGCCAAGCCTCGCGCCGGGCGAAATACGGGCACGCGCGCGAAGACTTCACCGTGAGCACGGCCTCGGTCTCATCGTTGTCGACTACCTGCAGCTAATGCAGGTACCAGGTAGTAATGAAAACCGTGCCACCGAGATTTCGGAGATATCGCGAGGCCTGAAAGCACTGGCCAAGGAACTCGAATGTCCGGTCATCGCGTTGTCACAGCTCAACCGAAGTGTTGAGCAACGAACTGACAGACGCCCAATAATGTCGGACCTGCGGGAATCGGGAGCGATCGAGCAGGACGCTGACCTCATCGTCTTCATTTATCGCGAAGAGGTCTACAATCAGGACACACCGAGAAAGGGCGTCGCTGACATTGCCATCGCAAAGCAACGCAACGGCCCAATCGGCGACTTCCCGCTGACGTTCGTCGGTCGCTATACCAAGTTTGAAAACTGGGTGCCGGATAAATATGGCGATTTTCCGGACGAGGGTTTTCAGTGAGTTTTGGAGCACGAGCGCTTATCAGGCTCGGCGCACTGAAACATAACTTCAATTTTATTCGCTCGGCGGCACCGGGAGCGAAGATCATGGCAGTGATCAAGGCGAATGCCTACGGACACGGCATGGTCGCGGTAGCCAAAAACCTTCCCGACGTTGACGCGTTTGCCGTTGCACGCGTGTCTGAAGCAATAGAGCTCAGAGAAAATGGCATTGATGCAACGGTCGTTCTGCTGGCTGGTGTGCTGGACGAAGACGAACTGCGAACGGCGATCGAGTGGAACCTGCAACTGGTAGTGCACAGTCCGGAGCAGGTCGAACTCCTTAATGCGTGCAGCAACGGTGCGGTTTCAATCTGGACTAAGTTCGACACGGGAATGAACCGCTTGGGTTTCCCGCCGGACGAAGCACAAAATCTCCTTGCTCGACTTCGCGATATGCCGTCCGTTCGAGAAATTCGACTGATGACGCACTTTTCCTGCGCCGACGATCTGGACAGTAGCGTGACGACGCGGCAGCTCAGGCGATTTCAGGAAATCGCTACCGACACCAGGGTTGCAGTGAGCATTGGCAACAGCGCAGCTGCATTGGGTTGGCCGGTCATCACGGAATATCTGTCGGGCAGCGAACGCGACCACTGGATCAGGCCGGGAATCGCGTTGTTCGGAATTTCGCCATTATTGAACGGTACCGGGATCGAACTCGGTCTAAAACCTGTCATGCAGTTTGAAGCTCGTCTGATTGCGGTTAAACCACTCTTGAAGGGCGCTCATGTAGGGTACAAGAGAGCCTACAAAAGCGAGTCCGATACTGTGTTGGGTGTGATTTCTGCCGGCTACGGCGACGGCTATTCCCGGCATTTCCAAACCGGAACGCCGGTTCTCGTCAACGGCCGCAAGGTACCACTGATCGGTGTTGTGTCGATGGACATGATCGCAGTTGATCTGGGTGCAGATGCCGATGATCGGGTTGGCGACATTGCAACACTCTGGGGAGACGGCTTGCCGGTGGAAGAGGTCGCCCCGTGGGCGAACGAAATTCCTTATGAGCTGGTGTGCGGTGTCATGAACCGCGAGGCGAGCGAAATGGTCGACTAAGCTTTCATCAAGAGGCGAAGAATCCCATCTTGACGCCGGCTAACTGGACCACATCGTTGTCCTGGAGCTTGCGCGCTTGCGCACCGATGGGCTGACCGTTGACCAGCGGGAAATCGTCTTCTTCGCCAGATTCCACATGCACGATGTAGTAACCCTCAGCGCGACGCGTGATCGCGGCAACCTGCACTCCCGGTCGGCCAAGCGTCGTGAGCGCTTTGGTCAATTCCAGTTCACGACCTGCGAATGCGCCACTCAAAACCTGCAGCTTGGCAAGTGGCAGGGCGTTGGGCGCGTTAGCCGCATGGACTCCGCGCGACGTGTCCGTGAGTGAAACGGATTCGCCAGCGGAAGGTGGTGCCTTCGGTTTCTCATCAAGCGCTGCCGCCTCATCGGGATCCAGCTTGACTGCAGCCGCAGCGTCGGACCGATCCGACGGTTGTTCGCTCTCGGCGGCTACAGCCTTTTCTGCGGCTGCCTCAGCTTTTGCTAATTGTTCTACGCTTTGCTGCCCGGCCGGAATGACCATCGTTTTTTCAAACTCATCCTGCTCGGATTCGGTCGCCTGTTGATCGGAGAAGCGCAACTGGTGGTGGCCGATTGTGATGACGTCTCCGTGTTGCAACGCGTGCTTCTTGATCAGTTTACCGTTGACATACGTGCCGTTGGTGCTGTTAAGGTCTTCCAGGAAGGAGTCGTTGAGAATATTGATGATCAGCGAATGATGTCCGCTGACTGCCGGATTGTCGATGCGAACATCGTTATCAGGAAGACGCCCGATGGTGTAGCGTTCCTTGGTCATGTTGTATTCAGCCAGGACCTGATTGTCCAGGCTTAGAATTAACCTTGCCATGATTTCTCGCTCTTGATTCCTTGCCTTCCTAGCTCACTGCCTAGGAACGAAATAAGCCGGCAATCCATGCAAACAGGCCCTTCTTTGCCGGGAAGGCTTCATTAACCTGTGCAAGCATTACCGACACATTATCACGCCCGCCGTGGTCATTGGCTAGGTCCACTAGTTGTTGACCAACAACGTCCAGACTATCATTAAAAGTACTGATAGTTAAGTGAATATCTTCATCCTCGACCATGTCGGGAAGGCCATCGGAGCACAGCAAATAGATGTCTTCCGGCAGCACGTCGTACTCATGCACTTCCACCTCCACAGTTGGCTCAACACCCAACGCGCGGGTCACGTAATTACGATTGGTAGAACGTTGGGCTTCCTCTTCGGAGTAAAAACCACGGTCGACGAGTTCCTGCAAGAGAGAGTGATCGAGTGTCACCTGATCGAGCTTCCCCTGCCGTAAGCGGTAAGCGCGTGAATCGCCGACGTGCGCAATAGAAACTTTATTATCGTAGAACATGCAGGCAACGATCGTCGTGCCCATGCCTTCGCAGTTGGTCTGGCTTTGCGCCGTCTGATAGATGATTTTGTTGGCTCGATAGACTGCGTCGCGTAAAACAATAGACTGGCGCATCAAGCCACTGTGCGAATCGATGCCATGACGTTCTTCGCGGGCGGCGCCCTCGGACGCCAGATCGGCGACGATTTGCACGGCGATGCCACTGGCAACTTCACCCGCGTTGTAGCCACCCATGCCATCGGCCAAAACCATAAGGCCAATGTCAATATTGGAGGTGACGGCGTCCTCGTTATGTTCGCGGACACGCCCAGTATCACTGAGCTCTGTTATCTCTATTTTTCCGCGAAGATTCATAAATTCGTTTCCCTATCGCTCAAACAGTCTTCAGGAAACTCTAGCGCAATTCCGCAGCGCGATAGCCATTTCGGCGCCGCAAGAAAAGCGATCTCGTGGGCGTTTCGCCAACGCCTTCATAAGGACGGCGTCAATGCTGGGGGGTAGGCCGGCGCGACGGGATGATACCGGTGCCGGATCTTCGGTTGTTATCTTCGTCATCAATACCGCGATATTCGATGCTTTGAACGGCGTCTCGCCAACCAGGAGCTCGTACAGGGTAACACCAAGTGAAAACAAGTCCGAGAGTCCTGTTAGTTCTTCGGCGCCGAGTTGCTCTGGTGACATGTACATAGGCGTTCCCAGAACAATGCCGGTCTTCGTCTTGTTGTTGTCCGTCATACGTGCAACGCCAAAGTCGCTAATCTTGATCGAGCCGCCTTTTGGATTATAGAGCAGATTGGCCGGCTTGATATCACGATGAATTACGCCCTGATTGTGTGCGTAATCGAGGCCCTCTGCGGTTGCAGCCGCTAGTTCGAGCGCCCGCTTCGGAGCCAGCAATTTCTTCGGGTCAGTATAATTCTTGAGTGATGTGCTCTGCATGTATTCCATTGCGATATAGGCAAGTCCCTTATCCTCACCTGCGTCAAAAACGGTAATAATATTGGGATGTGTCAGGCGACCGGCCGATTCTGCTTCGCGGTAAAATCGCAGTCGCGCTTCTTTCAGTTCTTCGTCCTCGAATTCTTCTTCGATAGGCATCGCTTTGAGGGCCACGGCCCGATTGATTCTTGGGTCCTTTGCCAGGTATACCGATCCCATGGCGCCCCGCCCAATACGCCGTTCGATAACGTAGCGCCCCAGCCGTTCTGGTGTGCCACCCGTCTTATGGTTGGAAGATTTTCCGGTAGGATATCCGCCCACGGTGCGTTTCATCCATTCCAACACAGCTTCGGCGCGCTCGGGCTTGGCTTGTGTTTCAAATGCCAGCGATAGCTTGTGCATGCTCGCTGAAACGGGTTCTGATGGATCGCAGCGGCGAAATTCTGCGAAAGCGGGTTCGAGACGACCCGCAGACAGAAATTCGGAGCCCTTGCGGAACGCGTCGCCAGACGCCTTCCTTACATCAATAACCAACCAGGCGCTGAGTATAGCGACACCGACGAAGATAAGGATCGGACGACCCAGGTCCATTCGTAATTGCAGGCCGTAAAGCATAGTTGCTTCGACTAGCAAGAGTATTGAAATAACCGTAACGGTTAAAACTGCAATCTCACGACGGTTCCTGTCCGGTAAGAACAGTACGGCGATAATGGCGAGCATGGCAGGTATCAGAAACTCTAATGCCTTAATGCTCGGCGGCGAGCCGATAGTGCGGTTGTTCTCGAGGTCTGCCAACAGAGCAGCTGTAATTTCCGATATCGTCACTAACTGCCCCGACGGCAACATCGCGGCGGCGTCGACATAGGGCTTATCTGAGTCGACGAACACTGTTGCGCCTTTTAGCGAGATATCTCCATTCGCGTTCAACAGGCCCATTACGTCAATGCGCGGCAACTCGACATAGCTCGAATAAAAGATTACGTCATCAGCTTTGGACAGCATGCTTCCATTGCCGCTTTCCGATGATTCAAAATCGATGGCAAGCGGCAATGACGGAGACAAAAATCCGGCGTTGAGTTGCCACAGGTCAGATTTCCGCAGCACCCGGTCACTGTCGGGTCGTATCGTGACGAATCCATCGTGCGTCGCAATGTCGGAAAATCTGTGTCGTGTCGGTACAAATACCGGACTGGGATTATCTAGCAGGGCGGTCCACCCTGGCAGGTCATCCGCCGCGGCAATATCCGGTGGATTCGCTAGAATGATTCGGCTAACACCTGAGTTTTGCAAGACCTGAACCACCTGTCCGTACTGCTCAAGGAGTTCTGCCGGCGTCGACCGTTTTGCATCGATACTTGCAATATAAGTATCTTTCAATGCCTCATTTGGCATTCCACCAGCGAGTTGATCATAGAGAACACGATCCGCAGCGACAAACCAGTTTGCCAAGGGGCCGTAAAGCAGCAACAGCAAGAGGCTCGCAAATGAAAGCGAGATAATGCGGTTACGTTTTTGCTGTGAATTCGTGTCCAAAGTCGGTGAGGTCCCGGTTTCAAGGGCAAAAGTATAGGCAAATACAAACATTCTTAATGAGATAGGGTTGGCACTTTTTATGTAATATCGACTCTGGATGCGGTGCTATTATTGACGCTCGTTAAATTTCGTGAATTTAACAATAATCGGTGCGTCGGTCGCGAAATAGTAGCGGTCAATGGAATAATAGTATTATAAAACAACTAGTTATCAAATACACGCGGATCACTTTTCGCCGCGTGTGCGCTTGATCTGGCCCATATACAGCTTCCGTAAGGTTAAGACACCGTGACCAAGGCAAAAATCGCCTACCTTTGTTCCGAATGTGGTGCACACAGCGTCAGATGGGCCGGTCAGTGCCCCGACTGTGCGGCCTGGAACACGCTGACTGAGACGAAATTCTCCGTTTCAAAGGCACTGCCGGCGGCGGCAACGACGCTGGGGCGTCTGCAGGACGATATCGAATACCGTTTTAGAACAGGATTCGAGGAGTTCGACCGGGTGCTCGGCGGTGGGCTGGTGCCGGGGGCGGTCGTGCTGTTGGGAGGGGACCCTGGCGTTGGCAAATCAACTTTGTTGCAACAAATCGCCGCGAATCTAATGCAGGAGGTGCCCGTCTGTTATGCGACTGGAGAAGAGTCTTTGCGCCAGATCGGACGGCGCTCAATGCGCCTTGGGCTGGCTGCGTCGTCGATGAATCTGCTGGCCGATGTCGCTATTGAAAATGTTTTGGCGGAAGCCCGCAAGTGCAATGCTCGCGTTCTGGTCATTGATTCGATGCAGACTATGGTCAGTGACGGAGTGCCGTCGGCACCTGGATCGGTTGCGCAACTTCGCGATGGTGTCGGCAAGATCGTGCAGTTTGCCAAACAAAATGATGTGGCTGTGTTCGTCATCGGTCACGTGACAAAAGAGGGCGCAATTGCCGGTCCGCGTGTTGTAGAACATATGGTGGATACTGTCCTGTATTTCGAAAACGACCCCACGAGCCGCTACTCGATGATTCGTTCAGTGAAAAATCGATTCGGTGCCTGCGGCGAAATAGGCGTATTCGCAATGACCGAAACCGGATTTCTCGAGGTTAGTAATCCGTCGGCTATTTTTCTGTCACGCGAATCGGTCGATGAACCCGGTAGTGTTGTTTCCGTGGCCTGGGAGGGAAGCCGCGCGTTACTGGTCGAAATTCAGGCGCTGGTCACTGACGGCAACACCAGTCATCCGAAACGTCTGGCGCAAGGTGTTGATCAGAGTCGTCTCGCGCTGCTACTCGCAGTCCTGCAGCGTCACGGTTCCTTGTCGGTGATTGATGAGGACGTATTTGTAAATGTCGTCGGCGGATTGCGCATCAATGAGACGGCAGTCGACTTACCGATACTACTTGCCATCGTTTCCAGCTTTCGAGATCGAGTCGCCCCGAAGCGGTTAGTGTGCTTCGGTGAGATCGGTCTGGCTGGAGAAATTCGACCCGTGCGATTTGGCGCGGAACGAATCGCCGCCGCGGCAAAACAGGGCTTCACTCGTGCCATCGTACCGCACGGAAATCTGCCGAAAACGAGCCCCGAAGGTATCGAAGTAGTTGGCGTTCGCAGGCTAAGCGAGGCTCTTGACGAGGCTATCTAGCCTTCCTGGTCCTGCGCTATGTCGCTTCTTACTCGCCGGCCAATTCGGACGGTACGGATCCGATTGTCGTCAGTTTCGATAATTTCGATTGGGTAGCCGCTGATATTGAGACACGTCGTTGGCTTGGGAATTGTCTCCAGCAACTCTACAATGAGCCCATTGAGTGTCTTGGGACCGCCGGTAGGAAGTTCCCAGTCCTGAGATCGATTTAATTCACGTATGTTGGCGGTCGCGTTGACGATATAGGTGTCGGGTCCGTCTTTCACAACTTCATTTTCGTCGTTGGCCGGGTCGGTCGTGAATTCGCCGACGATTTCTTCGAGGATATCCTCAAGTGTTACGACACCCTGAATGTCTCCGTATTCATCCACGATCATCGCAATGCGTTCACCCCTGCGTTGAAACTGAACTAGCTGCGTACTCAGTGGAGTGCCTTCGGGAACAAAATACGGCTCGGTGAGCATTTGTTGCAGTGCGTCTTTGCTGATTTTCCTGTGAGAGAGATTCGCGAGGCGTCGTAAATGCAGAATGCCGATTACTTCGTCGATATTGTCCCGGTAAACCGGCAGACGGGTGTACTGGCTTGCAGCAATTGTGTCTTCAATGTCGTCATCGTCGTCATCAAGGTCGATTCCAACAATTTCATTGTGTGGAACCATGACATCGTCGACCGTAACCTTTTCAAGATCGAGGATGCTCAGCAGCATCTGCCGGTAGCGCGACGAGATTCGGCTGCCTGCCTCGTGCACGACAGTTCGCAATTCCTCTCGAGATAGCGATTGCAGGTCATTACTTTTGTCACGAACACCGAACAGCAGCAAGATGCCATTCGATGCGGCGTTGATCAACCAAACGATCGGGTAGGCGATCTTGAGCAACGGGTAGTAGATTATCGCGGCTGGAAACGCAAGCCGCTCGGGCTGCAGCGCCGCCAGAGTTTTCGGTGCGGTTTCCGAAAATATCAGAACTGCGAGTGTTAAGAACAGAGTGCCAATGGCGACCGCCGGTTGACCGCCGATTTTGTAAGCGATCACAGCAACCAGAGATGCGGCGGAGAAATTGGCGAGATTGTTGCCGAGCAGTATCAGACCGAGCAATCGGTCGGGCCGTCTCAACAATTGTTCCGCTATTCGTGCGCCGCGGTGGCCCTCGCGGGCTTTGTGCCGGAGCCGGTAACGATTGAGGCTCATCAGGGCCGTTTCCGAGCCCGAGAAAAACGCAGAAAGCAGCAGTAGCACA
>Ga0114947_10000378_pt1 | contig 14795 bp, 3 predicted proteins | sample CR02metaG_FD_99656 | JGI IMG/M metagenome (GOLD analysis project Ga0114947, IMG submission 99656) | Deep subsurface microbial communities from Mariana Trench to uncover new lineages of life (NeLLi) - CR02 metaG | ecosystem: Environmental > Aquatic > Marine > Ocean trench > Sediment ...
CGTCAGTCGTTCAATCGATCGTGGACCCTGCGGACCAATGTTTTTCTCAGCCCAGTTCAGTGCGTCATCGAGGCCGGGATCGCCAGTGCGCTTCTTGCCGCTTTTCTTGTGGAACAATGGGAAGCCTGTCTTCAATGCTGCCTTGAGTTCATCGGTAAATTCGATCTCGAAGGCTTCATATCCCCACACGCTTTGAGTCATAAGGTTCAGTTGTTCGTCGTAGTATTTCCTTACGTCAGTAGCATTGGGGCGATAGGCAGCAGCGATCTCGACAATCTTTCCATCGTCAAGCTCGATGCCCCAGACGGTGCCATCCCACTCAGGAAGCAGTGCAACCTTTTGAGTACCTGCGGCAGTTGTTATCTCCGGATTTTGCTGAAGGAATCGTTTCGCAATTTCATGTTTGACCGATTCAGTTTTGTCCATTCCTGGATAGTCCCTTACCCAGAGCGGAGAATCTGCAATCTCCTCGTCAGTCAACGGACGAATGTTTGCACGAGCCCAGTTGTCGTATTCCTTAGCTGGTCCTCGTCGAACGTGTAGTCCCGAACGCTCTGCTTCCGTATCTCCTTCAGCACGACCGACACCAGGCACATAGGTTGGCACCATCTTGGCTTTGAATCCCTTCAGGAATTTGTTGATATTGTTTGGAGCAATTTCGTTGTAGTTTTTCCTTGAGCCGGTGAGGCGCTTACCAGCATGAGCAGATGGAATAAGAATAGCCTTCAGACCAAGATCCTCAGCACGAACCGTTCCGGTTTCAGCATCCGATTTCCTAATGGCACGAGCAACACGATCGCCAAGCGTCTTACGCAAATCACCAACAGGAACATTCACTGTTGTCGCGTTGTCTGGGTAAGTCAGCGCATAACTGAGAAAAACCGGCTCTTTTTTACCAGGCTTTGGCAGGGCTGCATTGACAGTCTGGTCTTCTTCTTCTTTAAGAAAGTTCTTTGCCCACACTACCTGATCGACACTTTCAGCCCCGCTCCAACGAACACCATGCGGCTCGCCTTTGGAAATATAGATCCTGTCGTGACCACGTTGCATGGCCTCGAACATCATTGCCTTCACGACCAGGAGCTGCCAGTCCTTCTCGAATGGCGGAAAGATGATGCCATCTTTGTATTGCTGTGCTTTGGTCCTGGCTTCGTCATGTTCCAGAATCAAACCACGAACACTGTCCCTGTTCTCTGCGTTGAAATCAAAATCAAACGGATCTACCACCCGAGAAATTGATGCTGTCTCGTCCTTTACCCCTTGCGATATTTTGTGCAGGGCCGCAGAGAGCGGCACCCACATCTTATAAAGCTGTCCAGCGGCATAAGCATCTCGCGATTCCTCGGTGATGTATTGCTCTATGCCTTTGTTCCAGGCATCTGTCCACTGCGTCCCGGCTTGAACTGCCCGGTATTGAACGGCGCTTGGAGACTGATCTTCTTCATCCATTAAATCTTCGCGAGCCTGCTTCTTTGCACGTTCGGTAGCATCGTCGATGCTGCCCTTGGACATATCCCAAATATCAAGGGCTGTCGGATGCACTTCCCACTGTTGAGTGTCAGCACGATTCTGCTGATACAAGGCTTCCTGCCAGGTTAGTCCTTCAGGCCCTTCCTTGGGTATCTCATACATGGCCTCGTAATCTGTCAGAGCGGTGGCAGCACCACGTTCGGCACCAGCGGTATCAAGTGCATTCAGTTCCTCGTCGGTAAGATGGAATTGCGATTTCGATCGTTCTATGACACGAGCCATAAACTCGGCTCTCTGAGTCTCACCCATCATGCTGGTTTTTTCTTCTTGGTTGATTTTGACTTCGATTCGATAAGCCGTGAACAGCATGTTCTCTGCCCAGGTGAGCGTCGGATAGAGGCCGGATCTCTCCATTTCTGATGAGAAATAGGCTTGCGTCAACTCATCAAAACGAGACTCTGCATTCTCAGTTACGCTTTTGGCATCACCTCTAATTCTTCCTAAAAGATTTTGTGCCTCGGTCGAGTAATCATCCTGAATCAGGCTGGCCAATGCTTCGATAAAATCTTCATTCATTACCTTTGCTGGCGCTCGCAGATCCGTCTGGGCCTTACTGAACTGATGGCTCAGTTTCGTGTAAAGCTGTTTGGCTTTTTCCTCCTGTTGCTTAGCCTTCTTCGGATCAGCACCAGTTTCCTTCCTGGCCTGCTCGATCATGTCGTTCTTCGGAGTGCCATCCCAATCAGGACCACCACCGACTGAGCCATCAGGATTCAGGAACTTGTCGTCGTAACCATGCTCGCCATAGATTTCTTCCGCCTTTTCTTCGATGCGATCACGTATCGACTGGGCCCAGTCAGATTGCATCTCATCAATGTAAATGGCTGGTTCGCCGTTCTCATCTTGCCGAACATCGAATCTGACATGAGCAACGAAGTTCGCGTCGTCTTCAGACCAATGAGCAGTGTATGTGAATAACGAGTCGTTAGGATTGGTCCAGGTAAACAGCAGTTCTTCATAGTCTTCACCCGTTGGCTCCAGCATGTATTCTTTCCAGCGAATGCTTGAGCCTTCATATTCTCCATCGTTATGATGCTCAATAGCGATCTGTTCTGCGCTCTCGAAGTTGGAGTCGTACCCTAATTCATTGCCTTCAAAGGAAACAACGAAGTCGCCATCACTGTCTGACCGGATATAGTATTCACCTGAATACCATTCCTTTGTGGTGTTTTCGTCAAGCCATTCTTGTCGCGCTTCCTCGTAATACTCGCTTTCGATCTCCTCAGTCGTCAGTTCACGAGCTTCTTCCTCCATGTCTTCTTCTGACGTACCGTCCCAGCCGAGATCCTGTTCGTCTTCGTCTCTGAATTTGTTCCACTTGTGATCGTCGTGAACTCTATCCAAGCTGTCTTTGTAGTAATCCGCCCAATGACCATCCTGGATCTCTGACCAGTTGTCATACCATTCATCTTCATCAGGCTGTTCTTCATTGTCAGGATAGTTTTCGTCAAACCCCGGAGCGTCATCCGGATCTCCACGTTGACGAGGACTATCAACGGTGACCGCAACCATGGTGCGCTCGATGTAGCTCATCACTGCATCTTTCGGAATTTTCTTCGGCTTGGTGCGGCCAAAGGTTTCAAGCTCGTTGGTCAGCGCCTCCCATTGCTCATCCATGGCTGCATAATCACGCTGCTCATTGGCAGATAAAAACATTTCAAAAGGATGCTCCTCAATCCAATCCGTGAATGCCATCTTGGAAACATTTCGTTGCTTGTCAAACAAATCTTTTTCGCCGGGATCAAGAGTAACCTCGTAAACATCCTTCTGGGATTCTTCTCCCTTTTCCTTGAGTTGCCTCAGTTCCCCTCTCAGGCGTCGTTGCTCGATTAGTGTCTTGACTACATCTCCTGGCAGGAGATTTTCTAAATCTGGCAGTTGATCTTCAATGCCTGGACCTGACCACTCTCTGGATGTACTCAATCGATAAATATCATTCCAGGTAACGTCATCGAACCAGGTGGTCTGCTCCGGATCCTTTGGATCTTCAACCGTGAAGCGTAACCACCTCGCTTCCACATCCTTGAATCCGCCTTTGTTAATTTGCCCCTGGATGAATTGCTTCCAGGATCCTGGCGATCCTGACTTCATGGCTGCTTCGTTAAAGGCTGTCCACAGCTTCGAGAAGTAAGTTGGCGTTCGCACATACCGTAACCGGCCTCGCCGTTTATCTCGTGCGTATCCACCAGGCGTCTGAACGTAGGTGCTGGCCTCAGCAATCATCGAATGGATCTGGCCATCAGTGAGCAGAGTTGGCTTGCCGTTAATCCTCAGCCAGAAATTCTTGAAAGCCTTAACGATCGCATCGAGTAGCTTCCTGGCTTTGCTACTGACTTTTCTGCCAACCAGAACTCGCTGAGCTGTATGCGCTATAAATTCTTCAGCAGCGATCCGTCGCTGATCGAGGTTGTCCCAATTAAGCTCCTCGTATGTATTTGTAATTGCACGGACTTCTTTCGGAAAGGACTCCCATACCTGGTCCATGATTGCAGTGAAGTCCCAGGGCTCCAGAATCTGGTGTATGCCGAAGTGACCGACGACTTCATGCAACATGGTCTCGATCGCTTCCTGGGTATCGGTGACATTGTTGGCAATGATGTAGATCGTATCCAGCCAGGCTCCCTGGTCGTAAATGCCTGTCGTGTTTCTGCGGTCGTTCTCAGTCTCTAACGATGCCTGGAGATGCTTTGGCAGATCCTCGACCGCTTCCACCACACGTACCGGAGGCACGGTGCGAAACATACGATAGATCGGACGAAGCACATCCTGAACTTTTTCGACGGACATTCCCTTGCCCACGTTGGTCCGCATACGTTTGTGCTTGTATTTGTAATTGCGATTGTCACGTTCATAGAGGTCATCACTGAACGCATAGAACGTACCATCAGGATTGCGTATCGCAACATCCAAAGGCATCAGACCGATCTGCTCAGCGACCGACATTGCATTGATCGCTGACTCCGTATCGTTAGCGATAGCGATCATCGCGTTTGCATTGGTCAAGGACGCTGCCCGTAATATAGCTCCGGATCCAGTGCCAACATTGCCGGTTCGCATCTTCTTCAGATTCTGCACCGGCACAGTGCCAACAACATGGTGAGCGGTATTCAGCAAAACAATGTGTTCGCCTTCAGGCAGGGTCTTTGCAAGATCCAGAACTGCCTGCGGACTCAGAACAGCATTCTTGCTTGGCTTTCCATACTTACGGAATCGGCGCTCTCTGATGATGACTTCTTCCGTTCTCAACATCGGTGGAATATCAATATCTTCGCTATTAGCATTCCCAATACCCATGTCCAAGTTATGCCACGATGCACTCCCCTGGCCATGAGTCACAACAATAGACGACTCAACCGTAATGCCTGTCCCTTGCATGGAGCTTTTCAGGATTCTGAACAGTAGCGTGTCAGCCTCGCTGTGTGTGGCATTGCCAGTGGGATGTTGATGCACCATCCATACTCGTTTCGCACCTTTAGTCGCAAAGATCGAGCCCATTCCAATCGCCGGCTCCATGCTGGCCGAATCGGTATTGTTGACGCTGTGACGAATGATCGACAGGATCTTCCCCTGTTTGTCAGTCACCATAAACATCAAACTTTCCTGAGCTTCACGCCTCAATGGCGCGATGATATGAGCTACCTGTTCTGCTGCCGCCTTACCAGTGCCGGTGATTTTCTTTTTGCCGGATCGGAAGACGCCAGTTTCAATGAGGCGAACATTCGGGCTGGTGAACTCCCAATGTTCTTTACCAGGTAGCCATGCCTGGACAGATCCGACATTGGTATTGGCGTTGACATCAGGATTGAGCGTGACCTTAGTGATCTCGTAAGTGTGGCCAGCCTCACTGACTTTCAGTGGCGTCATTATTTCAACAGCTTCGTGCTGAAGCCGCTTGAGTAACACAATCTCTCGCGTCTCAAACGGCACACTTTTATTGTCGATATTGACCGTGATGATTGCATCGAATCCATCAGCTCGTATCGCGCTGCTTAGCGCCTCACCAGTCAGGCCGCCATACTGATCACTCAGCACACGCTTCCAGGAAAACTGGTCGTAAATGCTATCGGTATTGGCACCTTTCGAGTTGAGCGGGATAAGCAATGGCCATTTGACTGACGCTTCACCTCGCACCCATCCTGGCGGAAGGTCAGCGCCCTTGTCAGTATCGTGAAGAACATAGGTGCCGGCTGGTTCAATGTGTTGCTGGAATCGCTCACCCACGTCCGGAGCCATGTCCGTATTGCGTTTGTATGCCAGTCCACCATCGACAAATTCCTCCCACGCAAACTCCGCAAGGTTTTCCTTCAGCTTCAGCTCAGGTGCAATCAGTTGCGTGAACGGTGTGGACATCCACTGTTTGAACTGCGGCAATGTCATCACCGAGGCTGATCCAAGACCTTCCCATCCTCTTGGATAAGCATCACGGTATCCCTGCATCGCATCTTCATACCGATCGAAACCGAGCATGACCTTATGCTCATCGAAATTATTAGGGACAATCGCTTTCTTGTGATTGATCCTCTGATTGACAATGAACACTTTCTGCGACTGCGGATTCGGGCCAATGAAGACATCGAGCTGATCTTTGTCTCGTCCCTTGACGCCTTTGAAGTAGCCATAGTCCCAGGGCAATACAGACTTCCACTTGCGCCCGGTCTTTGGATCTTTGCCGCGCCTGGTAGATCCTTTGGGATTCTCGATCGTTATTTCCATTCCATGGAATCGGATGTGCCCTTTCTCGTAGGTTCCTGCTTTCAGCAGCTCGTCGCTCTGTTCCCTGGAATCGAACTGCGATGTCTCAGCTTTATGAGCTGCGCGAGATAGCCTTTCTCTTTGTTCTGCAACGCCATCTTCAGACCATTTGTTGACAATTTCAGGGCCCTTGTCGTCGTCAGGAGTTTCCATCCTGATGTCGATCGTCGGTATCCTGGTCGCCTGGGCAGGATCGAAGATGCGGTACTCGATCTCATCGAAGTTGAGGCCCATACCCTGGTGAATCGCGCCATCGTAGCCCTTACGCTTCATGCGCTTGACCATCTCCGGGTCATCAAGGACGGAATATAAATCTACATAGAGTTGATCGACACGTTCTGGCGCTCGTTTCAAAACATCAGCAGGACTATCGAACTCCTCGTCGAAGTTCTCCAGCCAGTTGTTCGTATTCGTAATGAAATCGCCCATGTTCTCTACAACATGACGCACTGCTGCATCACCGAGCTTCCTGCGGATCTCACCCAGGTCAACGAACGGATCGTCTTTTGAATTGATGAACGGATTGTTGATCGCGATCGTGTAACCCTGCACACGAGGATCTGCGGCTACCCTATCCTTGGTTCTGTCATTCGGTTCTTTCGCGTACACCGTTGCAGCCTTCAGACTGCCGAATGACAGCGAGCCTACCCTGGTCTGGAACTCCGGATCCTGGTCTTCACGCAGACCATGTTCGCCGCGCCACACGATGATTGGCACATCTTGTTCGTCAACAATCGTGCCTTCTGGTTCGTCCGGAGGTTCGGCTGCCTTTTGTATCGATTCAATAATCCTTTCAGCCTGCTCTTGTAATTGAGCGATCCGATCAACATCTTCCTCTGAGACGGTCTCCAGCTCCTCGAAGATGGTGACGAGTTCAGCCATCTGAGTCTGATTAAACTGCTCCCATCGAACATCGAGACGAGCTTTGAACTTTGGTCCCATCCGGGTCATGGCTGCCGGATAATCCTTCTGCATCTTGTAATAATCAGCCGCATGCCGACGAAGATCTGCCTTAACTTCCTCCGTAACCTCAGCAACTTGAGGAATCATGTCGTACTTTGTTACCAACCGATCGACTGCATCGAGCATGGCATTAACATTCTGAACGGCTGTCAGAGACTCTGGTTTTTGCACCAGATTAACCAGCAGACCTTCAATCCCCTCTCCTTCGAGGAAAGCAGTTTCGAGTGCTATGTCGGTGATGCTTGGAAATCGTTCTCTGAGTCGTTCACGCAGATCTCTCACCCATTCATTGCTGACCATTCTCTTTGGAGCGGTTGGCGCTGTCGCTCTCGGATGAGTTTGCAGTTCAGGTAATTCGCCAACGAGATCGGTAAGCTGATCAGGCACATTGATTCTGTCAATGTCATGGTCACGCCTGGATATTTGTTCGCCGGCATGTAAGCGCCTGGCTTCTCGTTTCTTGTGGCGCTGAACAGAATCCCTGCCTTCTTCCTTCTCGACACTGGCGTCTTCACGCAGACCTTTGAGCGTCTTCAGCCCCTTCGGATTCATGACAACTCGGTCGCCATCATTGATCCAGCGACCGAAGTCGTCCTTGGTCAGCGTGTATTGCTCGTCGATCGTTAGTGGATCGCCGGCAGCGACACGCTCCAGGAGATCCAGGGTGATCTCAACTGTCTCCAGGCCGAACTCCTCAGCCTCCTCCTCAGTAATCTCGCCCTTCTTCTCGTCTGCCAACCTGGCTCTCGCCGCCTTAAACTTCGGCGGATCAGGTACATCGTTCTCCTCGACACTGCGATAGAACGGATGAGCAGCAGTAGCCAGGGCTCCACCAACACCAGCACCAACCGCTGCTGATCGCCTGAGCATTGACCGACCTTCCGGTGTGCTAAGGATCTCGATCAGGGCTTCACCAAACGTCATCTCCTCGTTGATGATGCCTGTGGTATAGCCTTCCTGGATAAGCTGCGTCAGCGGCTCCTGGATGGCCTCAGCGCCGGCAGACTTGAGGGCTCTGGCCCACAGCTTGCCACCTGCCTTGGTCAGGATTCCGAGTGGTATGCGCTCTGTCAGGATCTCTGCGGCTGCGAATATGGTGCCATCCATGGTCGCCTGGCTGTGAGATCTGCCACGCTCGATCGACTCAACATACTGATCTGCGAATACCTGGCCGCCCATGAAAGCAGCACCCAAGGTAGGGCTTCTGGTAATGGCTGCCGTTGCCAGGGCCGGAGCCATGTTGACCGTTCCCTCGATGACCGCACCAGCCCACCACTTGACGCTGCCTTCATTGGTTGCTGACTGGTAGTCTTGGAGATACCTGGTGCCTTCACGGTGCAAGCGTATGCCCTCGTGAAAGTCTTCACTGGCCTCCAGCTCGTCCAGCAGTTGCTGGTAGTAAGTCGCAGGATCTATGCCTCGGACGTAAGCCTCAGCCTGGAGAGCGAAGCTATCCTCCGGGGCAACACCCTGGTCGGCTGCGGCCTCGATGATGTAAACAAGATCCCTGGGTGCATTGAGAAAGGCTTTCGCGCCACCGTACTGGCGCTTGAACATGGCTGGCGTATTCAGCACTGCGTTCCATATTACAAAACCGAGTGGATCTTCCTCGATTTCTTCTTCCTCACCCAGGTATGTCTCCCACTCCTCCTCAGTCCCAGGACGATCTTCAGTTCTCCACTCAGCTCTGGCTGCCTCGATCGAATCTGACCTGGCTCCAGCCTGCTGCTCTGCTTCCTCCAGGGAATCGAAATTCGGGAACATCCAGCCTTGCTTCATCTTTGATCTGGTATTCGCGATGATCGTCTCGAAGTCCTCCGGCTTCTTCGGATCGTATCGCTTACCATTGATGATGCTTGGCACATTGTAGTACCGGCCATCACCTTCGATCGTGACCGATAGTTCAGATGAAGATGAACCATCCTCGTTCATCAGTATTGGTCTGGTTGGATCGATCAGGAAACCGGAAGGATCTTTCGGATAGGTCTTCCACTTCTGCTGTTCCCTGGCGATATAAGACTGTTCTGCCGTTCGCTTCGCTTTCGGTTTTGCTTCCTTGTCTGGATCGTCACGAAGGTATGGCAGCAGGGCTGCTTCGCCTTTCTCCTCCGGTGGGTCTTCAAGGCCAGCTCGCACTCTCATGGAATGCGAAGGCACCCTATACTCACCAAATCCCAGCACTCCGCCTGCTTTATTACCAAATCGCTCACGATTCAGCTTCAAATTTAGCAGGGTGAGTTCGTCGCGTTCTTCTTTGGTAAAAGCCCTGCTCTTTGCTTCTGCTTGAATACCATCCCGCCATTCATCGAACGCATCGAAAGCACGGCTGAAGAAACCAGGCTCATCCGGTTCTCCGACCTTGATCGGTGTTGGGGCTGTGTAGTCATCAGGAGCCGTTTCACCAGTCAAGCCAACTGGCTCAGGTTTCGCTATATCGAAAACCTGTACTTCCTCCTCCTCGTCGTCCTTGACTGATTGAAGAATCTGGACTGCCATTATTTAGACTTCGGAGGCTCTACTTTTACCAGCTTGCCGTTGCGCTTGGCTACCCATATGCCGCTCGTGAGCTGATGCTTGGTTTTAGGTTCCATCTTTGAGACCTGTTCATCAGTGAGTCCGAAATTATTTTCGCCGCCATCTGTCGTGACATTCGGTTCTCGTGTTCGAGCATCTACAAGTGAATCACGAAGTTCAATTCGTTCTTCTTGCGTCATATCCCGCCATCTGATCCGTTGTCCTCCACGGCTTGCAATCGGGTATCTCGCGCTGCTGTTATCAGGATCTTGCAGGAAGTCCATGACTTCTTCTCTTTGCTCTGCCAACGCAAGTTCCGGAAATGCGACTTTTGCAGCACCACCTTTTGAATACGCAAGTGAACGACGCTCGCATACCTTCATCGCAGAGCCTGTCATGCCTTCACAAACAATTCTCATGTAAGCCTCACGATCCACCTGGCTCGCATATTTATCGACATTCTCGGCATCGACTGGCTTGCCATCCATCAAAATTGGTTCTGCCTGCTGGGTGTCTTCATTGATGATCACTAATTTGCCACCGACAGTCTTGATGCTCCTTTTTGGTCGCTCCGCTTTCACGATCTGAGCTTCCTTCAGCCTTCGGTCGAGCTTCCTGTCTTCCGCCTCAATCAGTGTTTTTTGTTTCTCTGCCTTGCGACCTACGTGACCCTTGAGCGCAGCTTCACCAGCAATGCCGATGTCGCCAGCAAAGGTGCCCTCTCCTGTACCAGACTGGGCCATCAAGTTCAGGCCGAACTCCATCAGGATCAGAGCCTTCTCCTGCCTGGTCAGCCCCTTGGCCTTGCCTGTGCCCTTGCCTGTGGCCTTGCCTGTGTTCTTGCGTTCTGGATCGTCCTCAGATTCTTCTTCTTCGGTTCCGGTGACCTTGGCGTATTCCTTATCAATATCCACGCCACCTTCTTCCATTGCCTTGGTGGCAGCATCGATGTCCTTCGGATCCGCATCATTCGACATGCCGGCGAAGCTGTCCGGACCTGCCTCGAACTCACCGCTTCTATCTGGTTGCTCCTGACCTTGTGCAGGAGGTATCGCCGGCTTCGGCGTTGCGCCTGTTTGATCGAAAGATGGTTGCGCCTGAGCGGCGGCACCAGGCCCTGCCATCGTTGCCATCGGTCCTACTGGCTGACCACCTGGCCCAATAGGCTGAGCTTGCATTGGAGGAGGCTCAGCCATCGGAAAAGTCGTCGCACCTTCAGGCTGCGGTTGTCCGGTACGCTCACCCACAAGTTCCATTGTTGGCTGCGGTTCTTCATCCTCAGCGACAATGGCCTGCAAAGCAGGAAGGCTCGCAGCTAGATATGCTTCAATCAATCTACCCATGGCTGATCCTCCCGTAGTCAACGGTTAAGTAGCCGTTCCGGAGCCCCACGAGATCTGGCCTGGTGACGATTACCTCATCAGCCATCACGCCTTCAGAGATGTTTTCGTCACAGCCAATCGCTTTGGCTGCATCATTCCAATCCCACTTGTACCAGTTGAACTCGCCATACTTTCCAATCAGCTCGACGTTATCCTTCAACCGGATGTCAGATGGCTCCTCTGCGGTTTCGCCGCCTTTCTGTTTGAGCATCGTACTCAAGCCGCCAGTGAAGTAGGCCGCAGCCACTGTGGTCGCTGCTCCCAGGATTGCCTGGAACTCACCACCGCTTGTCGTCTTGGTCTCGGTGGTGCTATAGGGTACGGTGCTGAGTGCAGCCAGGAGTGGTTGCAGATTGGTGATGTCCCAGTCCCTGGCTTCAACGAACTGCATGTAATCGAAGTCGAGACCGACCTGTTCCAACTGTCGTCGCAATCCGCCTGTCACCAGGAGATTGTTCATCTCATTGGAGAGCATCTGTTGACCACGCTCTCCGATGTCGAGGAACTGATCAGAGGCAGCGCGAGCTGATACACGATCCTGATCGAATCGAGTGGCCGCGGACTCGAAGGCCGAAGCATAACCGCGCTCATACAGATCTGAGATCGCCTCCAGGCTCTTGCCGCTGGCCTCGGACGAGATGATGGCTGCCCTGGATCCGCCGAAGGCACCAGCCATGGCAGACTCCTGGCCTGCCGCAATCCTCGCTCGCTTCCCTTCCTCACGCAGCTCACGAGCCGCAGGGTCTAGTGCGCCCTTGATGTAGGGATTCATGTACGCCTGGATGTCGGCGTCAAGGAACGATTGCGCTCCTTGTTCGGCTAATTGTCGTGACCGCTCAATGTCGCCGCGGTAAACACCACCTTCTGTGGCAGCCATCTCCATTGCTGCCTGCTCATTAGGATCGAGTGCAGCAAATCGTTGACCTTCATATTCTTGATAGGGGCGATTCGCAATTTTCTTCCCCATCGATACTGCTAGTTGACTGCCTGACTCAAGCCACGCTGGTATTTTCCTTTCCGTTGTCGTTTTCTTTTTGGACATCGTTCGGTGCCCTCACGAAGTTGCCGCCACCATATTGGTAGCCTTTGCGCTCCATCAACTTGTCTTTCAAGTCGGTGTCGCGGCCAGTCATCATTCCGATAATGATTGGCAACCCTTTCCCTGTCGCCGGATCTCCACTTTTATCCGCAAATCTCTCGACCGCTTTTATAAGCTGGTCGGCAACATCCGTGTCTCTCCATGTTCTCAGAACGTATGTCCAATCGTTCTGCATTACCCAGTCGTCGCTCCAGTCATCCCTTGCGATCGACATGCCCATCGCTGCTACGATCTGCTTCTGATCGTTCGTCTCAGCAACAACGACAAAACCCCGGTCAATCAAAGTCAGTATGTGGAAGATCTGCTTCGTCTCGTTAATACTGATCGTCGAATACCAGATGTCCTCTCGTTGTTCCTTAGCCGCTCGCTTCAGCAGGTGTGCAACCTTGATCACATCCCAGGGTGTCGCCCTGCGGATCTTGACTTTCTTCATGCGGCTGCTCCTATGATTCCGACTCCGATCTGCCCGGCATTATAGCCCTACCTCATCTAGTTAATAAACGGCTGGATATGTCGAGACGTAAATGTCGAAACTGGTGTGGCATTGCGGATGTCCGCAAGGATGTCGAAAGTCATCAAAGCAGATGCGCTTAATTGACCGACACCATTCAAGTCCGCGGCCAAAGCAAAAGCCATGTCTGGAGCCGCCGACAATGCTGACAGTCCATCCAGGTCCGCGGCTAAATCAAAAACTAAAGCTGGAGTTGCTGACAATGCTGCCAATCCCTTCAGGTCCGCTGTCAACGCGAACGCCAGGTCTGGAGTCGCGGTCAACTCTCCTACTCCATTCAGGTCCGCGGCCAATGCGAAAAACAGGTCTGGACTTGCTATCAATTCTCCCGATTGCTCCAGGTCCGCTGTCAACGCGAACACTAAATCCGGAGTCGCTGCCAACTCTCCCAGTCCATCCAGCCCAGCCGCTAATGCGAAAACCAGGTCCGGAGTCGCAGTCAATTCCCCCACTCCATTCAGATCTGCTGCCAAAGCAAAAACCAGGTCTGGAGTCGCAGTCAATTCCCCTAATCCATCCAGAGCCGCCGCTAATGCGAAAACAAGATCAGGAGTCGCTGACAGTTCTCCTAATCCATCCAAGGCCGCTGTCAAAGCAAAAGCCAGGTCCGGAGAAGCAGTCATCTGTTGGACATCAGAAATATCCGCTACCACATCGAAGACCAAATCCGGTGAAGCAGTAAGCTCACCCCTGGCTAACAGCTCCGCGGCCAAAGCGAAAATGAGGTCCGGAGTCGCTGACAATGCTCCCAGGCCAACCAGGTCTGCTGCTAAAGCGAACACCAGGTCTGGAGTAGCTGCCAGCTCTCCCAGGCCAACCAGGTCAGCCGTTAATGCGAAAATGAGATCCGGAGTTGCTGTCAATTCACCGACACCATTCAGATCCGCTGCCAGGGCAAACACGAGATCCGGAGTCGCTGATATGCCTTCTATGCCAGCCAGGTCCGCGGCCAAAGCGAATACCAAATCAGGAGTCGCTGCCAGTGCCCCTATTGCATTCAGATCTGCGGTCAACGCGAACACGAGGTCTGGCGTTGCTGCTATTCCTTCCTTTCCAGCCAGGTCTGCTGTCAACGCGAAAACCAGGTCCGGAGTTGCGGTCAATTCTCCTATGCCATTGAGATCAGCCGCTAACGCGAAAATAAGATCCGGACTTGCTGACAGCTCTCCAAGTCCAACCAGGTCAGCCGCTAACGCGAACACGAGATCTGGGGTCGCTGTCAATGCTCCAAGTCCAAGCAGATCAGCCGCCAATGCGAACACAAGATCAGGAGTCGCTGCCAATTCCCCTATGCCGTTCAGGTCTGCGGCTAACGCAAAAAGGAGATCAGGAGTAGCCGACAGCTCTCCTATTCCGTTCAGGTCTGCTGCCAATGCGAAAACTAAATCGGGAGTCGCCGCTATTCCTTCCAATCCAGCCAGGTCCGCTGCCAGGGCGAAAACTAAATCTGGAGTTGCTGACAGTTCTCCAAGTCCATCCAGTTGCGCTGCCAAAGCGAAAACCAGATCGGGAGTTGCTGACAACTCGCCCAATCCATCCAGTTGCGCGGCCAATGCGAACACGAGATCGGGAGTAGCTGTCAATTCTCCAACCCCATTCAAGTCTGCTGCTAACGCAAAGACTAAATCCGGAGTCGCTGTCATCGCTGCCACGTCCTCCAGGGCCGCGGCTAAAGCAAAGACCAAATCGGGAGTCGCTGACAATGCCCCCAACCCATCGAGCTGTGCTGCCAATGCGAACACCAGATCCGGAGTTGCGGCCAATGCTCCCAGGCCATCGAGCTGCGCTGCTAACGCGAAAACCAAAGCTGGAGTCGCGGTCAATTCTCCACGTCCATCCAGTTGAGCCGCTAACGCAAAAACCAGATCCGGAGTAGCTGATAATTCTCCCAGCCCATCCAGTTGTGCCGCTAACGCGAAAACGAGATCAGGTGACCCATCAAGCTGTCCTATGGCTCGCAGATCAGCGGCTGCCGTTATCGCCAAGTCTGGAGTGGCAGTTATCTGTGATGCTGCTACCTCTTGAGCCTCAAACGCATACAGGC
>Ga0114947_10000380_pt1 | contig 14777 bp, 13 predicted proteins | sample CR02metaG_FD_99656 | JGI IMG/M metagenome (GOLD analysis project Ga0114947, IMG submission 99656) | Deep subsurface microbial communities from Mariana Trench to uncover new lineages of life (NeLLi) - CR02 metaG | ecosystem: Environmental > Aquatic > Marine > Ocean trench > Sediment ...
CTGGGATCCCCCTTGGGATCAGAGCATGATATCCGGACCGGCCAAGCTTAAGCTTGGGATGGTGTGATGGCACTCGTAACTGATGAGGGATTGGAGGTAGAGTATGAATAATCTTGTGATAGAGGCAGAGGTCATAGAGGTTCTGCGCAACGTTTTTGATCCTGAGATCCCGGTCAATATCTATGAGCTGGGACTGATTTATGAGATCAAGGTGGATCCCTCGGGCTCGGTCGTTGTCCAAATGACCCTCACATCACCGAATTGTCCAGTGGCACAATCACTGCCCGAGGAAGTGGCAGCCAAGGTAAAGTCTGTCCCTGGTGTGACGGACGCCAAGGTTGACATTGTCTGGGAGCCCCCTTGGGACTCGGCCAAGATGTCTGACGCTGCTAAGCTTCAGCTAGGTATGTTGTGATCTCTTGTATCTGAAAGGTGGGCAGCTAAAACAGTGGCCGATCCGGAAAAGGAGGAGAAGGACCGATGGCGGAATATATGAAAGTAGCCAAAACCAGCGAGTTGACTCCTGGAAAAGGAACAGTGGTGGATGTCAATGGGAAGAAAGTTGCGCTCTTCAACGTGGGCGGGTCCTTTTACGCCATTGACGATACATGCACCCATCGCGGGGGGCCGCTGTCTGAAGGAGAACTGGACGATAAAAAGGTTACCTGCCCGTGGCACGGCGCTGTCTTTGATGTAACCACCGGTGAGGTCCAGGGTCCTCCTGCCCCTACAGGAGTTGCGCGGTATAATGTCCGAGTTGAGGGTGCCGATATCGAGGTAGAGGTTTGAGAGAGCAGCAGAAATATTCCCTGCACAGCGACTAAGTTAACCCCGATCCGAAATTAATCAGTCAAAGAAATCTTCCCTGATGATCATCAGACCGCGACAAATACCTGTTTCAAGCATGAATCAACAACTCACCTTTAGTGTAGTTGCAGACCGACGATCAAAATGCCGGTAACTGGTGTCCTAACCTGCTCAACACCGAAAATCCCTCGATTATTTTTTCGGATCGGGGTTAATCACTGAGAGAGGCTTTTCATAAAAGGGCCCTCCATGCCGCGAGAGAATTCCTGGATGCTTGCCTAGCCGTTCGCTGGGGCTGCCTTGGAAAGTTACAAAGTCAAGCCCCTCTCAAGGGCCGAAGTAGGCATCTCGAAAGCATCTTTCTCATTTTACCTTTTCTCACAACCTATGCGTTCCCCCAGGCTCTATAGCCAAAAGTGTGGGCTTAGAGGAAGCCGAGGGGGGCTGCCCGTTCGGCTGAGCTGCACTAGACTTCCCTACCCTGCTAAACCATCGGCTCAAGTGACATGTAATAGTATTCGTTTACCACGAAGTACACGAAGATCACGAAGTTTTTTCAATCTGATTTCCCTTCGTGTCCTTCGTGCTTTTCGTGGTGATATTTCTCTCTCGCTATAATCCTGCTTTCTCTCTGTGTGAACGTTCAGTATCGGCTGTCCTCCTTTCTTCGGAGCAGACCCCCTCGGCTGCACACGGTGTGTGCATTTTCTCCCTACTTTTCACCACTCTTTTGGAAGGGAGGCCATTCCCCCATTGACTACAGGTTGGCCACCAGTGTGGAGTTGTGATATTTCTAATTGTAGTGCGACTCTTTCGTAGTCGTCAGTTAATGGCTAAGTGGATTTAAAGCAGAACCTCAGACCGGTGAGGGTGTGAAGATGGATGATCTGAACGAGCAGATGGAAGTGCGCCGGAAGAAGCTGCTTCAGCTTAGAGAGTCCGGTGTTGTTCCTTACCCGAATGACTTCAGGCCTAAACATGTCTCGTCACAGATCCTGTCCGAGTTTGGCGCTGTTTCGGATGATCACCTCCGTGCCCTTCCCGACGACTTTACTATGGCGGGTCGTATCATGGGGATCCGCTCCTTTGGAAAGGCCTCATTTTTTCACCTTCAGGACCGCGGTGGGAGGTTACAGATCTACGCACGTCAGGACCGCTTGGGTAAGGAGGGATACGACCTTTTCAAGTCACTGGATGTTGGTGATATCGTGGGGGTATGGGGAAAACTCTTTCGCACCAAGACGAAGGAGCTTACCCTGGAGGCCTACGGTCTCCGGCTGCTGTGCAAATGTCTACGCCCACTACCTGAGAAATGGCATGGTCTGGCGGATGTCGAGGCTCGATACCGGCAACGGTATGTAGACCTCATGGTCAACAGCGAGGTAAGGGAAGTATTCAAAAGACGGTCTCATATCATCCGTATCATCCGCCGATTTTTTGAAGATAGAGATTTTTTAGAGGTGGAAACACCCATGATGCAACCTATCCCTGGAGGCGCTGCGGCCAGACCCTTTATCACCCACCATAACGCGCTTGATATGAATCTTTACCTCAGAGTAGCGCCAGAACTCTTTCTCAAGCGACTCCTGGTAGGGGGAGTGGAGAGGGTCTTTGAGCTCAATCGCAACTTTCGCAACGAAGGTGTTTCAGTGCGACATAATCCGGAATTTACCATGCTGGAGTTTTATCAGGGATATGCCACTTATGAAGATCTGATGACCCTGACAGAGGAGTTGTTTGTGACCGTGGCAAAAGAGATCTTGGGGTCACCAAAGGTATCCTCGGGTGATCAGGTGATCGATCTCCAACCCCCTTGGAGGCGTCTGTCGCTCACGGAGGCGATCGAGGAATACGGGAAGGTGAAGAGGGAAGAAGTAGCCACCATCGAGCCGCTCCGGGCCTTTGCGCGAAAGAATGGTCTGCAAGTAGATACGGAGATCCCTTACGGGAACCTGCTTGTAGAGGTTTTTGATAAGATTGTGGAGCCCAATCTAATCCAACCAACCTTTGTGATCGGATATCCCCTGGAGGTTTCGCCTTTGGCGAGGAAGGATGATGCCAATCCGGCCCTAGTGGATCGCTTTGAGCTTTTCATTGGTGGAAGGGAACTGGCCAATGCCTTTTCCGAATTAAACGATCCGCTGGATCAGCGGGATCGTTTTCTCAAGCAGGCGCAGTCCCGAAAGATCGGAGATGAACCGGCAAGCGCCATTGATGAAGATTTCTTGCGTGCACTAGAATACGGTATGCCCCCGGCAGCCGGAGAGGGAATTGGCATCGACCGGATGGTCATGCTATTCACGGCTTCTTCCTCTATTCGGGACGTCATCCTTTTTCCGTTACTCCGGCCTGAGCACTGAGACCATTTCAAGTCTTCTTTTATGAAATATGAATTCTTTATCGGGCTTCGCTATCTGCTTGCGCGCCGCAGCGAGACTTTTATTTCATTAATCACTGTCATCTCAATCCTGGGGGTCATGATTGCGGTCATAACCCTGTCCGTGACTATCGCAGTGATGACTGGTTTTGAAGAGGCCATCCGTGATCGCCTTTTAGGGATTAATGCGCACATCGTTCTATATAAGTTGGGAGAGCCTCTGGGGGATTATCAGAAGCTGATCCCTGAGCTGATGCGGGTGGAAGGTGTTCAATCTGTGGCACCCACGGTCTATGGTCAGGCTATTCTCACCTCCGGGAGCCGTGTGTCGGGGGTGGTGATTAGGGGAGTCGATCCCGACAGAGTTGAAGGGGTTGTCACTATCCGACAGTTCATTAAGGAGGGGGACTTGGGCGATCTGAAGACGTTGCATAGCGTCCAGATAAAAGATCGCACTGTCGAGCTACCAGGAGTTATCCTAGGGACAAGGTTGGCTGGACAGCTTGGCGCGATGGTGGGAGACCCGATTCAGGTGCTGTCTCCGCTGGGCAAACCTACGCCCATTGGAGTGATCCCGAAGGTGAGGCGCTTCGTGGTTACAGGGCTTTTCGATTCAGGATGGCATGAGTATGACAGTTCACTTGCTTATATGCATCTCTCCGAAGCCCAGCGATTTTTCGGATTAGAAGATGTGGTGACGAGCATCGAGATTCGAGTTCTGGATGTGGATCGGGCCCAGGAGATCGCAAGGAGAATTAAGCGCAGATTGGGTTCTTCATATGTGACAGAGGATTGGTCTCGGCTTTGGCCCAACCTCTTTTCTGCCCTGCGTCTGGAAAGGTGGGTCTACACTCTGGTACTTCTCCTCATGGTTCTGATCGCGGCCTTCAATATCGTATCCACCTTGATCATGGTAGTCATGGAGAAGCGAAAGGATATCGCTATCCTACAGTCTATGGGTGCCACCCGCAGTAGTATCCGGAGAATCTTCCTGATCAAGGGTTGCGTGATTGGAGCGGTGGGGACAGGGCTGGGGGTGCTGTTAGGTCTTGGAATCTGCCTCTTGATTCAACGGTATCAATTTATCGAGCTACCTAAGGATGTATTCCTCATATCCGAGGTACCGGTGAGAATCTCTGCACTTTACTTTGCGATGGTAGGCGCGGCCTCCCTTTTGATCTGCCTCCTCGCAAGCGTCTATCCGGCACGACAGGCAGCGAAGTTGGAACCGGTGGAGGTCATTCGCTATGAATGAGAGGATGGGAGTATGATTTTTGCCTGCCCGACAGAGGACCAGGGTCATTGTCTGGAGTCTCATGTCCGATCTTATTCAGGTTGAAAATCTCCACAAGTCGTTTCTGGAGGGCGGCAAGGAAATCCATGTCCTTCAAGGGCTCGATTTACAGTTGGGGGAGGGGGAGCGAATGGCGATCGTGGGAGATTCCGGGGTGGGTAAGAGTACCCTGCTTCATATTCTGGGGACTTTGGACCATCCCACTAGCGGTCGTGTTGTTTTTCGAGGACGAGACCTTTCGGAATTGAGTGATGAGGAGATTTCTCACTTCCGCAATCAGGAGATTGGTTTTGTTTTCCAATTTCACTATCTGCTCCCTGATTTTAGCGCCTTGGAAAATATAATGCTGCCAGCTCTTATCCGGGGTTGGGAGTGGAAGAAGGCCAGTGAGAGTGCGGTAAGGCTCTTGGAAATGGTGGGATTGAAAGACCGTGCCGCGCATAGGCCCGGGAAGCTCTCGGGGGGCGAGCAGCAACGGGTGGCTGTGGCGCGATCCCTCATCCTTGAGCCGAAATTAATTCTAGCAGACGAGCCGACAGGCGATTTGGACCCCCATACCGGAGCAGAAGTTGAGAAGCTTTTGTTTCGCTTGAACAGCGAAAAAGGCGTGGGGTTGGTTATAGCCACACATAATCAGCAACTTGCGGGTGAAGTCGGAAGACGAGTGGAACTTCGAAATGGGCGCCTTTTCCCTTTATAGTTTCGGGGGTCGTACTTTAACCTTTACAAAACTCGGTGAATTTGTTAGGAAAAATGATCGACCTAGCTTCTCTGTGCGTCAATTAGGGGTCAACCATGCAAAAATAGGATTCGGTTTTGAGCATTAAAACGATCCTTTTTGTCTTCTTATTCGCCTCTCTATTCCTGTTTTTCCCTTCAGTTGTAAAGGCAGAAGAGCAGATAAAGCTGAAGGAGGTCAGGATACAGGGAAATCTTAGAGTGGAGGAGGATGGGATTCGCCTCCACATCAAGGCACGCCAGGATGATCCCTTTGACCCGACTGTAGTGAGCCGGGATGTGAGATCCATTTATCGGATGGGTTTTTTCGATGACGTCAAGGCGGAATTCTCTCCAGAGGGAGTTCTGACTTACATTGTAAAAGAAAGGCCCTACGTAAGAGAAGTCGAAATTCAGGGAAACTCGCAAGTGAGCAGGGAAAAGATCGAGGCGGCTTTAGGAATCAGGCCTCGAACGATTCTTGACCGGGACAAGGTGTTGGAGGGGGTCGAGAGGGTCAAGAAATTATACGGCGAGCAGGGATATATAAGGGCCCAAGTGGATTTTGCCGTCTCAGAGGTTGGAAACAACCAGGCCAAGATTATTCTGGATGTTGTTGAGGGAAAGCGCCTTTTGATTCAGAAAATCTCCTTCGAGGGGAACCGTACCTTTTCGGACAGTGAACTAAAGGGGTTAATGGCAACCAAGGAGGAGTGGTTTCTGTCGTTTCTGACCAACCGAGGGGTCTTAGATAGGGACATTTTGACCAATGATTTAGCAATTCTTTCTTCCTATTATTATGACCACGGCTATATCAATCACAGGATTGATGAACCCGTGATCCTGAGCAAGCGGAGCGGAATAGAGGTTGTGATCCGCATTGAGGAGAGAGAACAATATCGGGTGGGTAAAGTGGAGATCGGTGGAGACCTGATCGAGGAACCGGAAAATCTTCTCAAAGTGGTCAAGTTGACCACGGGTCAGATCTTTAGGGGAAGTCGCCTGAGGGGGGATATCGCAACCCTCTCCGAAAGGTACGCCGATCGGGGATTTGCCTTTGCCCAGATCGAACCTGTCACGCGGCTTGACCCCAAGGCAAAGACAGTTGATGTGGCCCTGATGATTAAGCGCGGTTCTCCTGTTTATTTTAACCGAATCACCATTGCAGGAAATACGAAGACCAGAGATAAGGTGATTCGGAGAGAGATGGTGGTTGCCGAGCAGGAGCTTTTTTCCGGCAGCAAGATCAAAGAGAGTCGTAACGCCCTTCAGCGTACCGGCTATTTTGAGGACGTTCAGTTAACGACTAAAAAGACCGGCAGCCCCGATTCTGTGGACCTTCAGGTTGATATCAAGGAAGGTCCTACTGGCACCTTCGGTGTCGGCGCCGGTTTCAGTAGCGGGGATCAAGTATTCTTTAACGTTTCTGTTTCCGAGCAAAACCTGTTCGGCCGCGGCCAGAGGCTCGCTGCAACATTCGACATCGGTACCATCCGGCAGGATTTTAACTTGAGTTTCACGGAACCGTATCTCTATGATAGCCGTTTGAGCCTGGGCGTGGATGCGTTCAATACTCGTCGTGAATTCACCGATTTCACCTCCCGGAGAACGGGCTTCGGTATTCGTACAGGGTATCCTCTGAGGTACCTGGAAATTCCTTATATTGGCCGCCCTGGGGCTGACCCCACCAATGAGAGGGGAGGGGCGTATCTTCGGGCTATGGAGCATATGCGCGGAGGAATGGCTTATCAGTTGAGCCGGGACAAGATTAGCGGAGTGGAGGCAGACGCCTCTACGATAATCCGTGAGGAGAAAGGGACCTCTTTGACCAGTAGTATAACTCCGAGTCTGTCCTATGATACCCGCAATCATTTCTTTACGCCCACGGAAGGAACTCGTTCTAACCTTTCTCTAAAGTTCGCCGGGTTGGGTGGGGACAACAATTTTCTCAAGCTGGACACCCAGACTCGCTGGTTCTATCCCATTCTGAGTGACCCGAAATGGGGAGGAGACTACACGCTGGTTCTGGGAAGTACCCTGGGATATGGAGTGACCTTTAAAGAGCGACACAATGGGCAAGAAAATTTACCTCTTTCTGAGAGGTATTTCCCCGGTGGAATCAATTCTGTCCGGGGGTTCGCCGACCGTAGCTTGGGTCCCCGTGATGGGGGCGATGTCGTGGGTGGGGATACGCAGGTGGTCCTAAATACTGAGCTTCGGTTTCCCTTGATGCAAAAGTACGGACTTGTTGGAGTTGCCTTTTTTGATCAGGGGCAGGCCTTTAGCGAGACGGAGAGCATTAATCCCGGAAAGTTCAAAAGATCTGTCGGGTTTGGGGGACGTTGGTTATCCCCGTTTGGTCCTCTGCGACTTTCACTCGGCTTCGCTCTCAATGCAGAACCGGAAGATGATACCTCGGTGTTTGGCTTTTCCATTGGCGGTCGATAATCAATAATAATATCTCTCCATTTTTCTCAAAAACGATTGGAGGTTCCGTTGAAAATAGTGTCAGCGATTTTTCTCTTTTTGCTTCTTGCTGTGCCAGTGAGGAGCCAAGAGGGGGTTAAAATCGGGTTTGTTGATCTTGATAGGGCTTTGAACGAGTCGAGGGCTGGGAGAAGTGCATTAGAGAAGTTGCAAGCCGAGGTCAAGGAAACCGAATCGAGTCTGTTGAAAGAGAAGCAGGACCTCGAGCGGTTGAGGAGCGATATAGACAAGAAGAGGCTTCTTCTTAAGGAGGTGGAGAGGAGAAACCTGGAAAAGGATTTCCAGAGAAGAGTTCGCAATTATCAGCGAGCGATGCGTGATTCCCAAGAGGAGTTGAATCAAAGAAAAAACGAGCTGATGGCTGATATTCTTAAAGGGCTTGAAAAGGCTGTGACGGAGGTAGGGAAGAAAGAGAAATTCACCCTCATCCTCGAGCGTAGCCAGGTGCTTTACACGGATCAGGGAGTTGATATTACCGATATGGTTATAAGTCGCTACGATAGGAGTGGCGGTAAGAATGTGACTGGGTCCAAGTAAACCCCGTACCACGGACTTACCTGCTTGTGCGATGGCAGACACGCGTCCGTGGCTATGGGGCCTGCCCGCTCTCTGGCAGGCGGGCGCGGGCCCCCGTGAAGTTATGGACCGCGACTCGACAGGGGGAAATCCAGAACATTCATTCCCGCATTCACGTGCGGGGCGTTCTGAGGTATGGGGTAAATGTGGTACGGAGAACTCTCTCGGAATTGAGCCATCTTGTCGGTGGCAGGGTAGTTGGGAATGAAAGTGTAGAAATTGGGAGGGTGGCATCCATTGAGGAAGCAGGTCCGGGGGACCTCACCTTCCTCGCTCACTCACGTTATCGACTTTATCTTGCAAGCTGTAAGGCTAGTGCGATTATCGTTGGGAGCAATGTAGCCGTTTCGTCGTATCTGGATAAGAATTTCCTTCAGGTCGACCAGCCTTACCTAGCCTTTGCTAAAATCCTTCGGGTCTACACTCGCCCGCAAGATTACGATGGTCAGGTCAGTCCGCGTGCCAGCGTTGATTCTACGGTGATTCTCGGTGAGCGGGTTACCGTTTTTCCTCACGTGTATGTGGGGCGAGGGGTGAGGGTGGGTCAAAGGACGGTTCTTTTTCCAGGAGTATTTTTGGGAGACGGAGTCGAGGTGGGGGAAGATTGCATTTTTTACCCCCAAGTTACGGTTCGCGAGAAGTGCCGTGTTGGGAATCGGGTGGTGCTGGATGCAGGGGTGGTGATTGGCAGTGATGGATTCGGTTATGCGGGTGAGGGTAAAGAAAGGATTAAGATACCCCAGGTGGGGATCGTAGAGATAGAGGATGATGTAGAGATTGGAGCAAATACGACAATCGATCGCGCGACGCTCGGACGAACCGTTATTGGTCGAGGGGTAAAGATAGATAACCTGGTGCAGATTGCGCATAACGTTGCTGTGGGAGAGTATTCAATTATTATTGCCCAGGCGGGCATTGCGGGGAGCACTCAAATTGGCAGGGAGGTGATTCTGGCAGGTCAGGCTGGTGTTTTGAATCATCTCAAGATCGGTGATGGGGCCAGGATTGGGCCTCAGTCCGGGGTTCCCCATTCCGTGGCCCCGGGCGCGTTGCTTTCCAGCGGAATCGCAGCAGCGCCTCACAGGGAGTGGCTGAAGGTAATGACTGTGCTGCCGCGCCTTCCAAGGCTTTGGAGTACCGTGCGTTACTTGGAGCGTAAGGTTGCTGCGTTAAGCCGGAAAGCGGAAAGCGGAAAGAGGTAAAAGACCATGATGGACGTTAAGGCGATCATGGAACGAATCCCTCATCGTTATCCTTTTCTCCTTGTGGATCGGATCCTGGAGTTAGAGACGGGCGTGCGTATTGTGGGCATCAAGAATGTTACCTATAATGAGGTTTTTTTTCAGGGTCACTTCCCGCTTCACCCGGTCATGCCTGGAGTATTGATTTGCGAAGCTATGGCTCAGGTCGGTGCGATCCTTGCCCATTGCTCGGGATCGGAAACTGAGGAGGGAAAGGTATTCATGCTCACGGGGCTGGATAGGGTCAAGTTTAAGCGTGCTGTGGAACCGGGAGATCAGCTGCGTCTAGAGTTAACCTTGATTAAAAGAAGAGGGACCTTTTGGAAAATGTGGGGAGTGGCCAGTGTCGATGGAAAAGTGGCTGCCCAAGGAGAGATACGGGCAATCAAGGCCCCGATTGTCTGACTTGATATTTAAGGCTAGGTGGAAATGTCCAGGATCCATACCACAGCATTGGTGGACCCTCGTGCAGAACTGGATCTGGACGTCGAGGTGGGTCCGTATTCCATCATCGGTCCAAAGGTAAAGATCGGTAAAGGAACACGTATCAATTCCCATGTAGTCGTTGAGGGCAATACCACTATCGGTGAGGGAAACCATATCTTCCAATTTTCTACGATAGGCTCTGTTCCCCAGGATCTCAAGTACAAGGGAGAGGAGAGCCAGCTCATCATCGGTTCTTATAACGTCATCAGGGAGTTTGCCTCTCTCAATCCGGGAACCAGCGGGGGAGGAATGCTGACTCGCATTGGAGATCGCAACCTGATGATGATGTACTGTCATATTGCCCACGACTGTATCATCGGCAGTCATAGCGTTATAGCCAACGGTGCCACCCTTGGGGGACATGTCATCATTGAGGACTATGTGATTGCAGGCGGGTTGGTGGGCATCCATCAGTTCGTCAGGGTTGGGACTGGCTCGATTCTGGGGGCTGGCTCGATGGTTTCTAAAGATATTCCCCCTTATTGTAATGCCACGGGTGACCGGGTGAGACTCAGGGGACTGAACCTCGAGGGGCTTAGACGCAGAGGGTTTAGCAGGGATCGGATCGATGCCCTGAAAAAGGCCTATCGTATTATTTTCCAATCAGCTCTGAGGACGAAAGAGGCCCTGCAAAAGGCGAGGACGGAAATCCCACAAACCCGCGAGGTAGAACACATGATCCGTTTTATAGAGAGCTCTGAGAGGGGAGTCTGTCGCTAATGTTAGCCGCCAACGATCAGCTATCAGCCTCTTCTCTTCGGGACTGATAGCTGACTGTTGAGAGCTGATAGCCATTTTATGAGACGGCTGGGGATTATCGCTGGAAATGGAAAGTTCCCGCTGATTTTTGCCGAACAGGCAAAGCTGGAGGGGATTTCTTTAGTGGCGGTGGCTCATCGGGGAGAAACCCCTGACCGGATCGAGAGGCTGGTGGATGCAGTAACCTGGGTCCGAGTGGGAGAGTTGGGGAAAATCATTCGCACGTTTCACAAGGCAAGGGTTGAAGAGGCGGTTTTGGTGGGCGGGATTGGAAAGGCAAAGCTCTTTTCCAATTTCAGGCCGGATCTTAGGGGAGCCGCCTTCCTTTTGCGGATGAGGAGCAGAGAAGACGATCAGCTGCTCAGAGGCGTGGCTAAGGAATTGGAGGGGGAAGGCATCCGGATTTTAGAGTCCACTCTCTTTCTGTCTCGGATCATTCCCTCGGAGGGAGTCCTGACTCGACGGTCCCCCACATCCGAACAGTGGGAAGATGTGCGCCTAGGAATTGAGGTCGCTAAGGCCATCGGGCAATTGGGAGTCGGGCAAGTTGTTGTGGTCAAGGAGCGCGTGGTTTTGGCCGTCGAGGCGATAGAGGGGACGGACGCGGCCATCCGCAGAGGGGGGGAATTGGGAAAAGGTGGGGTCGTCGTGGTTAAGGTCAGCAACCCCCAGCAAGACCTTCGCTTTGATGTGCCTGCAGTCGGGATGGATACCATCAGGGTCCTGAATGAGGTGGGAGGGGCAGTCCTGGCCATCGAGGCGGGCAAAACGATTCTCCTGGAAAAAGACGAATTACTCCAGGAGGCAAACCGGGTGGGCATTACTGTGGTCGCGGTAAGCTGTTAGTTGGTCTATCTGGTTGTCTGGTCTATTTGGTCCATCTAGTCTATTTGGTCTATCTGGTCTATCTGGTCTGACGAGACAGACGGGATAGACGAAATAGACGAGACAGACAAGATAGACGAGATAGACAAAATGACTGAAACAATGATTCGTGTTGCGGTGGTTGGAATCGGGCATGTCGGACAAATGCATGCAAGGAAGTATGCTGCCTCCAAAAAAGCAAATCTGGTAGGAGTGGTGGATATTGACCAAAAGCGAAGCACGGTAGTCGCACAGGAACTTGGTGTTGATTCTCTAACCGATTACCGAGAGCTGTTTGGTATGGTCCGGTGCGTGAGCGTTGCCGTCCCTACGCGCTACCATTACGAGATAACGAGGGACTTTCTCTCTGCGGGGATTGATGTCTTGGTGGAAAAGCCTATTGCAGCTACATTTGATGAGGGAAGGAAGTTGGTGGAGCTAGCGGCCGAAAAGCGGCTTTGCCTACAGGTCGGTCATTTGGAAAGATTCAACCCTGCGGTCCGTCGGGTGGAGGCGGTCATTCGGGAGCCTAAGTTTATTGAATGCCATCGCCTTGCCCCTTTTGTAGAGCGGGGGACCGACGTGGATGTGGTGCTGGACCTCATGATCCATGATATCGATGTCATTGCCAGTGTGGTCCACTCGCCCGTCGATCAGGTGGAGGCCGTAGGGGTCGCGATTTTAACGAACAAGCCGGATATTGCAAATGCGCGTATCCGTTTTTCCAATGGATGTATTGCCAATGTCACATCGAGTCGTGTGTCCATGAAGCGCGAAAGAAAGATCCGGTTTTTTCAACCGGATGCCTATATCTCTCTTGACTATGACCAGAGGCAGGCGCAGATCTACCGAATCTCGGATAAGTCTAAGGGATGGGAGAGTATCCGGAGAGAGACCCTAGAGATTCAAGACGGAGATGCCTTGGCTGATGAGATTGACTCTTTCTTGGAGTCTGTTGAAAGCCGTCGGCCTCCTTTAGTGAGTGGAGAGGAGGGATTGAGGGCTCTAGAGATCGCCTCGATGATTAGTGAACAATTATGACAGAACGGTCTGAGCAGACTGGAGGAGGCTGTGGCAGACGCTGATGAATGATGCGCCCAAACAGTCAAAGCGGGTCATGCTTGTCGTGGGTGAGGCTTCAGGGGATCTCCATGGGGCTCGTTTGGTCAAGTCACTTCGCCAGCGGGATCCGTCCATAGAAATATTTGGTGTTGCAGGAGAGTGCCTCAAGAAAGAGGGGATCAGGGTCATTTTCGATGTGGCTCGACTAACGGGGATGGGATTCGCTGAGCTCATTGGAAGTCTCAAGACCCTCTGGCAGGCCTATCGGCTTTTGCAAAGGGTTTTGAAAGAGCAAAAACCTAACCTCTTGATTTTGATTGATTTTCCAGAGTTTAATCTGCGTCTGGCGCGCTTGGCCAAAAAATTACACGTGCCGGTGCTGTATTATATCAGTCCTCAGGTATGGGCTTGGCGGCGGCGACGGATTCACAAAATCGCCCGGTGGGTCGATCGGATGGCAGTGGTCTTTCCCTTTGAAGTCCCGCTATATGAGAGGGAAGGGGTGCGGGTCAACTTTGTGGGTCATCCGTTGCTGGACGTTGTTCGTTCTACCCAGCCCCGTGAGACAACCTTGGTTCGGCATGGCCTAGAACCGTCCAGGCGAACCATTGCCCTCCTGCCGGGGAGTCGGAGACGGGAAATTACCTATCACCTCCCCCCGATGTTGGAGGCTGCAGACCGCTTAAGCCGGAAGATGGAGGTACAGTTTATTTTGGTCCTCGCAAGCACCATCGATCGCCGCAATCTGGAAGAGATGCTCGCTCAGGCGCCCGCATCAGTTTCCATCTCAGAGGGAAATACTTACGATGTCCTGCACGCCTGTGACCTTGCATGGACTGCCTCCGGAACGGCCACGCTTGAGACGGCATTGATGCTGAGGCCTATGATTATTGTATATCGTTTTGCCTGGTTGACTTACTTTCTGGCCCGATTACTGGTTCATGTGAACCACATAGGGATGGTCAATATCATTGCCGGAGAAAAGATTGTGCCAGAGTTGATTCAGGGAGACATGACGGCCGAGAGAATTGTAATGGAGAGTCAGACAGTCTTTCAGGATTCAGAGCTGCGCCAGCGAATAGGCAACAAATTAGCAGGGGTCCGAGAAAAACTCGGCTCCCCCGGGGCAGCGGGTCGAGTGGCGGACATTGCCCTTTCCATGATGGCATAAGACAGTGATGACTCTTTGAGAGAAAACGGGGAGGCCTTTTTGAAGATATATCGGCGTCTACTCAAATTTCTTAGGCCTTATATCTGGCCGTACTTCTCGATCGCGATGGTCTGTATGCTCGGTTTCAGCGCCACGGGGGGGGCGATACCGTTCCTCGTTCAGAGTATATTTGACGATGTCTTTGCCCGGAAGGATCAAACGGCTCTGTTTTATCTTCCCCTCATCATCGTGGGGGTCTTTGTCCTTCGCGGCCTTATGAACTTTGGCCAGAGCTATCTGACTGCCTATGTTGGTTTACGCATCATTAAAGACATTCGAGATGTCCTTAATCAGCATATGCAGTCCCTCTCCCTTTCTTTCTTTCAACGCCATCCAACGGGTACCCTTATCTCCCGGGTGAGCAGCGACGTGATTTTGGTACGGTCAGCACTGACGGATTCAGTGGCCTCTTTGATGCGAGACACCACATCCTTGCTGGCGTTGACGGCAGTAGCTTTTCATATGGATTGGGTCCTGGCATCCATCGCCTTCGTTGTCTTTCCATTGTCGATCTTTCCCATTACACGGATAAGCAGAAAAGTAAGGCGTTTCACCAAACGTGGGCAAATAACTACAGGGAACCTGGTCACCCTCTTGCAAGAGAGCATTCAGGGGAATCGGATTGTCAAGGCCTTCGGAATGGAGGAATATGAGAGTGGCAGATTTGCCCAAGAAAACAAGCGTCTTTTCAAACTATCCCTCAGGGCAAGTCGCATGAAGGCAGTGGTAACGCCATCTATGGAAATATTGGCTTCTCTGGCGATTGGAACAGTGGTTTGGTACGGGGGATCAAGTGTTATTGGAGGGGGGCGCACACAAGGGGAGTTTATGGCGTTCATGACAGCCATGTTCCTCATGTACCAGCCATTCAAACACTTGACTAAGACCTATACGACA
>Ga0114947_10000384_pt1 | contig 14719 bp, 15 predicted proteins | sample CR02metaG_FD_99656 | JGI IMG/M metagenome (GOLD analysis project Ga0114947, IMG submission 99656) | Deep subsurface microbial communities from Mariana Trench to uncover new lineages of life (NeLLi) - CR02 metaG | ecosystem: Environmental > Aquatic > Marine > Ocean trench > Sediment ...
ATCTTCCGCGCGCTGCTCGAGAACCAGGCGGGTGAGCACGCGGCGCGGATGGCCGCCATGGAATCCGCGACTCGCAACACCGAGGAGCTGATCGAGCGGCTGACGGTCCAGTACAACCGGGCCCGACAGGCAGCGATTACCAAGGAGCTGGTCGAGATCGTCAGCGGTGCCGAGGCCCTGTCATAGTCCGAACGAGCACGGGCCGATCTCAGGAGGAGAGTCATGGCGAACGCAGCTGGAAAGATTGTCCAGGTCATGGGACCTGTCGTGGACGTGAAGTTTTCGCCCGGCGAGCTCCCGCAGATTTTTACGGCGCTTCGCGCCAGCAATTCGGGGATCGACGATCGCGAGGGAAACCTTGTGTTGGAGGTGGCGCAACACCTCGGAGAGAACACGGTCCGCACGATCGCGATGGACTCGACGGAAGGGGTCGTGCGCGGACAGCTGGTTCAGAACACCGGCGACGTGATTCGGGTTCCGGTCGGCCATGCGACGCTCGGCCGCATCATGAACGTGATAGGAGAGCCGGTGGACGGGCGGGGCCCGATTGACGCCGATACGCACCACCCGATCCACCGGCCGCCCCCCGAGTTCGTCGACCAGTCGACCACCGTCGAGACCCTCGAAACCGGAATCAAGGTGATCGACCTGATCGCTCCCTTCCCCAAGGGAGGCAAGGTGGGACTCTTCGGCGGAGCGGGCGTGGGCAAGACCATTGTGATCCTGGAGCTGATCAACAACATCGCTCGAGAGCATTCCGGCTATTCGGTGTTCGGGGGTGTGGGCGAGCGCACCCGCGAGGGCAACGACCTCTGGAACGAAATGATGGAAGCCAAGCTGTCCGATGGCACGACGGTGCTCGATAAGACCGCCCTCGTCTTTGGCCAGATGAATGAGCCGCCGGGGGCGCGCGCGCGGGTCGGCCTCTCCGCGCTGACCGTCGCCGAGTACTTCCGCGACGAAGAGGGCCAGGACGTTCTGCTCTTCATCGACAACATCTTCCGCTTCACTCAGGCGGGCTCGGAGGTCTCGGCGCTACTCGGACGTATTCCCTCCGCGGTGGGCTATCAGCCGACGCTGTCCACCGACATGGGTGAGCTCCAGGAGCGGATTACCTCCACGCGCAAGGGCTCGATCACATCGGTGCAGGCCATCTACGTTCCAGCCGACGATCTCACCGACCCCGCTCCCGCCACTGCGTTCAGCCATCTGGATGCCACTACGGTTCTGGACAGAAAGATCGCCGAGCTGGGTATCTATCCCGCCGTCGACCCCCTCGACTCGACCAGCCGGATCCTCGATCCGCAGGTGGTGGGAGAGGAGCACTACGACGTGGCTCGGGCGGTTCAGCAGGTGCTGCAGACCTACAAAGATCTTCAGGACATCATCGCGATTCTGGGAATGGACGAGCTGTCCGAAGACGACAAGATCACTGTCGCGCGGGCGCGGAAGCTACAGCGCTTTCTCTCCCAACCCTTCGGCGTGGCGGAGCAGTTCACGGGAACCAAGGGTGCCTACGTTCGAGTCGAAGACACGATTCGGGGCTTCAAGGAGATCCTCGACGGAAAGCACGACGGGTTGCCCGAGCAGGCCTTCTATATGGTCGGCACTATCGAGAATGCCGTCGAGAAGGGCGCGAAGCTGGTCTAAGCCCCGCGAAGGACACAGGAGAGAGAATGCCCTTCGAACTCATCATCGTGACGCCCGACGGCGAGTCGTACCACGAGCCGGTGGACACAGTCGTGCTGCCCGGCAGCGAGGGTGACTTCGGGGTCCTGACGAGCCACGAGCGCTTCCTGACGCCGCTCCACGCGGGGTCGATCGAGGTCCAGCCCCAGAACGGGAATCGGCTCAGCGCCGCGATCGGCGACGGCTTCGCCGACGTTCGCGGCGATCGGGTCACGGTCCTGGTCGAGTCCTGTGAGTTCGGCCCGGTCGCTGGCGGCGGGGTACCCGTCAACTCCCCCGCGAGGCTTTGAGCTTGGCCTTGCCGTCCTCCACGACGACCCGGAACCGAATCTCGGAATTGCCAAAGCGCTGGCGCAGGGCGGCTTCTTGCTTGGCGAGGGTGGCTTTCAGCCGCTCCGGGGAAAGATTTTTGATTGTCTGACCGCAGGAGCGACGGGCAGCGATGTAGGAGTCGTACAGCTCGGCGCTGTCTGCCGGGACTCCGGTGGGCCGGCTCTTCTGAGCCGGGGCCGGCGGTGCCTGCGACTCGCGGAGGTTGGCCTTGAAACGATGCCGCGAGTAGGTTCCCTCCTCGATCTTGCGCAGGGTCTCGTTCCACTGCCGCTTGTGCGCCTGGTAGCGAGAGTTGATGCTCGAGAATTTGAACCGCATCGCCGTGTTCTGGATGGCGGTGTTGGAGAAGAAGATGATGGTCTTCTGGACCTCGGAGCGCTCGGTTATGGGTTCCCGCGGGCGCGTGCCCAGGAAGTAACGCTCATAGGCCATCTTGAGCTGATTGACCTTGGTTTCGAGGACCTTCAGATCCTCTTCGATCGACATTCCAGGGGCCCCGCCCTCGTAGCCTCTGCACGGCGCTGCGGCGTCGCCGCCCGACGCCTCGCCGGCGTAGGCATCTGCTCGAGATGGTGATCGGTGAAGCTGCGGACCCGCTTGAGGTCTCAGCGACAGCGTTCAGCGAGCGTGGAAGTCGGCCGCTGGGCCGACTTCGTTTCCCCCTCTTCCGGAGGCAGGTGCCGGAGCTTGAGCATGAGCGGCAAGGCTGAAGGCCGCGCAGTGAGCCGAAGGCGCCCAAGGCCGAAGGCCGCGGGAGGCGAAGGATGGGCCCCCCTGCAAGACGGGCGAGTGCGAGGCCCGGCGGGGGCTAGCCCAGCCTTTTCAACAGGGTCTGGTGATCGAGGTCGCCCTGCGCCGGGAAGGCCCCGGGCGCCAGGGGCGGGATCTCGCCGACCAGGCGGTCCCCAAGCTCGCGGCGAAGCGCGGCCAGGTTGGCCTCGTCCGCCGCGGCGAGCCGGCCGTTCCCATGGGAGATCACGACTCCGGCCAGCGGCAAGTCGCGCCGCGCCGCCGCCTCCAGGGTCAACAGGGTGTGGTTGATGGTTCCGAGGACGGCTCGCGAGACGATCAGGAGCGGCAGACGCAGCTCGGCGGCCAGGTCTCCCATGCAGGTGCCCTTCGCCGCGGGAGCCAAAAGCCCCCCGGCGCCCTCGACCACCAGCATCGGATAGCGCGCGGCCAGCCTGACGAACGCGGACCGCACGGCTTCGAGATCCACGTCGCGATCTTCGGCTGCCGCCGCCACGGTGGGCGCCGCCGGCAGGGCGAAGCGCTGGGGGCAGATGCACTCGATCGGATCGTCGACTCCAGCGGCCGCGCGCAAGGCGAGGGCGTCAGCGGGTCCGTCGTGGCCGACGCCCGTCTCAATCGGCTTCATTACGCCCACGCTCAGGCCTTCTCGTCGGAGTGCGCGGACCAAGGCACAGGCCACCACGGTCTTCCCCACGCCGGTATCGGTCCCGGTTACGAACCAACCGGAAAAGGACGCATTCGCCGCGGGGGAACTCAACCGAGCACATCCGCAACGGCGTCGGCGACAGCGTCGATCTCCGATGTCTCGTGGGTGGCCATGGGAGTCAACCGCAGTCGTGCGGTGCCCTCGGGCACCGAGGGATAGCGGATGCCCTGGGCGTAGAAGCCGCGATCCAGGAGGCTCTCGCAGGCTTCCATCGTGGGCGCGTTCCCACCGACGATCACCGGCACGATGTGGGTCGTGCTCGGTGCCGTCGACCAACCGTGCTCGGCGAGCCGCGTCCGCAGTCGCTTCGCATTCCTCTGGAGACTTTTCCGCCGCCAGGGTTCACGGGTTGCCAGCCGCAACGCGGCCCCCGCCGCCGCCACTTGAGGTGGCGAGAGCGCACAGGTGAAGATGAAACTGCGCGCCACATTGACAAGCAGTTCGCGGAGCGCCCGGCTTCCGGCGACGAAGGCCCCGAAACTACCCAGTGCCTTCCCCAGGGTGCCCAGGTGCAGGTCGATGGAATCGGACACTCCGCAAAGCTCCGCCGAGCCCCGCCCGGCCGCTCCCAGGGTCGCGGTGCCGTGCGCGTCGTCGAGAAGTACCTCGGCCCCCCAGCGCTTGGCCAGGGCGACCATGGTCTCTAGCGGCGCGACGTCGCCGTCCATGCTGTAGATGCCATCGATCGCCAGCAGCACGAGGCGGCGCGTCGAAGCGACCTCTCGCAGCGTCGATTCCAGGGCGTCCATGTCGCCGTGGGGAAAGACGCGGACGTCGGCGCGGGAAAGACGACAGCCGTCGATGATAGAGGCGTGGGTCAGCGCGTCGGAGATCACCACGTCCCCGCGTCCGGCCAGTGCCGGGATCACGCCGACGTTTGCCATGTAGCCGCTGCTGAAGGTCAGGCACGCCTCGGCTCCCATGAACTTGGCGAGGTCCTGTTCCAGTTCTTCGTGCAGGTCGAGGTTTCCTGTGATCAGTCGCGATCCGCCCGCGGCACAGCCGTGGTCTCGCGCGGCCCGGGCGGCGGCCTCGACCACCTCGGGGTGGTGAGCCAGATCCAGGCTGTTGCTTCCGGAGAAGAGAAGCACCTCGCGGCCGTCGACGTGCATGCGTGTCGCCTGGGCACCGCCGAGCACGCGCATGCGGCGGTAGGTACCGCCCTCGCGGATCCGGCCGAGGGTCTCCGCGGCTCGCCGATGCAGATTCATTTCAGGATCGCGTCTTCGGCGCCCGAGAGTCGGAAGGAGCCCGTCGAGGCTTCGGCTCGCTTGCTGTACCGAGCGTTGCCCTCGATCTCGAAGCCCGCGTCTTCGATCATTCGATAGGTCGCAGCGACGGCGTCGCCCCGGGTCGTGAGATAACCCTCGACGAAGAGCGAGTTCGCCGGCCACAGGGCCAACGGACCCATCGCGCGGAGATGGCCTTCCCGTCCGCCGGCGATTCGGATCTCCGCGCGTGGATTGATCAGCCGCATCAGTGCCAGGGCGCGCAGGCAACGCTCCGGGGTGAGAGTCCCGTCGTCGACGACTGGGTTGCCTTCGATGGGAATCAGGAAGTTCACTGGAATCGAAGGCACCTCCAGCTCGCGCAACTGAAAGGCCACCGCCACCAGGTCGCGGCTGGATTCGCCCATGCCCACGATCACGCCGCTGCAGGGCTCGAGACCGCACTTCTTCGCCGCCACCAGGGTGCGGATGCGGTCGGCGTAGGTGTGGGTAGTGCAGATCTTGTTGTAGTGATCTTCACTGGTGTTGAGATTGTGGTTGAGTCGATCGAGGCCGGCTTCGGCAAGGATGCGCGCATGCTCCTCGCCGAGTATGCCCACGGAAAGACATACCTCGATCGGTGTGCGCTCTTTGATCCGGCGAATGATGCCGGCCAGGCGGCGGGTTCGCTCGAGGCTCGGACCTCGGCCCGAAAGCACCATGCAGTAGCGCGAGGCGCCGGCGCGCGCCGCGCGCTCGGCCTCGGCCAGGATGTCCGCGTCGCTCTTCAGCGGGTACTTTTCGATCGCGGCGGTCGAATCGCGGGACTGGGAACAGTAGCCGCAGTCTTCCGGACAGAGTCCGCTTTGCACGTTGTTGAGAATGTGAATCATGACCTTGCGGCCGAAGTGACGCCGCCGCGGCTCGGAGGCCGCTTGCAGAAGCGGCAACAGTTCCACGTCCGCGCCGTCGAGGATCCAGAGGGCATCCTCTTGTCCGGGGGGCTCGTCGCGGAGGGAGCGCTGGGCGAGCCGGGTGTAGATGCTGGACATGGTACAACCCCCTGGAGCCGGGCCGCAGACCCCGCGCGGTGAACCGAGGTGGGTCCCGCCAAGCTGGAGAGCGAGCCTAGAGAGCGTCGGTCTTGGCTGTCAACCAGAATGATGGCGCCGGTTGACGGAGAGCGCCTCACGACGACTCCCGACGAGGGTGGCCAGTTCACACTCGATCCCATACCGAGGCCCCCGGGGATCCGGGTAGAATGCAGGCGATGGGGCGCGAGAGATCCGTCTTTGCCTGCACCGAGTGCGGGGCGCAGCAGCCTCGTTGGCTGGGTCGCTGTCCCGAATGCGGATCCTGGTCGACCCTGGTCGAGGAGGCGACGGGGCGCCCATCACTGGGGTCTGCTCCGCGGCGCAGCCTGTACCCGCCGTCATCCTCACCCGTGATGGCGAAGGCGCGCTCCTTGCGGGAAATCGAGGCGTCCTCGGCACTGCGCCTCGCCACCGGGGTGCCTGAGCTGGACCGGGTGCTGGGTGGCGGGATCGTACCGGGCTCGGTGGTTTTGTTGGCCGGCGAGCCGGGAATCGGAAAGTCGACCCTCGCCCTTCAGCTGGCCGCCGGGGTAGGCGGATCCGGCGGCGTCCTCTACGTAACCGGGGAGGAAAGTCCCGAGCAGCTGCGGCTGCGAGCGGACCGCTTGCCCGAAGTGCCGAAAGAGGTGGCCGTCATTGCCGAGACTCGGGTTGAAGCCCTGGCGGAGGTCTGGCGCGAGCAAAATCCTGTGGTCGTCCTGGTCGATTCGATCCAGACTCTGTCGACCGATCGAGTCGAGTCCGCGCCGGGTTCGGTGGCGCAGGTGCGGGAGTGCGCGGCGTTGCTGGCCGCCACGGCCAAGGCCGACGCGACCGCACTGGTGTTGATCGGTCACGTCACCAAGGAGGGAGTGCTGGCGGGCCCGCGGGTTCTCGAGCACCTGGTGGACGTGGTGCTCAGCTTGGAGGGCGATCGGACTCACGCCTTCCGATTGCTGCGGGCGACGAAGAACCGGTTCGGCTCAACCCGCGAGGTCGGGGTATTCACGATGACCGATGCGGGGCTCGAGGGTGTCGCCAATCCGAGCGAGCTGTTCCTCTCCGAGCGACGCACGGGAGCTCCGGGTTCCTGCATCGCGCCGATGGTCGAGGGATCCCGTCCCATGCTGGTCGAGATCCAGGCACTGGTGGCACCGGCCGGCTACGGCACAGCCCGTCGGACGAGTCTGGGATTCGACGATGGCAGGCTTGCACTGCTGCTGGCGGTGCTCGACCGACGCGGGGGTGTCGACCTCGTCGGACGCGACGTCTACGTGAACGTGGCGGGTGGGGTCCGTGTCACCGAAACCAGCGGGGACCTGCCCGTCGCCTTGGCCCTGGCATCGAGTCTTCTCGACGTGTCGGTCCCGGCGGACGTGGCGGCCTGCGGCGAGATTGGTCTCGGCGGCGAGGTGCGCCGGATCGGACGGGTAGATCTGCGGATTCGCGAAGCGGCGCGCCTGGGATTCCGCCGGGTGCTGGTACCCGCCGGCACCGACGTGGCGCTCCCGGCCGAGGCCGAGGTGATCGAGGTCGACCACGTGGGGACCGCCGTGGAGTGGTTGCGGTCCGCCGGTTAACAGTCGCGTGAACAACCGTTAACCACACGGTTTCACAATGGTTTTTATGCTGACTTCCTTTGCCAGTCTGGGGTGCGACCGCTAGCGTGCTCATAGATGGCGCAGTCCTCCACCGCGTCGAGCCGCTTCGTCGACGCCGTCCAACGGATTCAACCCCGACTCAAGCTGATCGAGCGCTCCATGCGCGAGCAGCTGACGGCTGCGACGGCTCCGCTGCCGCAGCTGGGCGCGCAGGTACTGGGCTCGGGCGGAAAACGCCTGCGTCCCGCCCTGCTGATCTGGGCGGCCGAGATCTGCGGCTACACGGGTCCGCGCTGCATTCAGGTGGCAGCGGCGGTCGAGCTGTTGCACACGGCGACCTTGCTCCACGACGACGTCGTCGATTTTTCCGCGCTTCGCCGCGGCCGTCCCTCGGCGAATGCGATCTGGGGGAACCGCCGCGCGGTGCTGGCGGGCGACTTCTTCTACGCGCGCGCCTCGTCGATGATCGTAGAGGACGGGGATCAGGACATTCTCTGGGTCTTCGCCAACACCATTGGTTGCATGGCCGAGGGCGAGTTGCTCCAGCTCGCGGGGAGCTTCGATATCGGGGTGACCGAGGCTTACTACTTCTCCGTCATCGCGTACAAGAGCGCGGCCCTGTTGGCTTCGGCATGCGAAGCCGGATCGATTCTCGGCGGGGTAACCCGGGCCGAGCGCCGCAAGCTGGCCGAGTTCGGACAAGAGCTGGGTCTGGCATTCCAGCTTCGCGACGACGCCCTCGACTATGTCGCTGGCGAAGAACAGCTGGGGAAGCCGCCCCACGGCGATATCCGCGAGGGGAAGATTACGCTCCCGTTGCTTCTGACCCTCAAGCGCTGCGCACCCGCCGAGCGTGAACTGATTGGTGCGGTGCTCAAGAGCGCGGCGCGAATCGTCGAGACCGAAGGGGAGGCTCCCGATCCCGACCTCGGACCCGTCCTCGAGCTGGTCGAACGTCATCGCGGGGTCGCCGACACGATTCGCCGGGCCGAATCGCACGTGAACCGGGCGATCGCGGCGATCGCGGCCTTCCCCGATGGCCGCGTCAAGTGCGATTTGATCGCAGCAGCACACTTCGCCGCGGGTCGCGAACACTAGTTGCCCCCGCGCTTCATCTCGCCCCGGTCGGTCCCAGGCGAGATCACAACATGTCGAACGGCACGCGCCTGGCGCGGGCGCTGGTGCCCGTGCTGATGGCGGCGGGCGTTGCCCTCGCCGCTTTCCCCAGCCTTGGAGACGATCACGCGGCCCTGACGGGAGTCGTCAACCTGAACACCGCCACGGTCGAGGAGCTCCAGCTGCTTCCGGGGATCGGTGAAGCGCGCGCTCGGGCGGTCATCGCCCTGCGCAAAGAGCGGGGCGGCTTCAAGTCGGTGAACGACCTGCTGCTGGTGAAGGGAATCGGGAAGGCGAGGCTCGATCGCCTGCGTTCTCACCTGACCGTCAGCGGTAGGACCACCGCGAAGAGTCGGTAGTCCTCGGGGGCCGGCAGCCGCCGGCCCCCTCTCGCCCGAAATGTGTCCGGCCCGGAGCCGCTGGCGCTCGCGCGTGGGGCGAAATACCACTTGGGGGATGCGTTTCCTGCACCCGAGTCTGCACCCCTGCTTCCTACTGGGCTTGGCCCTCGCCGCGTTCGGTCTGGCCGGGTCCGATCCGGCCCTCGCCCAAGCTGGAGCCGGGTCGAACGCCGGAGCGGGGGAGCCGTTGGTCGCGGTGCGAGTGGTGTCCCTGAATCCTTCTCTCACCGAGATGCTGATTGCCATGGACGCGGTCTCCGTCCTGGTGGGGGTAGACGACTACTCGGCTCAGGAGCAACCTGAAGTCCGATCGCTTCCCAGGGTCGGCGGGTTGTTCAACCCGAGTCTGGAGGGGGTGGTGGCCCTGGAGCCCGAGCTGGTGGTGATGGTTCCCGGCGCGCAGCAGCGCGATCTGGCCGACCGTCTTCGGAGGCTCGGGATCACGGTGCTCGAGCTTTCGAATATTCGCATCGAGGACCTGCTGAACTCCATCGAGATATTGGGGAATCGCGTCGGCCGCGCCGACGCCGCCCGGAAGCTCGTCGCGAGAATCCGCCGGGCCTGGCGAGCGGTCGAGAAGGCCACCGCCCCGTACCCCCGGGTGCGGTCGGTGTTGGTCCTCGATCGAGACCCGCTGTTCATCGTGGGACGGGGCAGCTTCCTCGACGAGATGCTGCGCGCGGCCGGCGGCGAGAACGTGGCTGCGGTCTTTTCCGATCCCTATCCCCGGGCTGCCATCGAATGGCTCATCGCCGCCGCGCCGCAGGTGATTCTCGACGCGACCGACGACCCGGAGGATCCGCTGCGGTACTGGTCGCGTTGGCCGTCGCTTCCCGCCGTGGTCGACCGGCGCGCCATTGCGATTTCGCCGGTGGTGTTGCGCCCCGGACCGTATCTGGACCGATCGCTGCGAAGCCTGGCTGAGGCGCTCCACGGCCCCGGCGTTCTGGCGGCTATCGATGGCGGGCGCGAGCCTTCGGTGGCACCGTGATTGCGCTGACGCGTCGGCGAGTTGCCGGGGTGCTCTTCACCCTGTTGCTCGTGCTGCTTCTGGTGGGTTTCGCGGCCCTGATTGTGGGGCCCAGCGCCCTGACTCCGAGCGATGTCGTCGGCGCGTTGCGCGGTGCCGAGCCCGGCGGCGCAGTCGCCGACATCGTACTGCGCGTGCGCCTGCCGAGAGTGCAGCTGGGGATGCTCGTGGGTGCCTCGCTGGCCATCGCCGGTGTGCTGTTCCAGGCACTGCTGCGCAATCCGCTGGCCGACCCCTTCGTGCTCGGCGTATCCGGGGGTGCGGCGCTCGGCGCCATCCTGGTTCTGAGTCTGGGAGCTTCCGTGGGCCTCGGCTACGCCGCCGTCCCCCCGGCGGCCTTCGCGGGATCCCTGTGCGCCACCGTCCTGCTCTACGTTGCCGCCGGGTTCCGGGGCCGCGTCTCGGCCACCCATCTGCTGCTGACCGGGGTCGTCTTCAACGCGTTCGCGTCGGCGGCCATTGTCTTCCTGGCCTCGCTCGCGGGTCTGATGGAAGGCGCCCGGATCTTCATGTGGTTGATCGGGAGCCTTTCCGCCAGCCGCGCGGACATGGCCGGCTGGGTTGCTCTGTTCCTCGGGATCGGCCTCGCCTGTGCGATTCCCCTGGCGAGAAGCCTGAACCTGTTGACGCTCGGGGAAGAATCCGCGAAGCAGCTGGGAGTCGAGGTGGAGCGGCACCGGCGAATTCTATTGGTCGCGACGTCGCTGATGGTGGGCGCCGCGGTCTCGGTGTCGGGACTCATCGGCTTCGTGGGACTGATTATTCCCCATCTGCTGCGGCTGCTGTTGGGCTCCGACCACCGGCTATTGATTCCCGCAGCGGGTTTCGCGGGTGCGGCCTTTCTCGTCGTGTGCGACACGGTGGCGCGCACCTTGCTGCTGGGTCGGGAATTGCCAGTGGGCGCGGTAACGGCGGTGGTCGGAGGTCCGTTGTTCCTCTACCTCTTGCGCCGCCACCAGCGGCGGGCTTTCGCCCAGTGAGCGCGGCCGCCATGCGAACGGGGGGATCGGATCCGGCCCTGGCCTTCGAGAAGATCGGCGTGCGCTTCGGCGATCGCGAGATTCTGCACAGCGTGAGTCTCGAGCTGGCGCGCGGCGAGATGCTGGCCTTGGCGGGCCCCAACGGTTCGGGCAAGACCACACTGCTGCGCGTTGCGTCCCGAGTGCTGACGGCCAGCACCGGCCGCATGCGCGTCGCTGGTCGGTCCGCCTCCGACTTCTCGCGGCGAGAGTTGGCGCGAGAGCTGGCGGTAGTTCCCCAGGACGCGCCGATCGCGTTCCCGTTTCGCGCCGGCGAAATGGTACTCATGGGCCGATCGCCGCATCTGGGCCCGCTGGGCTTCGAAACGGCCGAGGACGTGAAGATCGCTCGCGAGGCGATGGCCCGGCTGGGAATCGAAGCCCTGGCCGAGCGCTCGATCCTCGAGCTCTCGGGCGGCGAACGCAAGCTCGTCCTGGTGGCACGGGCGCTGGCCCAGGACGCTCGGATTCTGCTGCTCGACGAACCGACCGCGAACCTGGATCTGCGCCACGGCGTCATCGTTCTCGATCGGGTTCGAGAGTTCGTCCGCTCGGGCCGCAGCGCGCTGGTGGTCTCCCACGATCTGACCCTCGCGGCGCGTAGCTGCGACCGCATCGCCCTGCTCGCGCGCGGGAGACTCGTCGCCACGGGAACCCCCACCGAGGTGCTCACCCGGGAGAACCTCCGAGCCACCTTCGGAATCGATACCGAGCTGCTGACGGCGTCGGACGGGGCTCCGGTCGTGGTTCCCCGCGCCCCCGCGGGCTAGGTTTCCGGCCCAGTCGATGTCTCATCGAGAGACTCGCGGGGAGTGCGACTGGGGGTGCGAGAGGAGATTCCGGTGGGCACCGAGATCGAACATGTGCGAGCGCGGCAGATACTCGATTCACGGGGGAACCCGACGATCGAGGTGGACGTCACCACCACGACCGGGGCCTGGGGACGAGCCGCGATTCCGTCGGGTGCGTCGACGGGGTCCCGCGAGGCGCGCGAGCTGCGCGACGGCGACACCCGGCGTTACGGTGGCAAGGGCGTCCTGCGGGCGGTCGAGCATGCCCAGGGCGACCTTGCCCGGGCCGTCGCCGGCCACCCTCTCGGAGGACTCGAAGAGCAAGCCGCCCTCGATCGGATCATGATCGAACTCGACGGCACCGAAACGAAGTCGCGACTGGGTGCCAACGCCATACTCGGAGTGTCTCTCGCCGCCGTCAAAGCCGCGGCGTCGGCCCGGGGGATTCCCCTCTATCGACTCCTGGGCGGCGACGATGCGCGACTGCTTCCGGCGCCCATGATGAACGTCATCAACGGCGGCGTCCACGCGGACAACACTGTGGACTGTCAGGAATTCATGATCTTCCCGGTGGGCGCGCCAACGTTTGCGGAGGCCCTGCGTTGGGGAGCCGAAGTCTTTCATCGCCTGAAGCGAGTGCTCACGGATCGCGGCTATTCGACCGCGGTGGGGGATGAGGGCGGCTTCGCCCCCGACTTGAAGAGCAACCGCGAGGCCATCGAGCTGGTACTGACGGCGATCGAGCAGAGTGGGTATCGACCCGGAGAGGACATCGCGATTGCCCTCGACCCCGCCGCGAGTGAGTTCTTCAAGGACGGCCGATACGTCCTCGAGGGCGAGGGCGCGCGGATGGGGTGCAGCGAGATGATCGATTACTGGGAAGACTGGGTCACGCGCTACCCGATCCTGTCGATCGAGGACGGCCTGGACGAGTCGGACTGGGACGGCTGGAAGGAGTTGACCCGAAGACTGGGCGACCGAATTCAGCTGGTCGGCGATGACCTGTTCGTGACCAACCCGGCCATCCTGCGGCGCGGAGTCGAGGCCGGGGTGGCCAATTCGATCCTGATCAAAGTCAACCAGATCGGGACGTTGACCGAGACGTTGGAGGCCATGCGCATTGCCCGAGAGGCGGGATTTTCCGCGGTGATCTCCCATCGCTCCGGTGAGACCGAGGACGTCACGATTGCCGACCTGGCGGTCGGAACCGGCTGTGGCCAGATCAAGACCGGCTCGCTCTCGCGTTCAGACCGTGTGGCGAAGTACAACCGCCTGCTCCGGATCGAGGAGGAGCTCGGTGGGCGAGCCCGCTACGCGGGACGGAATTTCGTCGCGAGCTGCCCGGGGGCGGGATAGCGTGACGCGCTTTCAACCGGCGGCATCGCTGATTCGACTGGCTCACCGGATCGCGCTGGCTCACCTGATCGCGCTCGCTCACCTGATCGGACTGGGCGCGGCGACGCCGGCGGTCGCGGTCATCCCCAATCCGATGAAGCTCGCGGATGCGGCTGCCGAGGCCAACAGCGACGCCGGCCGAGCCGTACCGCTGTGGTTCGAGGTTTCGCTTCGTCTGGGCCAGGGAGACGCCATGGCGAAGGGTACGCTGGCGACCCACCCGACCGGCCTGGCCCGACTCGAGCTCCACAGCCGCCGCGGCTTCGTCGAGCGCCATCTCTTGCAGGGCGACACCTACACCGCCAGTCGAAACGGAAAACCGCTGAAAGATCCGCGCCCGTTTCTCCCCCCCCTGTTTCTGCTCCAAGCGACCTCCGGAGACACGCTGCGCGCGGCGCTCGAGAGCTTCGGAATCGACGCGGATCGCGTGGTCCTGGGTCGAGTGGGAGAGCACGATTGCTACGTGTTCGGAGGCCGGTGGCCGGCGAGGTCCGGCCAGGAGGAGCGCCGGCTGCCCTCGCTCTGGGTGGATATCGAAAGCTACGAGGTAGTTCGGATCGACGGCCGGGACGGGGTGCGCTTTCAGTTCGGACCGAGCACTGATTTCGGCGAGGGGGTCCGGGCTCCCCGGTGGATCGGGATCGAGGTCCCCGGACAGCCGCCGGCGCGGTTGGAAGTGATTCGGGTGGCGCCGGCCAACGCCCCGGCGGCGGCCTTCGGGACCGAATGGCTCACGGCTCTTCCGAGCCCCACTCCGTAGGACCCTTCTCGGCGCCTCGGGAAATTTCCCATCTCTCGGTAATTCAACGCTCATGCAATCCGACACGAATACCGAATAAGTTCCCGGTACCACCGGCCGATTCGCGAGAGTTTCGGGCAACTTCGGTGGGTCGCCTACGTGCTCTCGGAGGGGCCATGACCGGAAAGCAACAACTCAACGTCCTCGTGGTCGATCGAGACGAGGGAAGCACCGCCGAGCTCAAGAACTTCCTGACAGACGACGGCTACCAGGTGCAGACCCTGGCCGACCCCGCCCAGGTGGTTGCCGAGATCAAGAAGGGGCGTTTCCAGCTGGTCCTGCTCGACGTCTCTCCTCCCGAGATGGAGAGGGTCGAGTTGCTTCAGCAGATCCGGAGTGTCGATTCCGACCTCTGCGTGATCGCGATGACGAGCCTGCCGTCCGTCGAGATCGCCGTCCGCACCTTGAAGCACCAAGCCTTCGACTACATCCAGAAGCCGCTGGAGATGGACGAGCTCCGAGAGGTGATTCGGGCTGCCATCCGCGAAAAGGGCCTGCTCGTGGACCTCGAAACGCGGCTGAATCAGGTCGTCGGCACGCGGCTACGCGAGAAGCGGACCGCGGCGGGGCTGACTCTCAAGCAGCTCGCGAACCGGACCGGCCTGTCGGTCAGCCTGATTTCACAGATCGAGCTGGGCAAGAGCGCCGCCTCCATGTCCACCCTGCACAAGCTCGCGACCGCACTCCAAGTCAGGATGACCTACTTCTTCGAGACCATCTGAGGCGGCATCGGGCCTTCCTGGCGGCCTCGGGTCTTCGATCTACATTACCGGTCGAGGTGGGATCGTGAGGTCGGTCGAGGATG
>Ga0114947_10000386_pt1 | contig 14695 bp, 15 predicted proteins | sample CR02metaG_FD_99656 | JGI IMG/M metagenome (GOLD analysis project Ga0114947, IMG submission 99656) | Deep subsurface microbial communities from Mariana Trench to uncover new lineages of life (NeLLi) - CR02 metaG | ecosystem: Environmental > Aquatic > Marine > Ocean trench > Sediment ...
CAGCAGGTTCCCGTCATGTCTCCTTAGATTTACCCGATGTGGCTGTTGATTCACTGTTCAAACATGTCTTGTTTGATTGGAATCATCAGGGGCATCCACCAATTTATAGTTTACCTCATTTTGATTTTCACTTTTATATTGTTACTAAGGAAGAACGTACTGCTATTCCAATGGGTATTGATAATATTCCGGTGGCAGCCGAATATATACCACAGGATTATAGATCTCTTGATAATCCTCCTTTCGCTGTTTCGAATATGGGTGTTCACTGGACTGATTCACTTTCATCAGAATGGCAGGGCGAAATATTTACGGAAACATTTTTTTATGGCTTCTATCATGGTGAAATGTATTTTATTGAGCCAATGATAACTGTGGATTATTTCCAAACAAACCCAAACGTTACACTAATGATTAAACAACCTCAGTCATTTCAGAAAGATGGATACTATCCAACTAATTACAGTATTGAATATGATGCGGCTGAGCTAGTGTACAACATTTTTATAAAAGATTTCGTTTATTCAGATCCAGCCACATCGGTTGAAAATGATGGAGTGGGTAACCCTGCGGAATTCCTTTTATTTCAGAATTATCCGAATCCATTTAACCCGTCAACTACTATCAGATTTGAATTGCGGGTAAATTCACAAGTTGATTTACGTATATACAATTTGTTGGGGCAGGAAGTGGAAGTGTTAATCAATAATGAAGAGCTAAATAGCGGTGCATATAAATATAATTTTAATGCTTCACAGCTAACAAGCGGAGTGTATTTTTACAAACTACAAGCAGGTAGTTTTATAATAACAAAGAAGATGGTCCTCCTTCACTAAAGCTACGAAGGACAGGTTTTGTTAAGATAATAAAGCAAGGAAAGCATTAATTTTTTAATCAGCCACCTGTTCCATATTTCATCCAATGAAACTTATTTAGGAGGAAAATAAGCCGGGACAGGTGTTTTTTAATGGGAATGAATTATTAAAAAATATAATTTGCATCTTTATCATCTGCTTCGTATGTTCAAACACAATATTTCTCCCTTGACTGCTAATATTCCTTTCGCTGAGAGATAGATTGTTAGCTTAAATGCTAAACTAAATCAACCAACTAAAAACAATTTAATGGAGGCGCACTATGTACAGGAGGCTCATTATTTTACTTTCAGGGGTTTTATTTTTTCTGGTCTCAGCATTGATTATCGCACAGGATGAACCTAAGGATATGCTTTATATGGTTCATAAAGATGTGATCAAAGCTAATAAGGTTACACAGTACGAAAAAGCTGTTAATGAACTTTATGAGCAGTTTAAGATTCATAATTTTGGGATGCAGATTCAGTTCGCTTCATCAAATGATGAAAACGAGTATTTCTATCTTACCCCTATTAACAGCTATGCTGACCTGGATAAAGCTGATGCCATCTGGGATGAACTGTATAAGAAAGCAGGAGAGGAAACAATGTCGGCTATAGATAAACAGTTTGAAGGCTGTTATGAACATCATAATAATTATGTTATTCGTTTTAGTGTAGAATTATCTTACATACCTGAAAATCCAAGGTTAAAACCTGAAGATGCAAATTTTAGACATTGGGATTATTATCAGGTAGAAGAAGGTAAAGAACAACAAGCTATGGAATTAGCTAAAAAATTCAAAGAGCTCTGGACTAAAAATAATGTTGGTGATGGATATACCTTAGCGTTAGCCGATATTGGTCATGATCTGGGATTGATGGTAGTTGTACAATCTGCAAAAAGTGCGGTCGATTTTTACCAACAAGTTGAAAAGTTGATGGAAACTATGGGCGATGAAATAAATAAGCTTAATGATGAGTTTATGAAGCTGACAAGAGACTTCAGACATGTAAATGGTAAACCTCATCCCGAGTGGGTTTATACGCCATCAGAATAAAAACATTTAAAATAATTTAAGTTATTTTAACAAGGCAGGTAATTCCTGCCTTTCTATTTTTAGATGGTGAAATGATTTATGGTTAAAGAAACTGCTTTAATGAATATTGATGTTGAGCTAACAAGAGCAAAGAAAGCCCTGGAAGAAGGCAACATTGGTATGGTAAGAGTTTGTGCCCGCCGTGCTTGTGGAATTTCAATTTCTTTTTGGCTGCAACATAATCTGCATAGTGGATATGGAGAATCAGCAATGAATCAATTAAAAAGCATTCAAAATGATGAGTCTGTTCCGGCTAAAATAAAGGATGCTGCCAGGAGATTGTCAACTTATGTTTCAGATCAAACAACTTTACCAATCTCAGATAATCCTGTTGGGGATGCAGAACTTATCATAAAACATTTTCTTGAATGGTAAGGCTCGTCAGAAATCTTATCAGTATTAAACATATCAAAAAAGCATTAATTGTAAATTTATAATTACAGAATTTCATATCTAATAAGATTTCTGTAAAATTGAGAGATGCAGGTAAAAAAAATAAAACAACCTATTGGATTAACTCTAATTTTATTATTGTTTCTCATTTCTAAAGGTTGCTCAGTCAAAGAAATAACTAATTACGATCTCGGATTAAAATATTATAATGAAGGGAAATACAGGACATCATTATCTTACTTTACACGTGCTATATTCTTTAATACAGATAATGCCCGCTTATACTTTTTAAGAGCCAACACTAAAGTACAACTTGGGAAGAACACTAAAGCAATTCAAGATTACAACCGGGCTATCAAATTACTATCTGATACAGAGTATTATGAGCGAAGGGGATTGACTTATCTGGCAATAGGTGATTATCAATTTGCAATTAATGATTTTAATGACGCTATTATTCTTGATTCAACACATTCAGAATTATATTTCAGCCGTGGTTATACTCAATCACTTTTGGATAACTATGAGGATGCAATATCAGATTACTCACAGGCGATCCTTCTTGATTCTACAAATGCAAAAACATTTGTTAATCGAGGTGAAATATGGGCTCGTATGTGGCAGCCCGAAAAAGCGATTAGTGATTTTACAATTGCAATTACTTTAGTTCCTGAAGATGAACTTGCTTTTTATAATCGTGCTAATGAATATGTTTTGATTGGAGAATATGAAAAGGCTATAGACGATTTTTCAAATGCTATACATCTCAATCCTGAAAATTCTGAATACTATTTTCTCAGAGCAAATGTAAAAACCATGTTGGATAAGTTTTTAAGCGCTGCCGAAGATTATACCCGGATAATCGAATTGGAACCGGGTAATGGAAACGCTTATTATAATAGAGGAATTTGCTATGCAAATATTGAATTAAAAGTTAATGCCTGTGATGATTTAAATCGTGCGGGTGAGCTTGGTTTTTTTGAAGCCTACGAACTAATAAAAGAATATTGTAACAAGGAGAGTAAGAAAAAAGATAAATGATTGAATCAATTTTAATTCTTGTTGGTTTATTAATTGCAGTTGTAGGTTTGATCGGTTGTATTATTCCTGCAATACCGGGTCCGCCTTTAAATTTTCTTTCACTTGTAATTTTAGAATTAGCAATTGAGGATGCATTTCCATTGGATTTCTATTTTTTGTGGGGAGGTATAACTATAGTTGTAACCTTTTTGGATTATGTGCTGCCGATTATGGGCGCGAAAGTTTATAAAGCAAGCAGCTTTGGTATTTGGGGTTCCATCTTCGGGATGATATTTGGAATATTATTTTTTCCTCCTTTCGGGATGATATTTGGACTATTTATTGGAGCAGTACTTGGTGAACTTATGGCAGGAAAAGAGGAATGGGAAGCGTTGAAAATTGGAACTGTAACTTTTGCTGCCAGCATGCTTATGATTTTAGCAAAGCTTGCTTTATCGGGAGTGATTACCTATTATTTTATAAAGAGATCAATCGAATATTTTTTCTAAAATTAAAAAGGGAGCTAAGCTCCCTTTTACTTTATAATCAACTGGTTGACTATTTATCTTCCGACTAAATCCAAATGTTCTTTTTTAGCCAGAAGTTCTTCATGGGTTAGCTGATGATCCGGATCGGGAACTATTGCTTCGCTTGGACAAGCAGGAACACACTGCGGTTCATCATAGAAACCAATACATTCAGTACATTTCTCGTAAGCAATGTATGTGTGCTCCGTATTTAAAGCTTCATGTTCTTCAGCGTTATAATCCCATGTAACACCCGCGTTATAAATTGAATTGTTAGGGCATTCAATTTCACAAGCGTTACAGTCGATACATTCATCAGTGATCATTAATGCCATTATATGATCCCCTTCTGTTATTGTAAAAGTAAAATAGTAATTACAACACTAAATTATAAAAATTTAATTTATTTGTTAAATCAAAAATGCCATGCATTTTCAAAATAACTATAAATTTATCAACAACAATTTTGCCAAACAGGTTATGATGAAGGATTGGATAAGATTATAGTTTCCAGAACAGGAGGTTGAATTATATTACAATTGATCGAATAATATAAATTATTTAGAACGCATAGATTATTTTGTTTGGGAAAACTCATCTGGGGTAGTTTCAATTATATTGATTATATTTCTGAAGCGAGGTAGAAATGGCATATATATTCCAATTACATTTACTTTGTATGTATAACCTTTTATAAATTGAGGGTATATCTCGTCAGAATTATGCTTGTTCTGATAATAATCGTTCACATTTAAAAAAACCTCGTTTTCAGAAAAAACAAAATACTTTCCTCTTTCATTGCCCCATCTCTCAGTATTAACTACTGTAATAGTTACCTCGGTTTCGGTTAAGAATGGTTCAAAAAAGAGATATCCAAAGATTAGTATTACTAAAACTAATATAAATCCAAAGAAAATTGATAGTCTGAACAAAAATGTAGTTATCATAAATACTTCACCTTATCATATTTAGTTAGCGTATTATTATTTGTTTTTCTTAAGGGATTATTGCTTACAAAATTAAATTTCAATAATAATATAAATTCAAAGTGATTTTTTTGAATCGATATACTCATGTTTCCTTCTATAAAAAATTTTTCAAGTTTATAAAGAAAATAATTTATACTTATTTTAAATTCAGTTAAATTCCAATCTAATTTTTATCAAATAAGTAGGATTCACAAATGAAATTATTTCTCGCATTATTTATAATACTAATCTCAACATTTTTAATAAGTTTTTGCAAAGAAAATGAACATCCGGCAGAAAATCCCGTTACATATGTTGGTGCATATGCAATTTCCGTACCTGAACCATCCGGATTGGATTTAACATACGAAGAAAGCGGTTTTTGGACTGTAAGTGATGAAACAAGTACAATTTACAAGTTAGATAACGAAGGAAATGTCGTTAGTACAATTAAAGTAGACGGGTTTGATTTTGAAGGAATTACAGTAATTGATGAAACGACAATTGCTATCGTGCTGGAAAGAGCAAGAGAAATTGTAATTCTTGATACTTCCGGGACGGTATTAAAGAGGATAAAACTTGATTTGGAAGGAGAATTAAACTCCGGGATTGAAGGAATCACGTATAATCCAAAAAACGGTCATTTTTTTATTGTGAATGAAAAAAAGCCATCTTTACTATTAGAACTTAATGATAAATTTGAAATTCTTCATATAGATACCTTAAAATTTTCGAAAGATGTTTCCGGAATTTATTATGACAAAGGAAATAACATACTCTGGATTTTAAGTGACGAAAATCAATTAATTGTTAAAACGGATTTAAATGGAAATCCTATTGAAAAAATAAACATTACAATTGTACAACCGGAAGGTATAACTATTGATAAAGAAGGCAAACGACTATACATAGTTTCTGATAACAAGGAAACTCTTTATGTGTTTGAGATAAATTAATTTATAAATGATATTACATTGTTTAATAAATTTACAGGCTAAGAATGGCGTGATACCATATGATGTTATTCTCTTCATTCAAATCAAAGTTATAGATTAAACTCCCTTGGTTTTTCCTTTAAGCATTTGCCAGATTGTAATAAGAATGATTTGAACATCAAGAGTTAAAGACCAATTTTCTATATACCAGATATCATATTCAATTCTTTTCCTTGTCCGTCTTATATTTTCTTCCTCATCAGGAACATCACCTCTAAAGCCGCGCACTTGTGCCCAACCTGTTATTCCCGGTTTAACAAGATGGCGAATCCGAATTGTGTCTACTATTTTGCCGTACCTTTCATCATAAAAAACAGCGTGAGGTCTGGGACCTACAACTGACATATCGCTCTTAAGAACATTAATAAACTGGGGAAATTCATCAAGATTCGATTTCCTTAATATCCTACCGATTTTTGTTACCCGAGGATCATTTTCTACAACCGGTTGAAAGTTTACAGAATTTTTTGAGTCGGTAATTTTCATTGTTCTGAATTTATAACAGTTAAATTTCTCATTCTTAACGCCCACTCTTTCCTGTATAAAAAACACAGGACCCGGAGAAGATATTTTTGTCAGGATGAAAATAATGGGATAAAGCCATGAGAAAATGAAAATAATTACGAGCAAAGAAAATATTATATCAAAAACCCGTTTAAAAAATCTCCAATGTACTTCTTCAAGCGGTTCACTTCGTGCAGTAATAATAGGGAAGTTACCGAACATACTTACTTGAAATCTGCTTGAGACAAATTTAAAGTAATCGGGAATAATATGAGTTTTTACAGCGTTGCGGTTGCAAATAGTAATTATCTCATCCAGAAACACATCGCTTTTATCTTTTAAAGCTATAACAACTTCATCAATACTTAATTCGGATATTAACTTTTCCAGTCTATCTGTTTTGCCAACCACGTCATTTGCAGAATCACCGATTTCAGTTTCAGTAACAAATCCTGTAAAGTGATAACCGAAATCAGGGTTGGAATTGATCATGTTTTTAAAATTGTATGCTACTTCTCCCGTCCCTATGATGAGTAAGTTGCGAATGTTTTTCCCCCTTCTCCTAAGGGATTTTAACACCTTGCGGAATACTATAGTTCGAAGACTGATAAAAAAGATAAGAAAGATGGCGTAAAGAACAATGAAATTTCTTGTGAATAAATCTTCTTTTACGAGGAAGATAAAGAGGATGGATGCAATTACCTGAGCTGCAGTTTCTTTTAAAATGTTAACGAACTGAAACGGAAAATTTCGTGAATGAAAATCGTTATAAAAACCGGAAGTATTTGATAATAATACCCAGAGAATATTCAGACCAACAAGCAGGAAAAACATATAGTAACGGACAATAAGTATTTCCATCGATTGTGAAAATACTGCGGCAAGAAGGAAAACAATATTGAGCAGTAGCAAATCGCTTAATAATCGTAATATATATATCGATCTTTTGTTAACTATCATTTTTATTTTCTGAAATTAAATGTTTCTCTGTGCTGAAAAATAATTTTGCTTTTTCGTCGACGAAATTTTTAATGTTGTTCTCAAATTTTGTCTTGCTGAATTTTTTTGAGTGCTTACGAATCAATTGTGGATTGAAATTACTTGAGATGCCTTCGAATTTTATTACTGCTGCAATTATCGAATCTTTCGTTTGTTCGGAGAAAAGAACACCTGTATCACCATCAATCACTGATTCACCTGTGCCGCCGTAATTCCAAGCAATTACAGGCGTGCCGCAAGCCATCGCCTCAACAACGATAATTCCAAAATCCTCTTCGGCTGCAAATACAAATGCTTTTGCTTTTTGCATGTACACTTTTAACTTATCAGTATCCTGATGCCCGATTATTTTAATATTAGAAGATCCTTTGGAAATCAATTTCTCCTTTTCAGGACCACTCCCGATAACAATAAGATTTTTATCGGGCAATTCGTTAAATGCTTCAATTACGAGATCCAATCTTTTATAAGACACCATCCTCGATGCTGTTAAATAATAGTCTCCTTTATGTTCGTTCAATTCAAATCTATCAACATCCACCGGTGGATAAATAACTTCAGCACCGCGGTTATAAATTCTTTTTATTTTTTCAGCTATATGATGTGAATTTGCAATAAAGAAATCAACATTTGATGCGGATCTTAAATCCCATTTTCTCAAATAGTTTATGAAGAGTTTTGCGATTAATCCTTTTGTGCCTTTTAAATATTGATCTGCCTGATCCCATACATACCTCATAGGTGAATGGCAATATGTAATATGAAGCTGGTCCGGATTTTTTATAACACCTTTTGCTACAGCATGTGAACTTGATAAAATAACATCGTAACCCGATAGATCCAATTTTTCTATTGCTTTAGGAAACAACGGCAGGTAATTACGATGTTTCTTTCTTGCAAACGGCAGATTTTGAATAAATGAAGTATGTGCCTGCTTTCCATTTAAAATAATGCTCCGTTCATCGGCATTAAGAAAATCCACAAGGCTGAAAATATCTGCATCCGGCCATAAATTTGTAAATGATTCTACAACTCTTTCCGAGCCGGCATAATTAACAAACCATTCATGTACAATTGCTGTTTTCAACATAGCTAGATTCATCCACTACTGAAAAATAGAATTAAACATATTTTTATATTGAAGAGTAAATTGTTCCAACGAGAATTTTGTTGCTATAGTATTACTTGCATTCCGCCGGACATCAACCATCATTGGGGAATTGAAATTTTCGACGCAATATTTAATTTTTTTCGTTAAATGTATAATATCATTTTGCTCTACCAGGAACCCACTTTTGTTATCTTCGATTATTTCCGGTACACCACCGGCGTTCGACCCGATAACTACTTTTGAATAAGACATTGCCTCTAAAATATTATAACCCAATGATTCATCCGATACTGAAAAATTAATTAAAATATCGATCTTATTATATATATCATCTTTCGAAGTAATATGTCCATGAAAAATGATTTTATCATCCAATTTAAAACTATTAATTAATGATAAAATTTCAGCATAATAATTCTGAGATTCCGCATTCTTTACTGTTGTACCAAATACATGAAAAATCAAATATTTATTTTGCCGAAAAATTGGATTTAGTGCAGTAATTATTTCCTTCAATCCTTTTTGCTTAATTATACTTCCGACGAACCCAATATTTAATTTTTCAGATCCGGGAATCCTTTCTTCGACAAATGGTATTTCTATTCCGTTGTGGATAACCGACGTGTTCTTTACAGCATCTTCACCAGCTATTTGATTTATGCAAGTTGTAACCGCATTGGAAACACAAATCATGGCTTCAACTCTGGGGATCAGGAATTTTAGTATTTTTGCTTCTGTTGATTGATTATTATATATTAAATGTTGAGCAGTCACCAGTTTTCTCTTTGTTAACTTAGCACTGAAGATTGAGTAAAATGCGGCAAAATTTCCGTTTGCAAATATAAGATCAATCTTTTTTGAAGAGATAATTTTTACGAGTTGAATTGTTACCAAGGTTATATTGAAGAGAATTTTCAACTTATCAAACAAACTCCACTTTTCTGATTTTCGAAAAATTTTGCGTAGCCGGTTTATTTGTATAAGATCGATATTATAAGAACTAAAAGTATCAAATGCTCTGCCTTTTGGTGAGGCAATTATAAATTCATAGTCTTTAATTTGCCGTACCAGGTTTAAAAGATATAGCTCTCCGCCACCCCAGCTCTCCATAACCGATATACATAATATCTTTTTATCTTGTATCATAGACTGATTTTCGAATATGTTTTTAATTTCCTACTATTGAGCACTAATAATTATATTTTGTATTACCCAACCTTTCAAACCACTTTTGTCCATATGGCTTTTCAATGGGCGCAGCACAATATATATCAAAATTATCAGATAAATTATTTATTAGTTGGTCAACATGTAAACATCCACCGCTAAAATCTGCGTGTAATGATAAATAGAGTATTTTCTTTTCCACAACCATTTATAGCTGACTAATTTCGTTGGATTAAATCTTTATATTAGTTAATAATAAGTTTCACTTTATCTAATTATTCAACTATTGATTATATAATCGTATAACTTTAGATAATGAAAATCTCAATTGTAACGCCGACTTTTAATTCTGAAGCCACTATCATAAATAATGTAAACTCTATTCTTAGTCAAACTTACTCGAATTTTGAACATATATTAATCGATAATGAGAGTAACGATAACACACTAGATCTTGCAAAAAATGTATATACTAGAAAAAATTCAATCGAAAAGTTACTAATAATACGTGAAAAAGATAACGGCATAGCCGAAGCATTCAATAAAGGAATAGAACTGGCCGATGGTGAAATAATAGGAACACTTAACAGTGATGACTACTACTATAATAAAAATGTACTTGATTTAGTGAATGAAGCGTTTCAAGATAATGAAATCATTTTTGTTCATGGCAATATTTATTTTGAAGATGAACAATATGGATCGAACATAAGGAAGCCACTTTTATGTTCAATTACAACAGCAATGCCATATAACCATCCCACCATGTTCTTCAGGAAAGAGATATATAAACAATATGGTGGCTTTGAAACTAGTTATAAATTTGCAATGGATTTTGAGTTCATCTGTCGTCTTTTTAAATCGATTAATTATTTTAATAGCAGAGGGTATTTCTTAGATGGTAAGCCACTCGTAACAATGGTTGCCGGTGGAGCTTCATGGAAAAATGAGATGGATTCTATTGAAGAAGCAAAAAGAGCATTGAAGAAATATGATTACTGGAATTTTGATGCAAGGAAAAATTACTTTTTAAGGAAACTGCGTACAAAAATTAAATTCTGGTTATCGTTAATTAAAATGGAAAAAGTAATTACCCGGTGGCGCAAAAGAAAGTGGGAAAATTAATAACTAAATAGAAGATGATTTCTTTTAACCAAATATGTGAGAAATTCCCTGATGTTGAGAACATCAAATTTATTTCCGAAAGCGAAGCTGATCCTTCCAGGAAAACTTTTCTCCTGAATGATATTATAATTAAATCACGTAAACTTGATGATGATAAAAGTGCACATTTACGTCATAATGATCTTAAAGAGGAATACGAAATACTTAAATTATGCGATGCTGTAAAAAGTATACCTGAGGCACTTCATTACAATAAAAATAAATTATACGAACTGCTCTTTCTAAGTTATTTGCCTGGGATACAGCTTTGTAACCTGCAGCTTTCTTTTATTCAGACTGTTAATGTTACGCTCCAGCTGTTAAAAATTTTGATTAGATTATTCGGTAAAAGGATTTGTCACAATGATGTTACACCCCAGAATGTTCTTCTAACAGATAAAAATAATGTTTCATTAGTTGATTTTGATCAGGCAGTAAGAACAACAATTGTTAAGGCGTTTGCCGGGAACATTTTTGGAATTAAAAGCGGAGAATCGAAAGTGAGTTATGGACTTAATACTATTTTTAAAGATTATTTAAGAAAACATTTTCCCAATTTCTTTTATTTCATAAAGAGATTGCTGGGTAGAAAACCCAAATTTGATAAACAAGAATTACCCGTTTTCAATGATGATGCAAATCCAAAGCTAAAACAATTGCTTGATGCCTGGCGGCTTGCACAAAAATCAAATGCAAGCGCACCTGCATTACCATTAGCATATTATGCAATTTATTTTGAAGGATATCACTTTCCGGGAGAAAGACCCTGGAGTGAGAGATGGAGCAGGTTAAAAAATGTATCCGCTTACTCAGGAAAAAACATTTTAGAACTTGGATGTAACATGGGTTTGCTCTCAATTCATTTATTAAAAGAAGCTGGCGCAGAAAAATGTATTGGAGTTGATCATGATAAAAAAATATTGGAATCAGCTAAATTAATCAGTGAAGTATTTGAAGTAAATCCGGTGTTCAAGCAAGTAAATTTTGATTCTGCCAAAGATTGGGAAAGTAACCTTTTATTGCATAACATAGATATAGTTTTTGCACTTAACCTGCTTAACTGGGTAAATAATAAGGATAGGTTTTTGAGATTCTTATCAAATTTTCCGGAAATAATTTTTGAGGGACACGATACTCCAAAAGTTGAACGAAAACGTTTTGAGCAAATTGGATTTAATACAATTGAGGAAATTGGTTACAGCGAAAGAGAGCGGATAATTTTGAGATGCAGGAAGTGAATAAATGAGTGGTAATGATGAGGAAAAAAGAAGATCGGACCGGGTTAAACGAGATCTGAAGTTATCGGTTTTAACCGGGCCGTTAACGTTTATTGTACCGGTTCTCTCATACCTGTTTTTATACCCAATTATTCTTTCACGTTCAAGTCTGGAAGTTTTAGGTATCTGGTCGTTGTATGTAACATCAGTATCATTCTTCACTGTAGCCGATGTTGGGTTCAGCCAGCATTTAATACGCGAAGCCGGGGCTGACCGTGAAGAGAAAGTTCTGATAAAATTAAAAAAAGAGTTGCTTTCAGCAAAGAGATTTTATCTGCTGCTTGGTGTATGCGGGATAACAATTGTTTTTTTATTAAAAAATTCTTTGTTCGCTTCTGCGGAAAATGTTTATTCATCATCCGCTTTATTTTATTCAGCACTAATTCTTGTTATCGGTACAACACTGCAATTAATATCTTCACTTGATGCCGCAGTATTATCGGCCCGTGCAGACAATTATTTTGTAAAGTTAGTAAAAAGTGTTTCCCCGGTTTTTACTTACGGTGGTGCAATAATTGGTGCGATACTTTATTCTCCAATTGAGGGCTTTGCTGCAGGCTTCCTCTTAGCAAATACTTTCCTGCTTTTTATTTATTATAAGAGAATAAAAAATAAACATTCCGCCTGGAGTTTAGTAATTGTTACTTTAACTCTTAAAGAAACATCTGCAAGGTTAAAGGAACTTTTTAAACAAGGATGGCGATTATACAGTGTTTCGCTTGGAATGATTTTGCGGCAGCCGGTAATACGGTATGTTATTGTTATTATTATGGGACTACCTGCTGTTGCTGTTTTTGATATTGCAATGAGGGTTACAACTACTTCAAGAGATTTAATTACGTCCGGGTTTGCCTCACTTTACCCGTCATTTTCTTATTATTACAGAAATAAAGAGAGGGATAAGTTAATTGATATAATTACAATTTCCCTAATGCTTCTAATTCCCGTTGGTGCTGTTTCATGTATGATTTTGGTTTTCTTTCCAGAGCTCATTTATAGTATATGGCTCGGAGATTTTCCCGGTGGAATTATATCTGCTACAATCATTTTAGCTGTATGGCAGTTTATCACAATAATGAATATTCCCTACTGGTATTTGCTTCAGGCATCTCACCACGAAAAAATTGCGGCAATTGCAATCTGGGTACATACAGTTTCAATTTTGCTCCTGCTTCCGTTAGTTTTTACAGGGATTAATATTTCTATGGATCAACTCCTTATTTACTGGACTATAACTGCCTTGTTAACACAGTTTTTAATCTATTTTTTTGCAGAATCTAAACTTTCCATGTTCTGGATTGTATTTAAAAACAGACGGCTTAAAATAGTTTTTTTAACCAGCATTTTATTTTTTATTGCAAACCTGCTTGCCGGTTTGATAATATCATTTAAGGTAGCTGAACTATTGGTTCCGGCACTGGTTATAACATCTCTGTTTATTCTATCACTTTTACCCTTTTACATTCCAATTCTTAAAAAGAGCTTTGCCTTGAAAAATGTAAATCCCGGTGATTAATCTTATTTAGAATTATCTTTCCTTAGTCTTATTTATTCATCAGAAAATTTCATCAAATTGTTGTAAATTTGTATAATTAAGTTAAAATATTAGAGGAAAAAATGGCAGAAGATAATCATCAAATACTGTTTATACAGTTAGTAATGCAAAACCAATAAATGACAACGATATCTTAGACTATATTTAAAAATTCTGTTTCCGATGCGTTTGATAAAAATCTTGAATATTCTAAGTTTTCGATCGATGCAATTGATGCTTTATTATAAGAAACAAAAAGCAATTTTTCCCTGTATGAAGAAAAATATCTCACTAAAACCGTTACTCAACTGAAAATATTCTATGCGGAAGAATGGGGTAAATAAACAGATTTGAAACAAGAACCAAACAAATAAAAACAAAGCAAAGAGTAATAATGCTTATTGGTATAATTGCAAACATTACCAAGGAAAATGTTATTAGCGTTGTCTCCTCCTTCATTAAAGAATTAAAAAGAAGCAGCCTTGAATACCTTCTTACCAAATCTTTAGTTGAGGAAAAAGATAAAATTGAAATTAATGAAGATTTTTTAAGTGATGATAAAGAGATATATGAAAAAAGTGATCTGATCATTTCGATTGGAGGCGACGGGACAATGCTTACAACGGCTTACCATGCTTTTTCTTATGACAAACCTGTTCTTGGATTAAACATCGGGAAACTTGGATTCCTTGCTGAAGTTGATATTTCGCAAATGAGCAGAATTATAAAAGATATTAAAGATGGTAATTACCAGGTACAGGAAAGAATGGTGCTTACCGCAGATTGCGATACCTATCCCGAGGAAAAATTAATTGCAATAAATGATATTGTTATAGATAAAGATGGCTGGCCTAAAATGATTGAGATAACAGCACGCGTTGATGGAGAATACGTTTCCACTTTTTCCGCTGACGGAGTTATAATTGCAACTCCAATCGGCTCAACAGGTTATTCGCTTTCTACAGGAGGACCTGTTGTTAGTCCATCGGTTGGCGCAATTACATTATCTCCCATCTCACCGCACAGTTTAACAATGCGTCCGTTAGTGTTATCGAGTGAGCAGGAAATTTTTATAAAAGCAGA
>Ga0114947_10000387_pt1 | contig 14681 bp, 16 predicted proteins | sample CR02metaG_FD_99656 | JGI IMG/M metagenome (GOLD analysis project Ga0114947, IMG submission 99656) | Deep subsurface microbial communities from Mariana Trench to uncover new lineages of life (NeLLi) - CR02 metaG | ecosystem: Environmental > Aquatic > Marine > Ocean trench > Sediment ...
CAGGCCGCCGATCGCAGGGCCAATGATGAAGCCGATCCCAAACGCAGCACCGATAAGGCCCATGGCCCGAGCTCGGCTCTCCCTCGGGCTGCGGTCTGCCACGTAGGCCTGCGCCACCGGGATCGTCGCCCCCATCACCCCCCCCACCAACCTCGATAGCAGGAGCACCGTTACTGTGTCCCCCATGGCGAATACGACGTACGAGCCGGCCGTGCCGAACAGCCCGATGCTCAGGGCCGGCCTGCGGCCGTAGCGGTCCGACATGCGGCCCCAAAGCGGAGCGGAGACGAACTGCATGGCCGAGTAGGCGGCGATGATCGCCCCTACCGCGAGCGGGCTCGCGCCGAGCTCGGTCGCGAAGAACGGGAGGAGCGGGAGGACGATCCCGAATCCGATCAGGTTGATGACGACCGTGAGGAAGACCACACCCAGCGAGAGACGGCCGATCCACGATACGCCCATGCCCCCAGCCTTAGGCCGGCCGGCGCCACCTTCTGGCGGCACCCTCTCGTCGCTCAGTGGTCGGTCTCCAAGGAACTCGGCTGGGCGAAGCCGGCCGGCAGAAGATCGCGCTCGCACAGGTGCGCGACGTGAGCGGCGATGGAGGCCTCAGCCGCCCACTCCACGCGAGTCGGCAGCTCTCCGTAGACGCGCTCGCGCACCTCCGCCACCGAACCGGCTCCCTCATCGATCGCCACCCGGATCTGCCGTTCGCGGTCCAGGCGATGCCGCCGGTACTCCTCCAGCAGCTCCGGCGCCCGGTCCACGGGCGCACCGTGCCCCGGAAGAAGCCGCAGAGGTCGAAGCGCGATCAATCGAGCAAGGCTGGCCAGGTAAGAACCCATCCGCCCGTCCGGATACGCGATCATGCTCGAGCCTTGGCCCAGCACCGTGTCGCCCGTGAACAGCCAGCCGGCCGGCCGGAGCAGGAAGCTCAGCGAGTCGGCCGAATGGCCGGGCGTTTCGATGACCTCCAGTTGGCCGGCTCCATCATCGATCGGCAGGAGCTCGCCGTCCGCGAGTGACTCCCCGTCGACCCCTAGTCGACGCAGGGTCTCGCTCGACGCTGCGATCGGCGCCCCGAACCTCTCCGCCGCCGCTTGAACGATCCCGGAGTGGTCCGCGTGAGCGTGGGAGAGGCACACACGCTCGATGGTCGCATCGCCCACAAGCGACGCCAGACGCTCCAGCTGGTCCGGATCGGCCGGACCCGGATCAAGCAGCACGGCGTGCCGCACGCCGATCCGGTACGAGCGGGTACCATCCAGCGTGAGCGGCCCCGGGTTGCCCGCGACCGTTACCGCGACTCCTTCCCCGAGCTCGATTGGCCTCACACGATCCCGGTTCGGCTCAGTCGTAATCGAAGGGTACCGGCACGACGCGGCCGTCCTCGACGATGATCCGGGCCAGAATCGGCTTCACCTCCCGCTTCCGAAACGACGTGAAGACGTCCTCGAGCCGGTCGAAGCGGCTGAGCAGCTCCAGCGTCTTGCGCGTAGGAAACAACATCGGGAGCCGGCCCGCACCGAACATCTCGAGGGCGGCAGACGGCTCAAGCCAGCGGAAGTCGGTGTGCTCACGGGTGAGCCGGGGCTCGCCGCCTGGGTGCCGCGCCAGGAAAAACCGGGTGTCGTATCGGCGGTCCAGCTGCACCGGTGTGATCCAGCGCGTAAAGTACACCGGGCTCGACGCATCCAGCTCGACATCGCTCTCTGCCAGCAACTCCGGAAAGGTGGTCTCCCCGCGGAGCAATCGGTCCCGGCCCGCGAGCACCTTCGCCCCGGCCTCCGGATCCTGCCCGGCGGCCAACAGAACGCCCGTCTCCTCGAACGCCTCCCGGAGAGCCGCGAAGAGCGCCTCGGGCTCGGAGATCTCCCCACCCGCCAGGCGCTCCAGCGCTGCCGCCGATCGATCTTCCGGATCGATCGTCCCACCCGGAAACACGTGCGCACCCGCCGCAAAGCGGCTCTCCAGCGGCCGGCGCAGCAGCAACACCTCGAAGCCCGAACCGGCGGGGCGGGCGAGGCAGATCGTCGCTGCAGGACGTGGCTCGACGGGCAGCGATCCGGGCTCGACGTGGCCCCGGGCAAACTCCTCCTCCTCGATCGCCCGCTGGATCCGCTCGGCGTCGGGAACGTCGCCGTTCACCAATCCGGCACCTCGCCCGCCATGAGCCCGAGCGCGACAAGCAGCGCGACGAACAGCAAGACAGTCACAAGGAGGGCCAGAATCGGCGTCACCACAATAACGGCCGGCCTCCCGCCGGTGGTCCGGTGCGCCTCCCGCACTCCAACCACCAGCAGCACGACAGACCACACGAGCCCCACAATCCAGCCGAGGACGGGCACGATCGTGAAGACGCTCGGCCCCCCCGCGTAGCAGAACACCCGTGCCGTGGCTCCCATCCCACGTGGTTCGGCCGCGAGCACCAGCGCCAGCGCATGGAGGACCAGCGTGCCGACGCCGAGGGCAATCAGCGCTCCAAACGGCTTGAAGAAGAACTGCACGAGCGGCCCGACCTGTTCGAACGATCCAAGGGCCAGGCTTGGAAAGAGCGACTCGCTCACCGAACCCCAGAGGAGCACAAAGAAAGCGCTGGTCACGGAGACGATCAGGTAGTAGAGCACGGGCCGCGCCAGCGGCGCCCGGTACGGAAGGCCGTGGAAGAACGCGGCCGGCTCGAAGAGGCTCGCCCGCCACGTGGCGATGAGGTTGGAGGGGAACGTCCCGCGCGGATCCTCCCACCCCACCGCCGGGCTTGCGACGCCCCAGTCATCGTCAGCACGAAGAGCGCTCCCGCCGGCGGCGGCGGACGAGCCCGTGCGGCTCCCGCACAGCGGGCACGTCGCCGCTCCTTCACCGGTGTCGAAACCGCAATGTGGACAAGCGGGCAAGGTCGGCCCTCGCGTTAGGGTTCGGCGCTGGGAGCGAAGATGGCGTCTCGGCCGTCGCGCGTCACCCCTGTAGGGGAGCGCCTCCACGCTTACATTTCCCCGGCACGCCGAGTGGCGGCACATGCTCGCGAGAAGACTCGAAGGGAGGGGGTCCCGGGATGGCACGCGCTCAGCTTACCCGAAGCATCGAGTTCCCCGCCGGTCATCGCTACTACCGCTCGGAGTGCTCGAAGCAGGAGAACGCGGAACGGTTCGGAAAGTGCGCCAACGAGCCGGCACACGGCCATGATTACCGAATCGAGGTCACGGTGGAGGGGGAGATCGACGAGCGGACGGGCATGGCGATCGACCTGTCAGCTCTCGACGAGCTGCTGGCGCAACAGATCCTTCGCCCGATGGATCATGCCTTCCTCAACGAGCTCCCGGAGTTCGCGGGGGAGCGGGTGATCCCCACCACAGAGAACCTGGCCCGCGTCATCTGGGATCGGCTGGTGCCTAGCCTGCCAGCTGCCTGTTCCCTTCGCCGCGTGCGGGTGCGGGAGGGCCGGGACCTCTGGTCCGACTACTGCGGTTAGTCTTTCTGGCAGGTCGTTGAGAAACCCTGGCGGGTCGCGTTACGAGCGCCGGACCCACCTGCGGTGGGTGCCCCGCAGATCCAAGGCGGCGCGACGAAGGCGATACCGCGCGTATCGGGGAGGAGCGATAACGCAGGAGATGCCACCACGCCGCCGTAACGGTAACAAGCGCCTAAGCGCTTGTCGGGGCGCATGGGGGTTGTGGCCGAATACGCCGTCACTCGTCGTCGAGGGCACCGCGGCGTAGCGTGGTCGCACAGGGCATCGACTCCTCCTTGTTCCTTGTCTTCCGCTCACAAGACGGTAACAGGCGCGACAGCGACTGTCGCGCGCGACCCACCAGGGTTTCTCAACGACCTGCTCTAGTCGAGCAACCTGAGGGGCATGACGAGGCACAGATAGCCTGAGTCTCCACCCGCAGGCTCGAAGGTGGCGGCGCGCTCGGGCGCCTTGAAGGAAACCCTCACGTCCCCATCCGGCATATAGCGCAGCACCTCGAGCAGGTACTGGGCGTTGAAACCGATCTCGAGCGAATCGCCAGCGTAATCGACAGCCAACTCGTCTTCCCCTTCGCCGAGATCAGGCGTCTGAACACGCAACTTGATCAGACCTTCTTCAAAGATCATCCGGACACGGTGCGTCTGGTCACTCGCCACCACGGCCATCCGGCGGATCGCTGCTTCCAGGCTGGCCCGATTCGCGATGGCGTGCCGGTCGTTGTCCTTCGGGATTACCTGCTCGAAGTTCGGGTAGGGCCCTTCGATCAATCGGGTGAAGACGGCCCGCCTGGCGGAGCGAAACGCCAGGTGGTTCGCGGAGCGTGCCACCTCCAGCTCCTCATCAGCCTCGAACAACCTCTGCACCTGGCCGAGGGCCTTCGGTGGGACGATCAGGTCGGCTTCCGGGGCCCCAGCCTCCGGCAGCTCCTTCGTCATCATGGCCAACCTGTGCCCGTTCGTAGCAACCATCGTCGTAGAGTCAGGACGCAGTTGCCAGAGCACGCCATTCAGTATAGGCCGGCTTTCCTCCGTCGAGGCGGCGAACGATGTATGCGAGATGAGCTCCTGTAGCGCCTCCGCAGACATCTTCCAGGACTCCGAGAAGTCCACCTCCGGGAAAGTGGGAAACTCACCTTCCGAAAGACCATACAGCTTGAATTTGCTGTGCCCGCATGTGATATGGATCTGATCCTGGTCCGCCGAAAGGTGTATGGGCGCCTCCTCCAGCTCCCGTGTGATGTCGGACAGTTTCTTCGCGGGCACCGTTACGGCCCCACCCGTATCCACTTCCGCATCGACGCTTACCTGCACGGAGATGTCCAGGTCCGTTCCACAGAGCTGGAGAGCATCTCCGTCTGCCCGGAGTAGTATGTTGGAAAGCACGGGTAGCGTAGCCCGCGCTGGAATCGTCGCGGATACGGCAGCAAGACCCTTTCGCAGGTTCTCTCTTGTGATCGACAGCTTCATTCATGACCTCGCGGTTCTGCGATGGGCAGCCGGATAGTTCTTCTACTTCCTAGTTGAAAGATATTCTTTAGTAGTAGTAGTAGAGCCTGTTGGAAAGTGGAGAACGGGTGCGCACCGGGCGTGTTGATGCGACGTGGCGCGGCGTGTGCCGATGCCGGCCGATGTGGAACCCTCAGGAGAACGGGTGGGATCCCGCACTCGTCATCCACAGGGAGTCCCGCATGGCGTGGCCGCTCCACAGCGGTCCCGCCCTATCAACAGGCCTCTCACCCGACTTTTCGACAGCGCCGGAAGCAGATGACGTGGATGGGCCCCGTCGCAGCCGCTTCATCACCCGCTGAGCGCGTCTTGGAGAACGCGGACGCGCGAGCGGAAGGTGGGATCTGTAGCCATCTGCGCTTCCACCTTGTTCACGGAATGGATCACCGTAGAGTGGTCTCGTCCGCCGAAGATCGAGCCGATGTCCGTGTAGGGAAGGTCCAGGGTCGTCTTGATCAGGTACATGGCTACCTGCCTGGGGACGACGAGGATCCGTGTGCGTCGCTTCGACTTCATGTCCTCCACGCTGACGTTCCAGAGCTCTGCCGTGCGCTCGACGATCTGCTCCGGTGTAGACCGGATCTGATCGAGTCCAGCGTGTGATGGATCGTTGCCCAGCGCTTCCCGCGCCAGGCTGAGGCTGATCTCCCGTCGAGTGAGGGAGCTGAAGGCGAGGAGCTTGATCAGCGCCCCTTCCAGCTGGCGAACCGATGTCTTCCTGCTGCGCGCGATGTACTCGATGACCTCCTCGTCTAGAAGGAGGTCATCCTCTTCGGCCTTCATCTGCAGGATCGCGACACGGGTCTCGAAGTCGGGCGGCTTGATATCGGTGACCAGCCCCCACTCGAAGCGCGAGACAAGCCGCTCTTGGAGGCCTCGAATCTCCGGCGGCGGCCTGTCGCTCGTGATGACGATCTGCTTGTGGGCGTCGTGGAGAGCATTGAAGGTGTGAAAGAACTCCTCCTGGGTTCCCTCCTTGTTTCCCAAGAAGTGCACGTCGTCGACCAGTAGCACATCCACCAGCCTGTATCGCTGGCGGAAGTATGCGGTCCGACCACCCTGGATGGCGGAGATCATCTCGTTGGTGAACTGCTCGGACGTCGTGTAAACGATCCTGCGGTCCGGCAGCCGGGCGCGGATCGCGTGTCCGATCGCGTGCATCAAGTGGGTCTTTCCGAGCCCGGTGTCGCCGTAAATGAACAGCGGGTTGTAGGCGGTGGCGGGCGCGTCCGCGACTCGACGGCAGGCCGCGGTCGCGAGTTGGTTATGGCTGCCGATGACGAACCGCTCGAACGTGTACCGATCGTTCAACCCGACGGCCATTGGCTCCGATACGGTGGTGACGAACGGGGCTGGAGGCATGTCGCTCTCTGAGCCCCCAAGCTCCGGGAAATCGAGCCGCTCGTCCTGGCCGCGGTGTTCGAACAGCAGTTGGAGAGGTCGCCCCAGCTCCCGTTCTGCAAGCTCCCGCAGGAGAGCACCGTACTTGTCCTCGATCCACTCGACGGCGAATTTGGTCGGCGCACCCACGACCAGAGTGTCATCCGTGAGCGCGATCGCCTCTGTGGAAGCCAGCCACGTGGCGAACGTCTGCTCCGGAAGAACCTCGCTGGAGGCCTGCGTGATGCGGGACCAAACTTGGGTGGCGGTCAGTTCCATCCGAATGTCGTTTGCTGCCTGCCGGGTAGGCTCGGGGCCGGTCGATTAGGCCGAGACGACGCCCGGGGGGCGATCAACGTAGAGGGCGCGTTCAAGGCTGTCAAACGAGCGCTACGTCGCCGCTGGGCGGCCGAGAAGATGTTTGACAGCATCTATGGCCAGGTCTAAATTTAACGGCTATACCCCGAGGGGAACCATGCGGCGAGCCGTGGTAATACGGGTCGCGACGAGTCGGCGTGGCCGGACCACCGCCGACCGAGGGCCGCATCCAAAGTGATGGAATCCGAGCGCGATGCAACCGACCTATAGAAATCCCAGCAACCGAAAGCGGCGCAAGGACCACGGCTTTCGTGCCCGCATGAAGACCAAGGGCGGCCGACGTATCCTCGCCCGGCGAAGACGGAAGGGTCGGGTGCGTCTTACGGTCAGCGACGAATTCCGCCGGAAGCGGCGAAGTCGCTGACGCTCGCCGGACCTCGGCGCCCCATTCCCGCGCCACTCCCAATGAAGAAAGAAGGCCTACCGCGCGCGGCGCGGATTCGGAGCAGCCGAGAGATCGGCCGACTGATGCGTTCGGGCAAGCGACGCCGGGTCGGGCCGATGGACGTATTCCTGGTCCCGTCGGCGGGCGCGCGCCCGCGCGTCGGCTTCATCGTTCCGCTGTACGGTCACAGTGCGGTCGAGCGCAACCGGCTACGTCGACGTCTGCGCGAGATCGTGCGGCGTGAGTGGCTGCCGCTGGCGTGGGAGTGCGATCCACGCGTCGATGTTCTGATCCGTGCGCGGGAGGACGCGTACGGGCCGACGTTCAAGGAGTTGAGGGCGTTCGTGCGGCAGGCGATGGAGCGTCCATGCGGCGCATGATCTGCGGTGTGATCCGGGCGTACCAGATCGGCATCTCGCCATGGGTGCCGGCGGCCTGTCGCTTCACTCCGACCTGCTCCCGTTACGCGTTGGAGGCGGTCGGCCGGTTCGGGGTGCTCCGGGGTGGCTGGCTGGCGACCCGCCGGATCCTTCGCTGCCATCCGTTCGGGCGTTGGGGCTACGACCCGGTGCCGGAGGGTGGCGAGCGGCCGAAGCACCGCCTGAGCCGGACGGTCAAGAGCGAAGTCGTGCCCGAGAGGGGCGTCTGATGGACAGGCGGCTTCTTCTGGCGATCGGGCTGATGTTCGGCGTGATCGTGGTGACCAACCTGCTCTTTCCGCCGAGGCGGCCGGAGGCACCGATATCCGCCGCGGACACGGCTCGCGTGCAGCAGGTATCTCCGGAAGCCGGCCTCTCCACGGGTGAGGGGGAGGCGGCGTCTGCTGCTCAGCCACCGGCAGGGGAGGACGCCGGGCTCCGTGAGCCGGCCCCTGCTGCCGTTGCGGCCACGCGAGAAGCACGGGTCGATACCATCGTGGTGGAGACGCCGCTCCTTCGGTTGGGCTTCGTAACCCGCGGCGCGCAGCTCGTTTCGTTGGAGCTCCCTCGCTACAAGTCGTACGAGCCGGCCGATCCTGAGGGAGCGTCCGTTCAGCTGGTGCGCGGCGGAGACCATCTGTTCGGTTTCCGCGTAGCGGCCGGACCGGATACGGTGGACCTCTCCGAGCGACGTTTCGAGGCGAGCGCGCGACGCGTACGGTTGGACGAGGGAACGCCCCGGGATTCGCTGACGTTTCGCTACAGCTTCGCGAGCGGCGAGCGCGGGCCGATCGTCTTCCGAGTGACCTATCACTTCGAAGCGCACAGCTACCAGGTGAGGGTCGAGGGCGCGTTCGAGGGCATCGGAGGCCGAGGTTACACGCTCTACACTTCCCTTGGAACGGGGCTGCGAACGAACGAGGTCAACCCGAAGGAGGACTTCGGGCAGCTGGCGTTCGTCGTGAAGGGCCGGAGGGGAGGCATCCGGAGCGAGAAGCTCTCAACCGTGGACTCGGGCGAGGTGACGGCGCCGGCCGGAGGGCCGTTCGACTGGGTTGCCGTGAAGAACAAGTACTTCGTGGCCGCCTACCTGGCGCCTCCGCAGAGTCCCGGGTTCGGCGGCCTGGTCGTCACGGGCTTGCCGGAGGAGCATAGCGCGCGGATCACCGCGACGCTTCCGGTGCCGGCCGGCGACCCGAGCTTCGCGTTCGAAGCCTACTTCGGGCCGCAGGACTACGGGCGCCTCAAGGCGATCGGCCACGACCTCCAGAACGTGAACCCGGTCGGCTGGGGGTGGCTTCAGCCGGTGATCCGCCCGCTCGTGGCGATCGTGATGGGGATCCTCACGTGGATGCACACGACGCTGAGCCTGGCATATGGGTGGGTGCTCATCCTGTTTGGCGTGCTGATGCGGATCGTCCTCTTCCCGCTCTATCAGAAGTCGATGCGGGCGCAGATGGGGCAGATGCAGGTCCAGCCGCTCATGAAGGACATTCGGGAAAAGTACAAGGATGATCCGCAGAAGATGCAGCAGGAGATAATGCGGCTGTACAAGGAGCACGGTATCAATCCGCTGGCGGGCTGCCTGCCGATGATGCTTCCGTTCCCAGTTCTCATCACGCTTTTCTTCGTCTTCCAGAACACGATCGAGTTCCGCGGAGTCCCGTTCCTCTGGCTCCCCGACCTGTCGCTGAAGGATCCGCTCTACATGGTGCCGCTGGCCATGGGCGCTTCGATGTTCGTGCTGATGTGGATGGGCCAGCGGGGCATGGAGAGCACGGCGCAGACCAAGATGATGACGTACGGGATGCCGATCTTCATGACGTTCCTCTTCGTGAACTTCCCATCCGGCCTGAACCTTTACTACACGACGAGCAACATCGCTTCGCTTCCGCAGCAGTTCTATATCGCGCGGGAGCGGCGAAAGGTTCGCGGCAGCATGCCGTCTGCCGGCTCGTCCGGCGCGATGGAGGGCGGAGGTGCCAAGAAGGGTGGACACAAGAGGAAACGGTCCTCCCCGAAGCGGTAGTAGCCGGGTCGCCTCGACCCTGCCAGGGATCATGGGAAAGCGGGAGTTCGGGCTTCCGACCGATACGATCGCGGCGATCTCGACGGCACCGGGTCGCGCCGGTATCTCGGTCGTTCGAGTCAGCGGCCCGGAAGCGATCCTCGTGGCCGCCTCGCTCGGCGTCACGGGGCTCACTCCACGCCGATGCGTGCTGACCGCCCCGTGTACCACCCTGAGGACGGCCGCCTGATCGATCGGGCCGTTGTGACCCTTATCGCTAGCGCGCCTCCTATACGGGTGAGGACGTGTTGGAGATCAGCGGGCACGGCGTCGCTCTGGCCCCGCAGCTTCTTCTGGACGCCGCATGCGCCACGGGCGCACGGCTGGCCGGGCCCGGAGAGTTTGCGCAGCGGGCTGCTCTCTTCCAGCTGGAACGGGGTGTCTCCCGGCGAATCGACGAGCTACGCGAGGGCCTGGTGCGGCTCCAGGCGATGTTGACCTACCAGATCACTTTCCGGAGGAGGACGACGGACTGCTCCCGGAGCGACGGATTCAGGGGGCAGGCAGATGGTTGATAGAACGCCTCGAGGCGCGCCTGCTGCACGCGCCCGAGGGGGAGCTCGTGCGGGATGGGGCGCTCACCATCGTCGCGGGTCGGCCGAACGCGGGCAAGTCCAGCCTCTTCAACTCTCTGCTGGGTGAGGAGCGGGCGATCGTCACGGAGCACCCCGGGACGACCAGGGACGCGATCGAGGCGTTGCTGACCGTCGAGGGCTACCCGTTCCGGCTCGTCGACACCGCTGGCCTGCGCAGTGGCGCCGATCGGGTGGAGAGCCTGGGAGCCGAGGTGGCGGAGGGCTACCTGGCGCAGGCGGATCTGGTCCTGTTTTGCGCCGAGGCGGGACCGAAACGTTGGTCAAGGAGGCGAGCGTCGGGCAGCTGAGCGTCGAGGTGAGGGTGTCGGCCGTCCGGGGTGACGGGCTCCAGGCCCTTCGGCAACTCCTGGTGGAGGCGGCCTACTCAGGCGTGCGAGCCGGCGCTGAAACCCCGTTGGTCACCCGCAGGCGGCAAGCCCGGGCGATTCGGCGAGCCCTGAAAGGCCGGGAAGCGTTTGTGAACGCAAGAGATGCAGGCCTGCCGCCGGAAATTGCGGTGACCCATCTCTTGGAGGCGGAGCCGGCGCTAGCGGAACTTCTTGGCGTCGTGAAGACGGAGGACGTGCTGGACGTGCTGTTCTCGTCCTTCTGTATCGGAAAGTAGACGGGTTGGAGAAGGGGGGGGAGATACGACGGCCCAAGCGCCTTTACCTGAGCGCTTTACGGTTAACGTGGCGGTCCCCCTTCTACACTGCTCGCTTTACGTTCGCGCAAAGCGACCCCGTCCCGGCCATCACAGCGCTAGGCGGCCTGCTGGCAGCGGACGCAGATGAACGTCTTCCTGCCGATGAGGTTAATCGTCGTGAGCTTGGTGCTGCAGCGAGGGCAGGGCTTGCCCTTCACGCGATGGTTGATGAGCCAGCCCGGGTCGGCGTGAGCGGCCTGCCAGTGCAGTGTGGCCCGCTTGAGCACGCGACGCAGGTACAGGTGGACGCGGGCCAGGTCCTCGTCGGCCAGCTGGCCGACGCGCAGGTCCGGGCGGTAACCGGCTTGAAAGCAGATCTCATCGGCGTACTCGTTGCCAATGCCGGCTATAGCCGCCGGGTTCATGAGCAGTCCCTTGAGCGAGCTTCGCGGGTGCGCGGCCGAGATCTCGATGAACTTCTCCGCGGTAAGATCGTCGCTCAGCGGATCGATCCCGAGGCTACGTGGTCCCCCGAGGACGGAGCTGTCGCCGTTTGCCAGCAGGTGGACCACATGTCGGTTGCTGGGGGAGTCGAAGCGGAGCTCGCGGCCGGCGGCGAACTGGAGGCGGATTCTGCTGTTGTCGTCCGGAGGAACGGTTTGGGACTCAAGGTAGATGCTGCCCCCGTCCTCCATCTCGAAGACGAGGCTGTGTTCCGACCGGAAACGAAGCACGATGTTCTTGCCGTGTCTATCCACGGCATCGATCGCGTGCGACTCGATGTGCTGCCGGGTCGCCTCCGGATCGAGGTTCACCGAACCCGGGTCGTCGATGAGAACAAGGGAGATGGTCTTGCCGGTGGCGTAGCCGGAGAAACCTTCGATCATGCGTTCGACATCTGGAAGCTCAAGCACAGACGTGACCTCCGAGGTGGCCGCGATCGTTTTCGCTCGCGGGAAGCGACACTCCTGCAGATGCTCAGATTCGCTGAGCGCGGTCGTTTACTATACACCGATCGGCCGCGAAAGTGCCCGTGCGGGTCGACGTTGCGCTCAAGGGGCGATTCGGAAGCCGGCGGGGGGCAGCTGCCGGACGGGGATCTCTCGGATGGCGTCGACGCGGGCCTGCGGAGGGCCCGATCGAAGAGTGTGGACGAAGTCGTCGACGCGGTTCGGTGATCCCGCCATGCGTACCTCGACGCTTCCGTCGGGCAGGTTGCGTACCGTCCCGCGCAGGCCTAGGGCGGCAGCCGTGGTGCGCGCCCACCAGCGAAAGCCGACGCCCTGGACCCGGCCGAACAGGATGAAGGCCCGGCGAGTCTCGGCTCCGGAAGGGGGGCAGGGGCCTTCGTCTGGGTTCACGGTCGGTCGGCGTCGCGGCGGTGTGTCAGGAAGGCCTCCCCGTGGATCCTGTGTCCGGGCAAAAGGTAAGCGCCGCACCGGAATGAGTCACGCAGGGGAGTGGAAGGGAGAGGCGGGCGCCATGTTCGCGCGAACGAACACTCTTGTAGGGGGCTGGCGAGGGAATAGTGTAAACGTATGACGTGATCGTGATTGGGGGTGGGCATGCGGGGTGCGAGGCCGTGAACGCCTCGGCCCGGCTGGGAGCCCGCGCGTTGCTGGTTACGGGCTTCCTCGCCCGCGTGGTAGAGTTCAAGAAGCGGGAGCTGCGCTCCGGGCGCCTGGAAGGCCGTTGAAACCGTGGGATGTTTCACGTGAAACCCATCGAATGGCGTCTGTCCCGGAGCCACGTCGCGTCCGGCCGATCTCCAACCAACCGCCACACGAGTGGGCGCTGGCCAGCGTGCTACGTTGGTAACCAGCTGGCACACAATCGCTTGTAGAGCTTTTCCACCGCTTGTGGAAGGTATGTGTTTCACGTGAAACGCGATCGCTTGGCGAGCCCGGGGTTGGGGCCTATATTGCGTGCGTCCCGAGCCATCCTGTCTTCTGAGTCCGCCGGTTTGATACCCAGGGGAAGCCCATGGGCCGAGTGATCTCGATCGCCAATCAGAAGGGTGGGGTTGGGAAGACGACGACCGCCATCAACCTCGGAGCCTCACTGGCGATCGCCGAGCGCCGAACGCTGGTGCTCGACTGCGATCCACAGGGCAACGCCACGAGCGGCTTCGGGATCCGGAAGGACGGGAGCCGTCTATCGGTCTATGAGTGCCTCATCGAAGGAAAGTCGCTTAAAGACGCGATCCAACACGAGGTTCACTTCCCCTACCTCGATGTGGCGCCGGCGAGCCGAGACCTCGCGGGCGCCGAAGTGGAGCTCGTCGACCGGCAGAACCGAAACCGGTTGCTCAGGCGAGCGCTGGAATCGGTGCGCGGCTCGTACGACTACGTGCTGGTGGACTCGCCGCCGTCGCTGGGCGTCCTCACCCTGAACTCCCTTGCAGCGGCGGACTCGGTGATCATCCCGATCCAATGCGAGTTCTACGCGCTGGAGGGCCTCAGCCAGCTCCTCAACACGGTCCGGATCGTCCAGCGTAACATCAACCAAGACTTACAGATCGAGGGTGTGTTGCTGACGATGTACGATTCCCGCCTCAACCTGTCGAAGCAGGTGGCGTCCGAGGCGAGAGAGTACTTCGGCCGGAAGGTCTTCGACACGATGATCCCCCGCAACATCCGCCTTGCCGAGGCACCTAGCTTTGGGAAGCCGATCGCCATGTACGACGTGCTGTCCACCGGCGCTCGAGGGTATCTGAGCCTCGCAAACGAACTGATCGAGCGCGACGAGCCAAAGAGGAAGGTTGGCTAAGAGCGACATTCGCCTCGGTAGAGGCCTGGGTGCTCTTCTCAGCGAGAACGTGGACGTCGGCGTTGCGGACGGCACCGAGTTCGAGATCCCGCTGCAGGACCTGAAGCCGAACCCGTATCAGCCCCGAGGCCCCGCCTCAGCTGAGGGGCTGGCCGAACTGGCGGAGTCGATCCGTGAACACGGGCTGCTGCAGCCGCTTGTGGTCCGGAGCCGGGATGCGCACTGGGAGATCGTCGCCGGAGAACGGCGTTGGCGGGCGCTGATGCTGCTCGAACGTCGGGCCGCACCGGCGATCGTGCGGGAGTTCACCGACGAGGAGATGCTCCTCGTGGCGCTCGTTGAGAACCTTCAGCGGGAGGCGCTCTCCGCTCTGGAGGAGGCCCGAAGCTACGAACGGCTGGCCGATGAGTTCGGGTTGACGCAGAGAGACATCGCGCGACGGGTGGGCAAAGATCGCTCTACGGTCGCGAACGCCCTGCGGTTGCTCACGCTCCCCGCCTCGGTTCAAGAGCTCGTCCACACGGGTGAGATCAGCGCTGGCCACGCGCGAGCGATTCTCGGGGCACGGGAGGGAGCAGCGCAGCTGCTGCTGGCGAAACGTGTGGTCTCCCGTGGGCTCTCCGTACGGGAGACGGAGCGGCGGGTACGGCGGCTCCGAGAGGGGGCGACGGTGAGAGGTGCGGCGGGCGATGGGGCCGATGGTTGGTCCGATCCCTACATTCGCCGCGCTCAGCAAGCCCTCGAGCGAGCCCTGGGGACCGAGGTGGCGGTCCGGCTCAAAGGGAGGGCGGCCGGGGAGATCCGGGTGGTCTTCCACGACGCCGAGGACTTCGACAGACTGCTTAGCCTGATGGCCGGGCGATCTGCGGTGGACCTGTAGGAGAGCGGGGCTCCGGTGCTTGGCCTCAGGGGTCATGCTTGGACGCTGGTGTTCCTGCGCAAGGGGGACACGGAGTCCCACCCCGTGCGGCTGGCAGCCGGCCCCGTGCTGAGTGTCGCCCTCGTTGCCGTGGGGCTTCTGCTGTCGGCTGGCTGGGCCGCAGGCCGTGTGTGGGAACGAACGAGCGAGTCGACGCAGGCGGCGGAG
>Ga0114947_10000389_pt1 | contig 14634 bp, 20 predicted proteins | sample CR02metaG_FD_99656 | JGI IMG/M metagenome (GOLD analysis project Ga0114947, IMG submission 99656) | Deep subsurface microbial communities from Mariana Trench to uncover new lineages of life (NeLLi) - CR02 metaG | ecosystem: Environmental > Aquatic > Marine > Ocean trench > Sediment ...
ATGTTTAAGTTGATGAATTACCTTCTACGGCAAATTTGGCAGGTAGTATAATGTATGATTCTACAAGAAATTGGGAAGAACCGAATCCAGGATTAAAATTCTATGTCACAGAGAATCCTAATAATGCTGATTTTAGGGTGCAATGGGTAAAAGACTTTGGTGGTGAACGTGCAGGATACGCATATGGAGACCAGTTTGTGGAGGTAGGACTTGGCGATAGTAATTGTCATGGAAAATGGCAACCATATTCTGCAAATTATGTTAACCAAATAATGACACATGAGATTGGGCATGTACTGGGACTTGATCATAGCAATGATGTTAATTCAATCATGTATCCAACTGCAATTAATCTTGAATACGGCTCAGTTGAAGAGGAGTTTACTCTTACTGAAAATTATGCCAAGTTTTACATCCCCTGTACAATCAAGGATGTAACGTCTATCAATTATGTGGTGAGTGTAGATGATCCAACATATGGTTTTGATGTTTACTTTGTTCCTTCAATAGAATCGTTTAATGATTGGAAAGCTGGAAAATCATTCAAGTATTATTCAGATAAGGAATGTTTTGGTAAAAACTATCGTTCGTACAGTGGCACTTGCAACGGGGTTGCAAAAGGAAGTGGTATACTTGTAATAATGGATAGTACACTAACAAATCCATTAACTCAAGTTACAATAAAAACGCAGGAAATCTCAAGCACGAGTAGCTTTGCATCACCCAAAATAGCAACAGAATACCCTACCACTCCAACAATACCTACCACTCCATCAATACCTACCACTCCAACAATACCTCCCACTCCAACAGAAGATGAGTTATCGTCTACAGCTTATGGAGAGATACGTGTAGATAAAAAAATTGTAGAGATATCAAGATATAGTGATGCAATGGTAAAAATTTTAGGAAAAGTTTCTGATGGAATCTACAGTAGGGGACAACCAGTTATTTTTACTATTACAAAGCCTGATGAAACTACTGTGGAGCTGAAGGGAGTTGTTAGTAGTGACAAAAGATTTCAACTTCTAATAAAGCTGGATTACGAATTTCAACTTGGTAAGTATGCAATACAGGGTGAGTATATGGGATATGACATTGGTCGAACTTCTGTTGAAGTTGTAAAACCAGGTACCAGTACTCCACAGATTGAACCTGAAATCACAAAAGAAAAGATTCCTAGATGGATAAAGAACAATGCTAAATGGTGGTCAGAGGGACAAATTGGGGATTCTGATTTTGTTGGAGGAATACAATACATGATAAAAGAAAAGATCATAAATATTCCTGACCTTCCTGAACAAGCTTCTGCAACAGCTGAGGAACATGTTCCTGATTGGATTCGAAACAATGCTGGATGGTGGGCAGACGGACTCATTTCAGAGGATGACTTTGTAAATGGAATCAAGTATCTTGTAGAACAAGGAATTATCAAAGTCTGATTAACATTTGATACGAACTGTTAATCGACAGTTCGGTAATTATGTAGATAAAAACATAGAATGGTTTATGAGATAGGCCTGTTTGTGCCTCATTATCTCATGAAATATTTTGTAATCTTTTTGATTGGAATTGCAATATTACCACTATTAGTTCAATCTGTGCATTCTCTTGAACTTGATACATCTTCGTATTCTCTAAAACAGCAAATCAAAGAAGGTTGGGATATTGAGAGTTTGTTCTGTCACAATGATCAAGTTTTGATACTCAAAATCACTGACGAATCTCCAGCATGCGTTAATCCTGAAACCGCAGTAAAGCTTGTTGATCGAGGTTGGGGAATCATGCCAGCAACAATTACTCCCATAGAAGTAAATTCTAAAAATATCATAGAAGCAAATAATCAGTTTGCTTTGGATTTTTATTCTAAAGTGTCATCTGATGATGAGAAAAATATCTTTTTTTCTCCTACTAGTATTTCCATTGCTTTTGCTATCGCTTATGAAGGTGCAAGAGGAAATACTGCTGATGAAATAAATCAAGCGTTTGGATTTCCAAAAAACGATGAAGAGCGTAGAAACGCTTACTTTGCTATGATTGAGCAATTAAATGAAAAAGATGCCAAATACAAGCTTCGAATTGCAAATGCATTGTGGCTTGCAGAAGGTTTTGAACCATTTCAAGAATATGTGAATACTGCAAAAACATACTATGATAGTGAAGTTAGTACAGTAAATTTTCTAACTGATGGAATCGATATAATCAATGACTGGGTAAAAACCAAAACAGAAGAGAAAATAAAACAGCTATTTCCACCTGGTTCGGGAGATTCATCTACAAGAATGGCCATAACCAATGCAATTTACTTCAAAGGTACATGGGTAGAACAATTTGATGAAGAACAAACCAAAATGGATGACTTTAGGGTAAACCAACAAACCGTAGTTAAGGTTCCAATGATGGAACTTAAAACAACTTTTCTCAATTATACTAGAAATGATCAACTAGAGATTCTAGAGCTGCCTTATGAAGGAGATAAACTCTCAATGCTGATTTTACTTCCGACTAGTGTTGATGGAATAAAATCTCTAGAAGAATCTCTTACAACAGACAACTTGAATCAATGGGCAGGCAAACTTAGAAAGGCTAAAACCAAAGTTTTCATGCCAAAATTTACGCTTGAAACAGAATATGGACTAATTCCTGTACTAAAAGAGCTAGGAATTCATGATGCGTTTGGCAATGCAGATTTCTCTGGAATTTCCGAGTCAGACCTATTCATTGAAAAAGCTATTCACAAAGCCTTTGTTGATGTAAATGAAGAAGGAACAGAAGCAGCAGCTGCAACCGGAATAATTATGGCTGAATCAGCCCCAGTACCATTTAGGGCAGACCATCCCTTTATTTTCATAATACAAGACAAAGAAACTGGTAACATTTTGTTTATTGGTAAAATTGTAGATCCAACTGCATGAGTGTTTAGAAAATGAAAAGTAGACTATTACATTTGATACGAACTGTAAACTAGAAAAAGTAGCTAATAATAGCTGATTTGTACCACATATTGTCAGGTGTAATTCATCCGAAACATGGTACAAACAAAAACACAACGTCGTGCTGCTGCCAAAAAAGCTGTTCGTACAAGAAGACGAAACACAGCTAAGAAAGCAAGAAAAGCCGCCACCAGAAAGGGAAAGCGTTCAGCTGGTAAAAAATCTAGAAGAAAAACAAAAAGAAGATCTGTGAGACGATAATTCTCCTTTTTTTACATTTGATAGTTTCGGTTCCCTGGTATAGGAATTACTAAATTAGTTCAAATCCCTACTCTGTTAAGACAAGTACCGTTTATGGGATTATTTTCTTGGTTATTCCTGTTCTTGTATAACAATTAATGTCATAGTAGTTCTGACAAAATCCAAATTTCTTATCTTTTTTGTAATAATCTTTTCTAATTCTTTATGGTTTTCTGCCTCAATTTTTCCAATTATGTCATAGCTGCCATAAACTACATCTGCTTCCTTTACTTCGGGAATTTTATTAAGATCACGTAATACTAGATCTTCTCTTGCTTGCTCACTATGAATAATAACATAAGCCTGCGCAACAGTTTTTCCCAAAATTGAACCCATTAATTTTTCTTTATCTACTTTGAACAGTTCTTCTCTCTTTATTCTTGTTAACGTCATTGTAGATCCAATTTTGTCAATTTTTCTAATTTTTTCTGTAATCGTTTGTTTTATTTTTTCTTCCGAATCCGCTTCTAGTTTTGCAACAATGTCATAAAGTCCTAGAGTACCATGAACCTCCTTTATATTTTCAATAGACTTTAGCTCTGAAATTACTGGTTTTTCATAACCTGGTTTGCAGCTCATTAAAACATACGCTTTTACCATCTAATTCCTCAATATACGATAAGTCATTGCTTGATTATTTCCTTTTAGTTCCTTGTGTAATCCTAAGCTTCATAATATTTACAAAAGAAATATGTAAATCTACAGAATTACCAAACTGTTAACCAAAAATTTGTATGTCAGGTTTTCATCAAATAACTTGTATCTAGAAAATGAAATGGGAAAAACTAGTAACAATAATTGGATTAGTTGTATTGTTTAGTATTGGTGTTGTTATTGTAATATTTGTGTTTATTTCTGACATGGATAACTATCTTACACCTTATGACTTTTTGATGGGTGTTATTATGATGGTATTACCTGGTGTTTTTATCAGAAAAATATTACAAAAAAAGAGAAAATAAAAACAAACCCCTCCTTTTTTTACATTTGATACAAACTGTTTAATCCTGAAAATTATTAATTCTTAGTTTAATTCAAAAAGTATATGGTAATAACAAAAGTTGGCAAATGCCTAGTCTGTAACAAACTCAAGGATAACCTTACTGAACATCATGTCAAAGAATGTAATGGAGAAATTATGATGGTTTGTGATAATTGTCATAATGTAATTACGTGGTATCAGGATCAAGCCATACCGAAATTTAAAGAACAGTTAGAAAACAAATCTTAGATTCTAAACTCTTAGTGTTTTTCTATAATTAGACTCTAGAAGATAAATCGTTTATAACAATAGTAATTGATCCACATTTATGGTGAATTTAGAAGAACAGAAAAAACACTATACCGAACTCCTAACACATATAGAAAAAATGTTCGAAAAATACAAAAAATACAAAGATGATCCAGTGGCTTTCGTTCCATATGGAGCTATAACTAAAGCGGAGTTAGGGAAGGCAGATGAACGTACTGCTTACACACAATTAGTTAATGATATAGGACAATTACACTCCGAAGCAAAGAACTAAACAATCAAGAGAACATTCATTCTTTTTTTATGATTAACCACACTTGAAAATAGCTTCTTTTAATTCATCAATTCGATTATAGATTATATTTTCTATTTCTAGAATTTCCTCATTACTAAGAAGCCTACCGTATGTTGCAATATATGTGGCTTTAAATGTCGTATCAATTCGCCCAATAATATAACCCAAAACAAAATCGTCACCATCCTTATCTTTTATAATTTTTGAGTATCTATCACTTCGTACAAATTGAACTGTCACCTGCATATCTTTGATGGCCTGATCAATCAACTGTTCAAGTATGCCACTATGTGTTGGATCTAAGGCCACTGATAATTTAGTAAATCTCTAGAATTTAACTTGGTATTACTTCTTTTTCTTAATCTCATAAATGAAACCTTGACCACAAAGACATTTTTCTCGTTTGATTACACCACGAATCATAAGTTGTTTTAACAATCTTCGTAAACTTGATTCAGGTACTAAAGAAAGGTGGTTTTCAATCATTGAATAAGATGCTTGTTTTTTCTTTTTAATGAACTTGATTAAAGCGTCTTTTTTAGTCAGGTAATCTGGGATATCCTCAACCTTACTAGCTGGAATGATTTTATCTGGTCTATTTAGATTGTGCTTCATCACTCTTGGTTTATTCCTTTTCTACCATTAGCCACATTTGAAAATAGCTTCTTTAATTTCGTCTGTTCTTTTGAAAATTAAACCCACTGCCTCACTTATTTCATCTTGATTTGGTTGTCTTTGATAAGAAACAGTGAACATATCCTGAAAACCACGGAATAGATAACCCCAAACCATACCAAGAGTCAGATCAGTTTCATTTTGAATATGGTATTTTTTTTTAAATTCTTCAGTTCTAAAAATCCCTATGAGGTACGGTATCTGTTCAATTGTTAGGTCTATAGTATTTTCTGTTCTCCCTCTAATCTCATGATCTAAAACCATTAATGAGAATAACACTCTAAATTATTTAAAATGAGTATTACTTTTTCTTTCTTCCCTCATTCCAGGCAAATTAGGTGGTGTGTTGATTAAACCCACCATTGAGAGATCACCAAAGCACGCAGATCCCTTAACTTATCACTTGTTAGAGAATAATGAAGTCGTGTTTCCTTAGCGCCATTTGGGGCAAGGTCCAATAATATTGCTGTAAATAGGTGGGTAAACAACAATTATGCAGTGAAACATACTAAATTTAATTAATTTTTGATGTAAACTATCACAATGATATTCAAAGATACAAAATTTAAGCGTCAGGTTTCATTGAAAAAAGAAACCAGAGATGGAATTTTATCATATTGTAAGATGAGCCATCCGAACGAGGGAATTCTTATTCTTCGAGGAAAATCCAAAAAAGGAAACATCATTATTGATGGCCTCGTCATTCCTCCCTTCTCGCACAGCGGTCCTACATTTGCCGGGTTTCCTGAATCATTTTTACCATTTGATCTAAGTTATGTGGGATTAATACACTCACATCCAATCGGTTCAGCAAAACCATCTATTACTGATTTGCATAATTTCTTTGGTTTGGTATCATTGATAGTAAAATCACCATACGAGGATGATGATATATTTGCGTGGGATAGTAAAGGTGACCCAATTCCAATAACAATTATCTAGATGCATGTTTAGTTATTAAAAAAAAAATTTACAAAACTTTATAAGGTTTTTTAAAAAACTGAATATGTATTGTTTACTTTCAAAACTTATATAATATTTCTATTAGCATCATTAGCGGTAAGCATCGGCCTACAAATGATTCTTCCCTTTCCTTTTGGGTTAGGAGCAGCCTTAGTAATTTTTATTGCATTTCCATTGTTGCTTAGACGTCGATACGCGAGTCGTATGCGTGGTTATGGAGGTACAGGTTTTGGAGGTGGTGGATTTTTAGGATTAGGTCAAGGAGGATCTCTAAAATTCGTCTGTCTAGTTTGCAGCCATCGTTTTAAGGGTGGTGAGTGTCCTAGATGTGGTTCAAAAATGAAACGAGCCGATTTCTAATAGCTAAAGATATGTCGCTAGAAGAATTACGTAAAAAAGTAATTTATCAGAATTCCATTGAAATATGGATTGGTGTTTGCAAGGAAAAAAACATCGCTTGGCATCAAATTGAAAATTATAAAAAATTCATATCTTACCTTCTAAAAAATAATTTAAAGATGACACGAATCTCTATTTGCTTTGATGAATCAGATAATTCATTTGATGGTGGTAAAAGCAAAAAAGGATTTGCTAACGCGTTAGCAGGATCAAAAGATGAGAACTCAGCATGTTATACAATTAAGTTGAATGACGTAAATATTGAATTAATTAGAAAATTTAGTCTCTAGTCTATTACGGGCGCCTCAACTTTGGGTTGACTATCGTATCAAATGCATTGCCGATAAAAACAAAGGCCAGACCAGTAATGGCAATCATAATTCCAGGTGGAACGATCCACCACCACAACCCTCGGGGAGCTGCACCATACACGCTTGCATCATGAAGAATCTGTCCCCATGTAGGAAAAGTCGGATCACCCAAACCTAAAAAGCTGAGTCCTGCCTCCGTTGTAATTGCAGCTGGAACTGAAATTGCAACACTTGCTAATGCATATGGTAATAATTGTGGAACAATATGCCTCAAAATAATTCTAGAATTTTTTTGCCCCATCATTTTGGACGCTTCTACATACCCTTTTATTTTGATTTGTAGGGCCATGCTTCTAGAAACCTTTGCAATGCCCACCCAACCAAAAATCATTAAAAATCCAACCATTAGAAAGATACTATTGCCTATTGTTACCGCTAGAATAATCAAAAATGGCAAAGCAGGAAGCACATAGATTATGTCATTAAATCGCATCATAACTTCATCTGTTTTTTTACCCTTGAACCCAGAATAAACACCATATAGCAAACCCATAGTAACTGAGCCAATAGCAACTGCAAGACCTATGAATAATGCAAGTGGTGTGCCCCAAAGTAATCCTATTGCTAGATCACGTCTTAAATCATCTGTTCCCATTAATCCAAATGCTTTCCCCCCCACAATTAATCTCGAATCTAAAATTTCATTTTGGGTTTTTACCCCATATACATTGACTAAGAAAATATAATTTCCCTTAAGAATTTCGTGTTTTTCTGAACTTGAAAAAAGAATATCTTCTGAAGAAAGGCCATCTATATCAAAGCTAAATTTCTCTTTTTGTAGAAACAAGTTTTTCCTAATAGAACTATCAGTCGAAAAGATTCTTTCATCATGAGTTATTTGAGTCTGAGAATTTGGAAGTGATAGTGATAACAGCTGTAATTGAATTCCGTCTGGCCTGATGACTGACAGTTGTAATAACGGTGAACCAGTATATTTTGCTGAAAATTCATAGATAAAATCATTTGGAAAGTCATCATAATCAAAATATACCATGAACTGGTGTGATGCAACAGAAACATCTCCTAACTTTTGAAATTTTTCAATTGGCTCATCAATTATCATGTGTTCTGGAATCTTTTTTATTTGGAATAAATTTACCCAAACGGGAATTGATGTCTTTGGATATGAGATCCAGTTGCTTGGATTATTCCATTCCTTAAATGTGTCAATTGGAATTGTAATGACAGTAACAATCGAAACCCCGATTAAGATTAAAAGGATTCCAATTCCAGCCAAGCCCATTTTACTTCGAATAAATTCTCGCTTTATTTCATCAGAAGATATAGCACTCATTAATCTGTCCTCATCCTTGGATCAAAAAATGCGTAAAGTAAATCAGCAATGAAGACACTTACAAGGAAAAATATTGTTAAGACAAAGGTAGACCCAATTATTACTGGCAAATCCATTACTGTTATTGCCTCAAAATATAGCCTCCCCATCCCTGGCCAATCAAAAACCGCTTCTGTTATAATGGCACCACCTAAGGAACCAGATAAACTCAGAGCTAAAATAGTAATTATCGGAGGAGCAGCATTTTTGAGTGCATGTGAATACACAACTTTTTTTCGATTTATTCCCATAGTTTTTTTTGCTGTGATAAAATCTTCCTGCATTATTCCAATTATAAAATTTCTAACAAGATAGGCCCATGAACCAAACCCAATCATAACTATAGTTATGAGTGGAAGGGCCATATGATACAACAATGCTACTATGTATCCCGGGTCAGATGACGATATTGAGGGAGTTGCCCTGGCAGGAAAAATCGGATAAACGAATGCAAAAAGAAAAATCATGAGCATTCCTACCCACCATACTGGGAAACTAGAGCTTACGACAGCAAATATTGAAGTAAGCCTATCAATTTTTGAGCCAGATTTGCTACCTGAAAATGCTCCAAGAAAAATTCCAATGATTGAAATTATTATTGTTGCGGTTGTGAATAATAATATAGTTCTTGGAAGTTTTTCCAATAAAATGTCTTTTACATCAGATGATCCACTATCGCTAGTCAAAAAAGTAGCACGACCAAAATCTAACATTAACATTTTGTACATTGTAAATCCAATCCTTTGTGGAGAATACCATGGAGTATCTAATCCCAAAGCTTTAGTTCTTTGATCAATTTGGTTTTGAACAAAAGCTTCAAATTCTGCAATACTGGAAAAACTCTTAGCTATGGCTGGGTTTTCTGTAATTTCAGCCCTTACCTGAAAAACCAGACCTTGCTTTAAGATCGTGTCCATGTTTGATCCCACAAGAAGAATTGTAACAAGTAATGTTACCATTAGAACCCCAAACATGGTAATTGCCCGAGTTGCCACGTATTTTTTCAGGGTCACAATCCATCATTCGATTTGAGTGTATTATAATTAGAGGTTAATTTTGTTTTTATGAGAAAATTTTTAATTTACTCAGAGTGGTTTCCAGGATTATCAGTTCGGCCATACGGCGTATACCATTTTGTTTATTAACACACTGTTTAATCTCAAAGCTAGTTTTCTTTTAAGCTCACATGAAATAATCTAATTTTCTAAAAACAACTATTTTCTTGGGGGGTCGTGGGCTTTGCCAATATGTCTTGCAAGTCCAATTATATTTTCACCAAAATTTTTGCCACAAAAAGTGCAGTAAAAATCAAAACTTTCTACCATCAGTAGAGTTATTTTTTTTGTTTAAATAATCTTCTGAATCAATTCTTTCTATTCATTTATTATACAATATTCACAATCACAGCTTTGTAGCTGTTTGCTTTTTGCTAGACAATTTTTATGCTGGCCTGCTTGACATTGAATGCAGATTTGTTCAGGATTATCAATTTTTGAGTATTTCTTTGATTGATCAAAACCAAATCCTCCATCTTCTGGACCAATCATATTCTATTTTGGCAGAGGTAGTATTTTTATTTAACTTTATTTTACTATAGTTTCATAAAGTGAAAAAAACTAATACACTCTATTCCAAACTAAATCAATTAAGGCATGTCAAAAATTAAGAAGGTAGTAATTTGGATTGGAATAATCGGTGGCGGAATAGCGTTTTTCTTTCTATATGGCATTTTGGTAGATTTAATGAGATGATGGATTCTTTTTCATTATAAAGAATTGTAAATCACGTAACAACGATTAGTTTTAATTGAAAATTAGAATACATCAAAAGAACAATGATGATTCCAGAAAAAATTAAAAATTTTATTAAAAAACAGAAGTTAGGATTTGTTGCTACTGTCTCCCCAGATGGCACTCCAAATGTTTCTCCAAAGGGAACTATTTTGGCATGGGAAGATAGTTATGTAATGTTTGCAGATATCAAATCACCTCAAACTATAGTTAATTTAGAAAAAAATCCAGTTGTAGAAATTAATGTAGTTGACCCCTTTACTCGAAGAGGCTATCGTTTCAAAGGTAAAGCAAAAATTTTGAGAGATAACTATGAATTTTCAAAAATTTTAAAGTACTATGAAGAACAAGGAATCAAAAGCAAGATCAATGCCATAGTGATGGTTAAGATTGATACTTTAAATGAAATCACATCTCCGCTGTATGATTTAGGATACAGTGAAGAAGAGATTAAAGAAAAATGGAAAAAATACTATGTATCATTATGATTTATTTTGATGGCTAGTTTTGTCTGATTTTTTTAATGATTCTAATTGTTTTTTTGTTGCTTGATGCTCATTTCTTTCTTTTTCTAACATCTGTTGTATTGTTATAATCTCTTTTTCAGCTATGTTAACTTTATTTTTCATTGATGCGATAACTGCACTTGCAGCTTCTACTACATGCTTTGATTCTTTGCTTTGATCACTAGAGTTTTTATTTGTAATTTGATTTGTATTTTTTATTTTATTAATCTCATCCATGATTTTTTGTTTTTTAGTTTCAATATTTTCTAGTTCCTCTTGAGATTTTTTTATTTGTGTAAACATTGTTTCAAGTCTAGATTCTGTAGCGGGATATTCCATTTTTAACTGCTCAAGCTCTGAAAGCGAATCAGTCTTTCTCACTTTAATTTCTTCCATTTCTTTTTTACCTTTGTTAATTTGAGATTTGATATCTTCAAGAATATCTTTTTCTTTCTTTATTTTTTCTGAATATATTTTTCCATTTTGTTGGCTGGTAGTTGTTTTTTGGGAAATAGATAATAGGGTATTTAGTGAATTCATATCTTTGTTTTTCTGGATTAAATCTTTTTTTACTAAGATTAATTTCCCAACGGCCTCATCATATTCCTTTTTTACATCGGTGAGTTTTTTTGAGATGGATTGAAGATGTTCAGTCTGTGTCTTAATTTCATTTTGTAGCTGATTTTGCTCACCTTTCTCATGCTCATTATCTGAATGCTCAGTTTTGATATTTTGAGTAGAATTTTCTTCTGAAGTTTTGCCCTCAGCATCCTCTTGAGTTCGTTTAAACCAGTCCAAAGTTATTACCTACACAATGCCTGAAAATGAATATCTGTCTTTCATCTAATTTTTCCTCTCCCCCTGAGAAAATTTAGGTAAAATCCTAAACCTCCTGTAGCAAATCCAAAGACAATAGCTGCAATGCCCAACTCGGGGGAATCAGTGAGGTAAGTGGGAGCAAGAATGAAAAGAAGCGCACCAAAAATAATTAGAAAAAATCCTCCACTTTTGCGTGGTTTATTATAATCCTTATGAGCCATCTTGAACTCATTGAATGTGATTTCTAAGAGTTTTTGCAATCTTGTTTCTTCCAATGTCTTCTATAAATGGACCTATTTTTGGACCTCTACTAGTTCCTAAAATAATTTGGTAAAGGGTTTTGAAGAAATCTTTTGGGGGTATCTCATTTTTTTTTGCTATTTGATAGATGACATTTTGTAGATCCTCTGGTTCTTTATCAGAATCCAGTACTTCAACCAAATCTGCCAATCCTTTTTCTGTATTCTTATCTATTAGCAATTCGAGTTTTTCACGTTGATCAAAGTCATCAGCAAAATTCCCTGCCAGGGTTATCAATTCATTTATCCCGGGTTCTTCATTTTTTATTACTCCATAATCTAACAGTTTTTTCATTATCCTGTTGTTTCTTTCCTCTTTGAAGATGTTTCCAAGTTCAATTAATAATCTGTAACTAACATGAGGGCTAGGATTTTTTGGAATTTTTAGTAAATTAACATATTCATAAAGTCCTTTTAATTTTATTTCTTTTGCTTTATTATCGATCTTTATTTTTCCAAAATAAATATCCTCTAATTCATTGTACTCATCCATCAAGTAAGGAACATCCTCAAATCCTAACTCACGTGCTCCAGTAATCCTTTTGTATAGTAATAGTAAGATTGATTTTGGAGTACCGTATTTTAACCAGTTTTGTGATGTCACAACATTTCCTAAAGATTTTGAAATCTTTTTTCCGCCTTTGTCTAAGAACATTTCGTATCTCACATGATGAGGATGAGGATACTTCAAAATCTCGTCTGCAACCCAATCATTTACCTTTACAGAATCCATAATGTCTTTGCCATAGGCTTCAAATCGTACATCAAAAGCCTGCCATCTGGCAGCAAACTCAACCTTCCAAGCTAGCTTTCCGAGTCCTTTTGTAATGTCAGACTCTCCTTCATATCTGCAACCTTTGACAACATTTGAGCCAATTGTGGCATCTTGACATCGATACTTTACCTTCTTTTCATCCAAAAGATATTCGAAGGATTCAGTTGTGTAAAGTTTATCACAATTTTCACAAACAGCAAAGTAGGGTAAGACAGTTTGATATTTTTCCTGTCCAGATAGTTCTGATACCTTTGCTCCAATTTTTTTACTGTTGATTAGTATGGTGTGAATTTGATCTTTTAAAAGTCCATTTTCATATGTGTCCTTTGCTCGTCTAAAATCGTATTTAATTTCTAATTCATCAAGACCTTCAAGTAAAAGACTACTCATATGCATTCCATAGGAATCATGGCAATCAAACGGATCAGGAATAGAAGATACCCGTTTTCCCAAATGTTCATTTAACCAGTCCGGAAATCCTTCTGGAATTTTTCTTAATCCATCTAAATCATCCGAATAAGCTATTAGTTCTGATTTATAGCCAAGATTTTCCAGTGCAAGCTTTACTCCAAATGCTCTTACAGCATCCCCCAAGCTTCCAATATGTGGAATTCCTGATGCACCAAGTCCACTTTCAACCCAGATCAAATCCAGTTTTCTGCCAATTGATTTTTCTCTTTCAACTAACTCAAAGGCAAGTTTATCGATCCAAGTTCCTTTTCCAATTACATTTTGGTCATACATTTGTAATCCTACTAGGTCAAGTTTTTTGTCATATAAGGACCACTTAGCGTGTATCCTAAATTTTTATAATATTCTCTTGTTCCCACAGCGCTGATGATCAAAAGTTTGTTTGCATCAAATTCTTCTTTTGAAATTTTTTCTGCCGCACTTACCAATTTTTTCCCTAATCCTAAATGCTGGGCACTGGCGTTATTTCGTTCTCCAAGTTTTAACGATTTTCCATAAACATGCAATTCGCGAACAATACAGGTTTTGTCAGAAATCTCTTTTCTATGAGCTTTTGAGCTAGGGCTTCTTAACCTCAAAAATCCATAAATTGAATCATCTGAATCATCAAAAGAAAGAAAAATTTCCCTTCCCTCAGAAGATGAATAATCTTTTCGATTCAATCTAAAATCATTTTGTAGGATATTTCTTGACAGACCTATCTCTCTACATCTAATACATTTACAGTGTAATCCCTGTGCTTTCAGATTTTCATGAACTACTTGTCGTATGTTTCCTAATTTTGGCCCAGCTACAATTTCTGATGGGGAAATCTCTCGTTGAATCCTCATTATTCTAACCCATCGTGGAACAATTTTTTTTATTTCTGTTAGAACTCTGATCATATCTTCTAGAGGATATGGAATATATTCTCCAGACTTGTATTGTTTGTAAAGTGGGGTATCTTCCAAAACAAGTGATGGATAAATTTTTAACATGTCTGGTTTAAGACGGGAATCCTCAAACAACTGTTTAAAGTCTTCAATATCTTCAGTTGGAGTCATTGTGGGAAGACCTGGCATCATGTGAGCTACGATTTTGTAACCTGCATCCTTTGAAATTTGAAAAGATTGAACAACATCATTAAAATTATGTCCTCTATTCACAATTTGATAGACTCTTTCTTGTAAGCTTTGAACTCCAATTTCAACTCTGGTAATTCCATACTCAAGCATTGAATCTACATGGACTTGCTTACAATAATCTGGTTTTGTTTCAATTGTAAAACCAACGTTTCGTATTTTAGCTCTTTCGTTGTTTGTTTTGGCATCCTCCAAAGAACTTGAGTCAAAACCATTTAATGCATCATAACATACTTTTATGAAATTTTCTTGGTAGTTTTTTGGCATGAAAAGAAAAGTCCCGCCAACTATAACTAACTCTAATTTTGATGACTCATGACCGTAAGCTGTCA
>Ga0114947_10000390_pt1 | contig 14630 bp, 16 predicted proteins | sample CR02metaG_FD_99656 | JGI IMG/M metagenome (GOLD analysis project Ga0114947, IMG submission 99656) | Deep subsurface microbial communities from Mariana Trench to uncover new lineages of life (NeLLi) - CR02 metaG | ecosystem: Environmental > Aquatic > Marine > Ocean trench > Sediment ...
CATGGCCGCGATCTCCTCGAAGCGATACCCGAGCGCCGAGCCGGCTCCCGCCGTGGTCTCGATCAGCACCCGTACGACCCCCGGGCGCTCATCCAGCGCCTCGGCGATCAGCTCCGCGTTCTGCCGCAGGCCGGCCTCCCGGTTTCCGGCCGTGGCGTTGCCCGGATGCGTTACGAGGAAATCGAGCCCCAGGCGGTCGCACCGGTCCATCTCGGCCCGGAAGGCGCGAATGGACTTCGCCAGAAGCTCCGGGTCGCTCGTCGCCAGGTTGATCAGGTAGCTGTCGTGAGAGCCGGCGACGCCGACGCCGGCCTCCGCACGCGCCCGGCGAAAGCGGGCGGCCTCTTCACCGGAGATGCACCGCTCGGCCCACCGCTGCGGGCCTTTGGTGAAGATCTGCATCGCGGTGGCACCGATCTCGCGCGCCCGCGCCGGGGCGAGTGGGAGACCACCGGCGATCGATACGTGCGCTCCGAGGGGCGGAAGGCCAGGAGGAATCTTTCGAGAGATGGCGGCTTACGGGCGTCGCTGCCCGGGAGTCGCGTTGGGGACGCTTCGCTGTTCGGCCGCTGGCGGCGGGCGGCGGTCCCCTCGCAGCGGATTTCGCTGTTGTTGCCCCCCCCGCCGGCGAGCCTGCTGCAGGAGGCGCTGCCGTAGGTACAGGAAGCGCGCGCGCTCCTGGGGAACCATGAAATCGGAAAGCCGCCGCTGCTCGTCCAGGTTGATCTCGGCCTCGGCTACCTGCAGCCGAAGCACATCATCAAGCAACCGCGCGACGCGCTCCTGATCGACTCGGTCACGGCGCACCAGCTCTCCGAGCTCGCGGACCAGAGAGCGGCGGCGAGCGGCCACGTCGCTCCGCATCTCCCGGCTCCTCTGAAGCTCCGCGCGAAGCCTCCGGGCTCGCTCCTCATCGAGGTGGAGCGCCTCCGCCACCCGGTTCGCGAAACGGTCGGTGAGCTCTGCAGCCCGCTCATCGGTCTGCCCCAGATCCTGCGCGAGAACCCGGCCCGAGACTCCCGAAAGCCCGCCCACGATCAGAGCGAGCAGCGCCATGCGGGATCCGGTCGTCAGCCACTCCCTCATCTACTCGATTCCTCCCACGGTCCCCTGAGCCCGCTCACGTCCCCGCCCTCGAACTCGGGCCACGACGCCTCCAAGCTCTCGCCGAGCACGACCTGCAGCTCGAACGCCCGCGGGCTGAGCTCCGAGAGATCCTCCTCCCAGCCCGCCACCGCGGCATCGGCTGACCAGGCCGCGCCCCCCTCACCACCGTCCTGGCTGGCCATCCAGATGCCGTAGCTCGTGAGCAGGATGACGACGCCGGCGGCCGCTCTCCACACGCCCGCCCGCCACACGCCAGCGCGGCTGGACCGCCGCAGCGGCACGTGGAAACGATCCTGCTCCGCCGGGGTGAGCTCGCCTGCCGCGGCGTCTGCCAGCGCGATCAGAAGCTCCCGCTCGCGCCGGCAATCGGCGCATACGGCCAGATGGCCCTCCACCACGTCACGATCACCCTCCGGCAGCGTGCCCCGCACGTACTCGGGCAGGCGATCCGTGGCGTGCAACTCGCTAATGCTCTGACTCTCCGTACTCATCGAACTCCCCACCGGGCCGAGTGCCTCGCCCGCCTTGCGAGCCCAACTCGACACCGAAGTGTTCCCGGAGCTTCCGGATGGCGTGGTGGTAACTCACCCGTACCGAGCCCTCGCTCGTCCCCAGCGCCCGCGCGATCTCCCGGTACGAAAACCCCTCCGTCGTCCGAAGGATCAGCACGTCCCGCTGCTGGGGAGGGAGCGTGCGCGCGACCGCTAGAGCGCGCTCCGCCAGATCCTGATTCACCGCCGACTCGTCCGGCCGGTCTTCCGCCGCCACATGATCGGCGGCCTCGAGGACCGACTCTCGACGACGTGCCTGCCGCCTGACCCAGTTCGTCGTCTCGTTGAAGGCGATCCGCGCCAGCCAGCTCCGGAACGTCGAATCGCCGCGGAACCGACCGATGCCCGCCGCGGCCCTGACGAACGTCTCCTGCACCACGTCCAGCGCCGCCGCCCGATCCCCCGTCGTTCGCACGGCCAACCGGAAAACAAAATCCGCATGACCATCGTAAAGATACCGCCAAGCCACTTCCTGGCCGCGGCGTGCTTGCTCGACCGCCTGTCTCTCGTCTAGCATTCGTCGCAGCCATTCGGTGACCCCGGACGGTTTGCGGGCCGTCGGGCCTGCCTGCTGACCCGTCAACCATTAGGACGGGCTCGAACCGGAAAAGGTTAAGGGAGTGGCGAGAGGCAGGCTGGGCAACCCGGCACCGAGGGGCAGTTTGGGCAAGCCGGCGCCGAGCGGCGGCCTGGGCAACCCGGCACCGACCCGGAACATCCAAACGTGGGAAGAGAGGAAGAGATGAGACTCGCGTGGTACATGATCGTCCTCGCGACGGTGCAACTGACCTGGGCTCCCTCCGTGTCCGGACAGGAGAGGGCTGCACCTTCGGTGCTGGGCGCCGACTCGATACGCGAGGTCACGCTGGAGGAAGCGCTCGGAATCGCCAGGACGCTCAACCCGGAACTCCGCATATCGGGGACAGGCGTGGACCAGGCAGAGTACAACCGGCTCGACGCGTTCGGGAACTTCCTTCCCGACTTCAACGCCGGCTTCGGGTACTCGAACTCCAGCACGGGGCGGCTGGACCAGACGGGTCAGGCAATCACCACCACGAGCTACTTCTTTCAGCTAACCGGGCGCTACAACCTGTTCGAGGGCTTCCGCAAGTTCACGGAACTGAAGAGCGCCAGGCTGGAGCTGAGCGCCGAGCAGGCCCGATACCGGCAGGACGAGTTCGCGCTGATCCTCGCGGTCAAGCAGGCGTTCTACGATGCCCTGGCGTTGCGCGACCTGGTGTCGGTCGAGGCGGACCGCGTGAAGCGGCAGGAGGACCAGCTCGAGTTCGTCACCCAGCAGCTCCAGCTGGGACGAGCCACCCGCTCCGACGTGCTCCGCTCGCAGGTGGACCTGAACAACGCGAAGCTGGCCGTCTTGAACGCCGGGAACGACCTGCGCTCCGCCACCTTCCAGCTGGGACGGACCATGGGCCTGGACGGCCGCGTGGGACCGTCGCCGGAGGCCACGCTCGAGGGCGAGCCGCTCAGCCTGAGTCGCGACGAAATCTATCGGGTCGGCCTGGAGGGCGCCCCCTCGGTGGTGAGCGCGGTCGAGGGTGCCGAGGCGGCGGCGTCCCGCGTGTCGACGGCCCGATCGGCCTACCTGCCGAGCCTCGCCTTCGCCGGCGGATGGGCCTGGGCGAACACGACGTTTCCCCCGGACAACCGCAGCTGGACCCTCCAGCTGACCGGCTCTTATCCCCTGTTCAACGGCTTCCAGCGGGAGAGCAACGTGTACCGCGCGCAGTCGCAGGCCGACGCCGCGAAATCCCGGCTGCGAGCCGCGGAGCTCCAGCTGATCGTTGACCTGGACGGCGCGTACAACCGGATGGCGGTCGCCTCCGCGGCAATCGACCTGGCGGAGCAGAGCGTGGAGCTGAGCCGGGAGGACCTCCGGGTGAGCTCCGAGCGCTACCGCCTCGGGCTCGCGACGATCATCGACCTGCAGACGGCCCAGATCGCCGTCTCACAGGGTGAGGTCGATCTCATCCGATCGCGATTTGACTATCAGATCGGCCTCGCGGAGCTGGAGTCGTTGCTCGGTCGCAGCCTGCCGGTCCCCGCACCGTAGCCTGCCAGTCCCCGCACCGTAGGAAGGGTTGAACATGTCCCGAGCAAGGCGGTATCATCCACCACGATGATCCAGAAAGCGATGCAGGAAGCCAGCTTTAGGGAAGCCAGGCTCGTTCCGCCGGCTCTCGCCCTCCTCGCCGCGGCGGTGGCCGCGTGCGGCCAGAGTCCGGCCCGGGAGTCCGTGCCGGAGTTCGAGACCACCATTGTCGAGATGCGCAGCCTCGTGTCGAGCGTGGTGGCCACCGGGACGGTCGAGCCGATCCGCATCGTTGACGTGAAGTCACAGGCCTCGGGCGAGATTCTCGAACTAAGTGTCGAGCTCGGAGACTTCGCGGAGAAGGGCGCCAAGCTCGTGCGGATCGATCCGAGAGACGTCCGAAACGCGTTCGAGCAGGCCGAGGCGGACCTCGACGTGGCGCGCGCCCGCATCCAGGTGGCCGAACGCCGGCTGGGACGCAGCCAGGCGCTGCACGACTCCTCGATCGTGACGGATGAAGAGCTCGAGAACGCGATCCTGGAGCACGCGAACGCGCGCGCCACGCTCGTGAAGGGGAAGACCAACCTGGAGCTCGCCGCCGACCGCCTCAACGACGTGCTGGTGCGGGCGCCGATCTCGGGCACGGTCGTGGAGCGGGCGATCGAGGCCGGCCAGATCGTCACGTCTACGCGTGAGGTGACCGGCGGCACGCTCCTGATGCGGATGGCCGATCTGACCAATGTGCAGGTCCGCACCATGGTCGATGAGACGGACATAGGGAGGATCCGCGCGGACCTGCCGGCGAGCATCACGGTCGAGGCGTATCCGGATCGGACCTTCAACGGCACGGTCCTGATGATCGAGCCTCAGGCGGTGGTCGAGCAGGGCGTCACGATGTTCGCGGTGCTGACCCGGATCGGGAACGAGCAGAGCCTGCTCCGCCCCGGGATGAACGCGGACGTGGAGATCGTGATCGGGCGCCGCGACGAGGCACTGTCGCTCGAGAACGGCGCCATAAAGACGCCCGAGGATGCCCGGCAGCTCGTGCAGGCGCTCGGACTGGATCCGGAGCTGCTGAAGCAACGTGCCCAGGCGCCAGCGGAATCAGACGCGTCGGACGATGAGGCAGGCGGTGAAGAGGGCGAGGGGGAGGTCCTCGATCAGCTGCGCTCGATGTCCCAGGAGGAGAGGCGGCGCCATCTGCAGCAGCTGGAACCGGCGGAGCGCCAGCGGATCCTCCAGGGATTCCGGCAGGCCAGGGAGCGCCAGCAGCAAGCCGACCGGACCAATCCCGCGCGGCCGAAGCCAGCGTTCGTGTTCGTCGAGGACTCGACGGGCGTACTCACGATCCGGCCGGTGACGATAGGCCTCAGCAGCTGGGAGTTCACGGAGGTGCTGGCCGGCCTGGAGGAGGGCGACGAGGTACTCCAGGTGCCCCTCGCGCTCATCCAGCAGCTCGAGCTGCTGGAGAGAGTTCGGAGCCGGACCGGCCTGCCCGGCGTTCAGCGACGATAGCCAGCGACTCGAAAGGAACCTGTACCCATGCTTCTCGTGGAGATCATGCGCGTCGCGCTCGAAGCGATCCGATCGCACAAGCTTCGGTCGCTTCTCACCATGCTGGGGATCGTGATCGGCGTCGCCGCCGTCATCACCATGGTCGCGCTCGGCGAGGGGGCCAAACGCGCCATCCAGGAACAGATCGCCAGCCTTGGAACGAACGTGCTCACCGTGCGGCCCGGGCAACTCTGGTTCCACGGCGTCCGCTCCGGCGCGTCGGCCAAGCTCACGCCGGAGGATGCCCAAGCCGTGCTGGCGGGCGCGACGACCGTCGTGTCGGTCGCGCCGGAGATGCGCTCGAACCTCCAGGTGGAGTTCGGGCGCTCCAACGCCAACCTGCGGGTGGTGGGCACGACGTCGAACTACGCGGAGCTCAACAGCTACCGGATCCAAGTGGGCCGCTTCTTCGACGAGGCGGAGGATGCCGGACGCCGGCGCGTCGTCGTGCTCGGCGGCGCCGCGCCGTCCGTGCTCGGGACCACGGCCGAGCAGCTGGTGGGCCGGCAGATGAAGATCCGCAACATCACGTTTGATGTGGTCGGCGTTCTGGAGGAAAAGGGAAGCGTCAGCTGGTTCAACTACGACGAGCAGATCTTCGTGCCGCTGGAAACGGCCCGTTTCCGGCTGATGGGAACGGACCGGCTGGGCTCGTTCAACGTGGTCGTGGCCGATGCTTCTTCGATGTCCGTCGCCATGGCCCAGATCGAGCAGACCCTTCGGCGCCAGCACCGGCTCCGGGTCGGGGAGGACAACGACTTCTGGATCCAGAACCGGGCGGAGCTCATGGGCACCCAGGAGGAAACGGCCCGCACGTTCACCTTCCTGCTCGCCGGGATCGCGGCGGTGAGTCTCCTCGTGGGCGGCATCGGGATCATGAACATCATGTTGGTCTCGGTCACCGAACGCACCCGGGAGATCGGGATCCGGAAGGCGCTCGGCGCGACGCGACGGGCGGTCCTCTTCCAGTTTCTCCTGGAGGCGCTCGTGCTCTGCTTGGCGGGCGGCATTCTCGGGATCATCGTCGGTGTCGCGGGCTCGAAGGTTCTCTCGAGCCTGGCCCACTGGAACACGGCCGTATCGACGAATGCCGTCATGCTCGCCGTCATTTTCTCCGCTTCCGTGGGGCTGTTCTTCGGCATCTGGCCGGCGCGCCGCGCGGCGAAGATGGATCCGATCGTCGCACTTCGTCACGAGTAGAGTAGAGGGAATGCGACCGGATCCCGCCGCCCGCACCGTTTCCGGCCTCGCTCACCTTCCGGACGAGGCGCGGCTCTGGATCTTCGGGGCGAGCCGGCCGATATCCGAACAGCAGGTGGCTCCGCTCGTTTCGAGCACCGAGCGCTTCCTGGAGGGTTGGGCCGCGCACGGCCAGGCGCTCGCCGCCGCGTTCGACTGGCGATACGACCGTTTCTTCCTGGTAGCGGTAGACGAGGATCGCACGGCCCCTTCCGGCTGCTCTATCGACGCGCTCACGGACCACGTAAAGCACCTCGAAACGGAGCTGGACGTAGGCCTTCTCGACGGTGGAGCGGTCTGGTTCCGGGACGCGGCCGGCATCCGGCGGGTGGACCGCCGTGAGTTCCGGGAGATGGCGGCGCGCGGAGAGGTCGACGGGGACACGATCGTGTTCGACCTTGCCGTGCCACGCCTCGGCGACGTGCGCACCGGTGGGTGGGAGCTTCCCGCCGCCTCGAGTTGGCACGCCCGCCTCTTGCCCTCCGCCGGCTGATCGGCACAACACCAACCCGTCGGAGCGGTTCCTCGCCGCTCGCTATCGTTCTATCGGGAGGTGGAGCCCGCGCCGCCTATCAAACCGGCGTCCTTTCCTATGTCTGCCGGCGACTGCCGTCTCTCTCCGTGCCCATCGTCACCGGCGTATCGGCCGGCGCGATCAACGCCGCCTTCCTGGCAGCGCAAAGCGGTCCGCTCGATACGGCGACGGAGGCCCTGAAGCGCAAGTGGTGCTCGCTCACCACCGAGCAGGTGTTCCGGGCCGATCCTGTCTCGCTCACCGGTATCGGGGCGCGCTGGCTGTATCGCCTCTTCTCGGGGGGCACACGGCTCGGGCCTAAGACGCGGGGGCTGGTCGACAATCGGCCGCTGAGAGAGTTCCTGCTGGGAACGATCGACTTCCCAGCGATCGAGACGAACATCCAGGAGGGAAGGCTGCGCGCCGCCGCCATCACGGCGACCTCCTACTCGACCGGACGGACGGTCACCTTCGTCCAGGGAGGGCCGGGGATCTCCATGTGGGAGCGGGGGAATCGAGTCGCGGTCCACGCCAGCCTCACGGTCGACCACGTCATGGCCTCGGCAGCGCTCCCCGTGCTCTTTCCGGCAACTCGATTGGGGAGCGAGTACTTCGGCGACGGCAGCCTCCGGCAGCGCACGCCGCTGGCGCCGGCTGTGCACCTGGGAGCCGGGCGTCTCTTTGCCATCTCGACGCGTTACCCGCGCACGGTAGAAGACGCAGCCGGTTCGGCGCCGGAAGGCTATCCGCCCCCGGCCCGGGTGGCCGGGCTGCTCTTCAACTCGATCTTCCTGGACGCGTTGGACGAGGACGCCGCTCGCCTCGACCGGATCAACGAACTGCTCAGCCGGATCCCCGAGGGACCGTCTAGCCCTCAGCATCTACGCCCCGTGGAGCTCCTCGTCCTCCGGCCGTCACAGGACCTCGGCCGTCTCGCCGCCGAGTACGCCGAGCACCTCCCCGGCTTCCTGCGGTTCCTGATCAGCGGTCTCGGCGCTCCCCACAGCGAAAGCTCCGACCTGTTGAGCTATCTCCTCTTCGAGAGCGCCTACATCTCCCGGTTGATCGATCTGGGCGAGGAGGACGGCGAGCGGAACTGGCCTCGCGTAGAGGCTTTCCTGGCGCCATAGGAGCCTGTCCGAGTAATGGGGCGAGCCGCGTTACGGGCGCGGCCCGGCGACGGGCAGCTCTATCTGAGCGGTAACCTCGCGCTCCGGACCGTGCAGGCTGAGATCGGGGCGAACTCCTCGGGCGGGCGGAACCGGTGATAGTCGCCCAGCGCGATGTAATCGGCATCCAGCTCGGAAAGCCGCTCCAGTGGGAGACTCAGCGAGGAGGGCTCGCCCCAGTGCGGCGCATCCGGCACGGCCCCGTGCAAGAGCACGACATGGGCGCCGGAAGCCTCGATCCGCTGATAGCTCTCCAGTGGATCCGGCGCTCGAGCCCGATCGTGGGCCAGGCCGTACACGTGGAGCAGGCGGATCACGGACCGGTCAGCCAGCTGCTTGTGCCAGCTGTCCCTTCCGGATCAGAAAGATGGTGTAGTCAATGATCGTGTACACCGATCCGATCCCCACGGCCAGAACGAAGAGGGGAACGTAACTAGGCCAGAAGATGAGCGCGAGGAGGGTGTTCAGCTGGAAGAAGGTGGTCACCTTCCCCGCCATGCGCGAGCGGGGCGCCATGACGTGGCCCACGAGCCGGCTCACAAGATACGACCCTCCCGTGAAGACATCTCTGAGGACGAGGATCACGAATCCGGCCCAATCCAGCTGCCCGCCAGGAAGAAACGAAACAACGCCCAGCAGCACGAAGATCTTGTCGCAGAAGGGATCGAGCAGGATGCCGACCTCGGATGTCGTCCTGCTGACCCGCGCGATGAAGCCATCCAGGAGGTCGGTGAGCGCCCCGGCGATCACCACGCCCGCCAGCACCCTGGCGTCGCTGGTGAGGAGGAATATGACCCCCAACGGGATGCGGCTGAGCGAGAGCAGGTTGGAGACGGTCAGGAAACCAGGATCGTGCCTGGCCGTCTCCTCCGGGGTCAGCTCGCGAACCTCGGCGCTCACACGCTACCCTCCCCGCGTCGCTCGATGCTTCGAACCAAAGTGAGCACGCTCCGTCTCAGCGACCTGCTATAGGTGGTTCGGTTCCCACCAGGCCCGACTGCCGCCCGGCGTCCACGAGCCGGAAAATCTGCAGGCGGAGAAAGCGGCGCAATGGAGCCCGCACGAGACGGGGGCGTCAGATCAACACGCTCGCCTCCTCCTCCTCGAGGACAGAGTCGGACGGTTCGGAGCTTGCCGGACCTCCGTCTAGAAGCACGAAGTCGTACACGACCACGTCCGCGGTCGGGATCGTCACACCCTCGCGCTCGTAGGACCCGTACTCGAGGCGACCCTCCACGTACATGCGGGTTCCCTTCCGGATGAGGCGGGCCGCCGTCTCGGAGGTCTTCCCCCAAAAGGTGAGCCGGTGCCAGTCCGTCTTGCGCTGCTCCTCGCCGTCTTGCCGGAAGAAGCGGTTGGTGGCGAGCGAGACATGCGCCACGGGCGTGCCGCTGCTCGTCTCTCGCAGGTCGGGATCCGACCCGGCGTTTCCGATGAGGATGATGCGGTTTACGGATCGAGCCATCGGGACACTCCTGTTCTGCAGTAGGGTTCGTCAGGTACGGGCTCGGCGCGCGTCGCGCCCGAGGCCGTAGCAAGGACCCCAGGATGTGTCGCGTGGCGAGATCGCCGAACCCCGAGTGTGCCGGTTTCCGAAGTGGCACGTGTGGACACGGCCCTGCGCGTCCCCCAAGATGTGGGAGATGCGGATCGATAGAGAGCCTCCCGGTTGGTCGGATCTCCGGCGCGGAGCAACGCTGATCGGCATCGGCGTTACGCTCTGCGCGACCATCTTCTTCATGGACGAGGCGCGCCTCGCGATCGAGAGCGGTGCCACGCTCATGCTGGTCGCGCGGGAGGCCGGCGACCTCCGGCCGGGAGCCGATGTCTGGCTGGCCGGGGTGCAGGCCGGGGTAGTGACCGAGATCCGCTTCATCGAGGACGCGTCGCACGAGTCGCCGCACCTCGCGATTCGTGCCGTGCTCAGCCGCGAGGCGGCGCGGGCCCTGCGCCGGGACGCCGCAGCCACGATCCTGCCCTCCGGGCTCCTGGCGCCGTTCGTCGTCGACCTGGCGCCTGGAGAGGGGGGGCAGCCTCCCTACGACTTCGCCGATACGCTGCAGGCCGAGATCTCCGTAACGACGCGGACCATCGTGGCGCTGGGAGACAGCCTCCGGCGCGTGCTCGAAGAGATCGAGCCCGTCGTCGACCGCCTGAGAAGCGACGTTGGCGCCGGCGGCGGCACCCTGGCCCAGTTCGCGGCGCGACCCGCGGCCTTCTTCGCGCTGCAAGACGACCTCGCCCGCCTCCGGAGCCTCACGAGCCACCCGGGTTCACTCGAACGGCTGGCCCGCGACACCGCGCTGGCCGCCGCCGTGCGGCGATCGTGGGACCGCCTGGAGATGGTGGCCGAGAGGAGCGTCTCCGGGCGGGACTCGCGAGAGCGCGCCCGGCGCTCCCTCCGCTCGCTTTCGGAGAACGCGAACGCACTGGGCCGTAGGCTCGCAGCAGCTCAGGGCACGGCCGGCAGAGCGGCGCACGACACGGAGCTCGACCTGCAGGCGCGCCTGCTTCGCGCGCGTCTCGAGACCGTCAAGAGCGAGCTCGCGAGGAACCCGTTGGCCTGGCTTCGCTTCCGCCTCTTTTAGAAGACCGAGGAGCGCGCTCACCTCGGTGGCGGGAGGCGACCCTGCAGCACGAACTCCACCCTCTCCTTCTTCCTCGCGCCGCGCCGGGTCACCACGATGATCGACTCGACGATGTTCTTGCGGTCCTCCAGCGCCACGGTGAACTCCGCCGATCCGTCAGCGGCCACGATCCGGGTTCTGACCACCTTTCCGGGCTTCGCCTGCGCCTGGCGGGCCGGGTTCCGAAAGATGGTCAGACGGGAGCGTCTCCGGCCGCGGGCAAGCTGCCGCGAGATCTTGACCCGGCTCAGCCAATCGGGCTGATAGTCGATGATCCACAGATCGCCTCGCTGGTCGACCCCCCGGGCCTCACGATTGTGGCGCGCCATCCGCTTCTCCTTTCCCCACGTGGATCGTACCGCTGCCGGATTCGGCTTGACCTCTCCGGCACCGCTGGTTATTCATTCTCCTGAGTCCACTCCGCTTCCGCGATCCCGTGAAAAACATCCTTGAGCGAGTTCCTTCGCTGGACGCTGGCCGAACGCGCGTAATCAACCGACATCAACCGAGACCTGATCCGTGGACATTGCAGAGCTGAAGTCCAAGTCCATCACCGACCTTCACGAGATGGCCGAGGATCTGAGTATCCACAACTACTCGGGTCTGCGAAAGCAGGATCTGATCTTTCGGATCGAGCAGAACCTCCTGGACTCGGAAATCGTGCTTCGAGGGGAGGGCGTGCTGGAGATCCTGCCCGAAGGCTACGGGTTCCTGCGTAGCCAGGACTGGAACTACCTGTACGGCCCGGACGATATCTACGTCTCCCCATCTCAGATCAAGCGCTTCGACATGCGAACGGGCGATACGGTGCTCGGGCAGGTCCGACCGCCGAAGGAGGGTGAGAAGTACCTCGCCCTGCTCAAGGTCGAAGAGGTCAACGGCGAGGACCCGGAGAAAGCCAAGCACCGCATCGGCTTCGACAACCTGCGCCCCCGGTATCCGGAGGAACGGCTCAACCTCGAGCGCGAGGACGGCGACATCTCGATGCGCGTCCTCAACCTGATCGCTCCGGTGGGCAAGGGACAGCGAAGCCTGATCGTCTCTCCGCCGAAGGCCGGAAAGACGATTCTCCTCCAGAAGATCGCCAACTCCGTCCTCGAGAATCACCCCGAGTGCAAGCTGATCATCCTCCTCATCGACGAGCGCCCCGAGGAGGTGACGGACATGGAGGAGATGGTGGCGGCCGAGATCATAGCCAGCACGTTCGACGAGCCGGCGGACCGTCACACGCAGGTGGCCGAGATGGTTCTCGAGAAGGCGAAGCGGCTGGTCGAGTACCAGCACGACGTCGTCATCCTGCTCGATTCCATCACGCGCCTGGCGCGCGCCTACAACACGACCGTGCCGCACTCCGGCAAGATCCTCTCGGGCGGCGTGGACGCGAACGCCCTGCACAAGCCCAAGCGGTTCTTCGGCGCCGCGCGGAACATCGAGGAGGGCGGCAGCCTCACGATCATCGCCACGGCTTTGGTCGATACGGGAAGCCGCATGGACGAGGTGATCTTCGAGGAGTTCAAGGGGACGGGCAACAGCGAGGTCCTCCTCGACCGCCAGATCGCGGACAAGAGGATCTACCCGGCGATCGACCTCAACCGGTCGAGCACGCGTAAGGAGGAGCTGCTGCTCTCCGATCTCGAGCTCAACCGGATGTATCTCCTTCGGAACTTCCTCTCGGACATGCCGCCCGCCGAGGCGGTCCAGTTCCTCATTGAGCGCCTGAGCCGGGCGAGCAACAACGAGGAGTTCCTCAACTCGATGACGGCAGGCGAGTAGGAACGCAGCGCCGTGTCCGACGCGGCCGGTACGGATCGAGCTGCCGAGCGCTACGAAGCCGCACTGGCGCGACACGGAATCCGCGACGTCCGGCCCGTCTATCGGGCGATCCTCCGGCGCCTGAAGGCGACCGATATCCGTCTCTACGAGGAGGCCGTGGAACGCTACGATACCGAGGTCCGAGCGCTCGTCGAGGAAGGCTCGGAGAACCCTCTTCTCATCTGGATCCGCTATGGGATCTGGCTGGCGAACCATGTCTCGCCAGGGCGCCTGGTCGTGGTCGATGCTTCCGGACGTGCGGGCCGCTCAGGGGACGCTCCGCCGCTCGGCCCCCTTCTTCTCCACCTGCCCGATGCCAAGGGCGAGCGCGCGGTGACGATCGCGGGGCCGGTCGAGCCGAGCTCCGCTCAGGAAGCCGCGCAGGAGCTGCTCTGCAGGTAGCTCTCTTCATCGCCCGGTTCTGACCCGGTTGTTAGATCGGTCCGCCTCCAGCAGGAGGGCGGCCGGATCCAGCTCGACGATCCGGGGGCGCTGCCTGGTGACCACTTCGACGAGCTGACGGGGCTCGCGCGACTCGGCCATCACCACGACATCGTCCACGCGGACGGCGATCGGCATCCAGATTCCCCCCAGCCGGTGGATCTCCACGAACGTCCGCCACGTGCCGTCCGCCTGTACTTCCATCTCGACATCCCCGATAGCGTAGTCCAGGGTTTCGGTGCCGTGCAGCCAGGCGTCGAAGAACCAGCCCAGCGAGCGGCCGCTCACCTCGTCGGCGAGCCCTCGAAGGTCGTCTTCGGTGACGTGACGCAGCCGGTAGCGGGCGTAGTACTCGCGGAGAAGCAGCCGAAAGGTATCCTCGCCCAGCAGCTCCCGGAGCATCCGGAAGATCAGGGACGCCTTCGTGTACGCCATCGCCCCGTACATCGGGAAGCTGGAGAACTCCTCGGCGGGCGTGCCGACCGGCTCGGTGATGCCGCTGCGCTCCAGCATCGCCGCACGCTCGAGCTTCCGCGTCCACACACCCGGACCGACCTGCCGCTCCTGGAACCATGTCGTGAGGAACTCGGCGAACCCTTCGTCGAGCCAGGCCTCCCGCCACTCGTTGTTCGCGAGGATACCGTGGACGTACTGGTGAGAGACCTCATGGAAGATCAGCCCTTCGCTCGCCGATCCGTTCATCACCAGCATCGGGAACTCGGTTCCGCCGCCCTCCAGCCGGTGAAGGTTCGTGAGCTGCGGATAGGGGTAGGAGCCGAATACCTCCTCAAGCCAGCGCAGCGCGCCGATCGTCCGCTCCAGCGCGATCCCGCCGCCCCACGTGGCCTCGTCTCCCGGCCGGTAGAGGACGTGAATCGAGATCTCCACCGGATCGGCGTCGCTTGTCCGGGCTTCGAGGAGGCCGCCCTCGTAGAGGAAGGCGGGATCGACGCTCCACGCGAAGTGGTGCACCTGCTCCGCGTAGAAGCGCACCCGCTTTCGGCCCGGCGCTGCTTCGTCGGACCGGAAGAGCCGCGGCGGCGAGCGCGGCGGAGCCACCACGCCGTACCACGCCCTCTGGTACATCGGTTCGGGGGCCGAGCTCGAGGAGGCTGAACGCCAGCCCGGATCACCCGAGAGGGGAACGCCGGTCGCGCCAACCACCTGGTCGGCAGCGAGGTCCAGGTCACATCGTACCGCGCGAACTCGCCGTAGAACTCGCCCTGCGGATACAGGGGATGCGCCTGCCAGCCGCCGCGGTCGTAGACCGCGATCCTCGGATACCACTGCGCGAAATCGTAGTGGCGGCCGGACCGACACTGGCGGCGGCAGAGCGTCGAAGGGCGAGCCTCCCACTCCAGCTCCAGGACGACAGAGTCCCCGGGGGCGAGCGGCACGGGCAACGCGAGCCGGACCACGGTGGAATCCGGCGCGTACGGGTATTCGGCGGCGAGATCCGTCCCGCCAGCGCGGGCCCGGGTGAGCCGCTGAAACGCCTGGTCTTCGGGCGGGAGCGACTGAAAGTCGAACGCTGGCCGCTGCTCCGTTCTGGCCCAGAGGCTGTTC
>Ga0114947_10000391_pt1 | contig 14621 bp, 11 predicted proteins | sample CR02metaG_FD_99656 | JGI IMG/M metagenome (GOLD analysis project Ga0114947, IMG submission 99656) | Deep subsurface microbial communities from Mariana Trench to uncover new lineages of life (NeLLi) - CR02 metaG | ecosystem: Environmental > Aquatic > Marine > Ocean trench > Sediment ...
CTAAGTCTAGCTGAATGCTGATGGCTAATCGCTAACGGCTATTCTAGGTTCGATAAGCCGAGTTGATACGGACATACTGGTAGCTCAGATCAGAGGTCCATACCGAGGCTGATTTCTTACCCTGGCCCAGATTAATCTTCACTCTAAAAGAAGGTCTGTGCATGACATGGGCTGCTTTCCGAAGGGCAGCAGTCGTCACGATCCCTCTCTGCACCACCCGAATTCCGCCAATGGAGACACTGACCCTGTCCGGATGGATGGGAACACCGGCGTAACCGATGGCAACCATAATTCGGCCAAGGTTTGGATCTTCCCCGAAGAAAGCCGTTTTAACCAGCGTGGAATTGGCCACAGAAAAGGCGATTCTTTTTGCCTCATCCACGGAGCGGGCCCCCTCCACAAAGATCTCAGCCACCTTGGTGCCTCCTTCAGCATCCTCCACCAGCCTCATCGCCAGGTCCTTCATGACCTTAAAAACCGCCTGTTCCAGAGTCTTTTCATCACGGCTCCCTTTTTTAATTGGACGGTTCTGGGCCAATCCGTTTGCGAGAAGAACAACCGTATCATTGGTGCTGGTATCCCCATCCACAGTGACAGAATTAAAGGTCCGATCCGCCGTACGAACCAAGATGTTCCTCAGAGAGGAAAGTTCCACCGCAGCGTTGGTAAGGACATAGGCGAGCATGGTGGCCATGTTGGGGGCAACCATTCCTGCGCCTTTGGCCATGCCTGCCACAATGACTCTTTTCCCTCTCAACTGACAGCTCCTCATGGACGTCTTGGGAAACCGATCCGTGGTTAGGATGGCCTCGGCCGCTTGGGAAAAGGATTGTGGCGAAAGCTGAGCCGTTGCCAGTTCGACCCCACGTCTCACCTTCCCCATGGGGAGGGGAACACCTATGACGCCGGTGGATGAGGGAAGGACGAGTTTAGGGTGAATTGCCAGTCGAGCGGCAACCAGCCGACAAACCGCTTCGGCATCTCGCCTGCCTCTGGCTCCCGTGCAAGCGTTGGCATTGCCGCTGTTGATGACCACAGCCTGGATCTTCCCCGGCCCGATCCTCTTCATACCGGTTAGGACAGCAGCGGCTTTAATTTTGTTAGTGGTAAAAAGTGCAGCGGCAGTGGCAGAGCGCTCAGAGAAAATTAGCGCCAAGTCTCTTTTCTTGCTCTTTTTGATACCGCATTTGACGCCAGCAAAGCGAAAACCAGGAACCCTGATATTCATGGTTAATGGTCATTGGTCATTCGTAAATCCTGGGGGGGGTGATACACCTTGTTGAAGTTCCCGTGACTGGACAGAGACCTAGTACTAGTTAGTTTGGATTGACCATTGACGAATAACGATTAACGAGCCTACCGGCCGTGGCATCTTTTGTATTTCTTTCCGCTACCACAAGGACAGGGATCATTCCGCCCCACCTTGCTCCCCTCCCGCTTCACCGTCGTTACCCGGGCCGGCCCTTCTTCTCCATCCCCGTGACTCAACACCATTCTCTTGGGACCGCGCTGGGCCTCCATCTCCTCCAAGGCCTCTTCCTGAGCCACCTCAATGGTAAAGAGTTTTTGGACCATATCTTCCTGGATGGTTTGGACCATTTTCTCAAACATTCCAAACCCTTCCTTCTGATATTCCTGCAACGGATTCTTCTGACCGTACCCCCTCAGACCGATTCCCTCCTTGAGATGGTCCATACCTAGGAGGTGATCTTTCCAGAGGCTATCGATGGTCTGGAGCATGATAATCTTTTCCAATTGTCGAAACAGCTGGGGACTGATGTTCTGCTCTTTAGCTTCATAGCACTTGCTAACCTGATCCAGAACCTTTTCCTCGAGACTCTCAGGGGTCATCTCCTCCAGCTCCTCGGGCTTCAGTTGGAATCGAAAATTGAACCGGTGATAGAGGGACTCCGTAAGCCCCTTGAGTTCCCACTCCACAGCAGGGAGTTGACTATCCGCGTAACGCTTGCAGGTGTCCTGGGCTAGCCCCTCGGCCATGGCCAGGATCTCCTCCTTCAAGTTCTCTCCTTTAAGAACTTCCCTTCTCTGCTGGTAGATAACCTCTCGCTGCTTGTTCATGACGTCATCGTATTCTAAAAGATGTTTTCTGATATCGAAATTGTGGGCCTCAACCTTTTTCTGGGCGTTCTCGATGGCTCGAGTAACCAGTCCATGTTCGATGGGGACTCCCTCCTCCATCCCCAATCGGGTCATAATCTTCTGGATCCGATCCGCTCCGAAGATACGCATGAGGTCATCTTCCAGAGACAAGAAGAATCGCGATGAGCCAGGATCCCCCTGACGGCCAGAACGACCCCGGAGCTGATTGTCAATTCTCCGGCTCTCATGCCTTTCCGTCCCTATGATATGAACCCCCCCAGCCTTAATGACCTTTACTCTTTCCTCCGCACTGACCTTTGTGAAGTTCTCCAGAATTTCTCCGTACCTCTGCCGATAGGTGTCAGGGGCCTTTTCCAAATCCTCACGGATCTTGTCTACCGCCTGCGCGTATTCTTGCCGCTTGGATTCGTAGTTCTCCTGGGCCTCTCGAACGGCCTCTTCATAGGGGCCCCGGACCTTCTCACAGCAAACCTCTGCTTGGTCAAATGCCTGACGCGTCTCCTCGTACTCCTTCACTAGCGCAGCGTGCTCACCCTCTGACAGAATCGTCTTCGCAACCGAAAACTCGTACTCATCCAGCAGCTCTTCAAATGTGCGCCTCTTTTCATCCACAACCTCCATCAGATTCTGTCTTCCTCCATCCGAGTCCTGCCATTGCTCCAAGTATTTGCTCAGGTCCTCACGCGCCTCCTCAAAGCCTTGCCGGACCTTGGAGTTGTCCGTGCCCACGGATTCCAAGACGGACGTTTCCAGGTTGGTCTTTACCTCCATATAGCGTTCGGGAATGCCACCCAGTGTGTGCAGGGCGTCTATTAATTCAGTGGTCGACACCTCTTCATACTCTCTTCGGAGCTCACGAAATGGAGAAAGTCCCTGGAGACGGCGATGAATATCAGTGGACATCTTCAGGGCCTCGCTCCTTTGTTGCTCGAAGGTCTGCCCTTCTTCGCGGTAACGTTTCTCGGCGCGCTGCATGTCCTCTTCGTATTTTTCTCTGAGTTCCCTTAAGGCGTCCTCGTATCGTTTGGTTCCCTCAAACGGTAGCTTGGCGGCCCGGCTCATCCATTCATTTTCCATATCCGAACGGGATAAAAACTCCGGGTTGCCTCCCAACAGAATATCCGTACCCCGCCCGGCCATATTCGTTGCAATTGTCACCGTCCCCAGTCTCCCCGCCTGCGCAATGATGGATGCCTCGGCTTCGTGATTCACCGCATTGAGCACGTTATGCGGGACCCCTTTTTTCTTGATCATGCGGGACAAGTGTTCAGACTTCTCGACTGATACCGTGCCCACGAGAACCGGTTGACCCCTCTCATGGCAATCCTCGATCTCCTCAACAACGGCTTCGAACTTTTCCTTGTCGGTGCGATAAACCAAATCTGGATAATCAAGCCGAATCATCTTCTTGTGAGTCGGAACCACCATGACGTCGAGCTTGTAGATCTTTTTGAACTCAGGAGCCTCGGTGTCGGCAGTCCCTGTCATTCCGGCCAGCTTCTTGTACATGCGGAAATAGTTCTGGATGGTGATGGTGGCCAGGGTTTGGTTCTCCTCGCGAATGCGCACCCGCTCCTTAGCCTCAACCGCCTGATGGAGCCCGTCTGACCAGCGTCTCCCGGGCATGAGCCTCCCGGTAAACTCATCCACGATCATGACCTCTCCATCCCTGACGACATAATCCACATCGCGTTTAAAAAGACTGTGAGCCTTAAGTGCCTGATTGACGTGGTGGAGTGTTTCGATATGTCTAGGGTCGTAGAGGTTGTGGATACCCAGTAAGCGCTCCACCTTGGCCGTGCCGGTTTCCGTCAGCGTGGAGGTTCGGCTCTTCTCATCAACGGTATAGTCGCCTTGAGCCTCAATGGCGGCGCGATTCTCTTGAGACGGATCCCCCTGAATCACAGCCCCTTTCTCCAGCTTGGGAATGATCCGATCAAGGGTGTAGTACTTGTCGGTGGATTCCTCTGCGGGACCGGAGATGATTAGAGGAGTCCTGGCCTCATCGATTAAAATATTGTCCACCTCGTCCACCACGGCAAAGTTCAGATCTCGCTGGACGTACTCGTCTAGGGAAAATTTCATGTTGTCTCGGAGATAGTCGAAACCGAACTCGTTGTTGGTCCCGTAGGTGATATCGGCGAGATAGGCCTCCTTGCGCGAAACGGGGCGCAGGTTCAGATAACGGTAATCCTTGGTCATATAGGTGGGGTCGAAGACGTAGCTTGATTCATGAACGATGGATGCCACAGAAAGGCCCAGGAGATGGTAAATGGGCCCCATCCACTGGACATCCCGTCGAGCCAGGTAGTCGTTGACGGTGATGAGGTGAACCCCCTTCGCTTCCAAGGCATTCAAATAAAAAGGAAGTGTCGCCACCAGCGTCTTACCCTCACCTGTTTTCATCTCAGCGATTTTCCCCTTATAGAGGACCACACCGCCGATCATCTGGACATCGAAGTGACGTAAACCTATGGTTCGTCTAGAGGACTCGCGCACGGCGGCGAAGGCCTCGGGGAGAAGATCATCCAAAGTGGCCCCATCACCAAGCCGCTTTTTGAACTCGTCGGTTTTCGCCGTGAGCTCTGCGTCAGTCAGTTTCTCGAATGAAGGCTCCAGGGCACGGATCCGCTCCATCAGTGGCTGAATCCGCTTCAACTCCCGGTCATTCTTCGTGCCAACGATCATTTTTATTAAACCAAGCATAACTCAATTTAAAATACCGTTTCCAGGTGCTTACTACAAGCTTTGAACCCGTTATTCGTTATCCGTGAATTTGTTATTGGTTTTTCGTTATTCGTATATACGCTAACCGTCGCCTTCTGACTTCTTGGTTTAATATCCTCTTGACGGTCTCGATCAAAAAGATTCACAACAATTCACGAATAAACGAATAACCAATAACGATTTACCAATAATAACGAGTAACGTTAATCCGCGCTGACCATTCGGTTTCCCAATTCCTTTTCGCAACTCGGGGAAAAGCCAAACACCTGTTCCCAAACCTCCCTTGACTCCATGCAGAGATAAACAAAAACAGTGGGCGAGGCACTGCGAATCCACTGAAGCATCTTGCGATAGATACTGACCCGCAAGGGGTGAAAATAGCGCATCTTCCCATCGGGACAAAGGACCTGTTCCCCGGAGAGGAGGCGGGTGGAGGGAAATCTCTGTCGCATAATCCGTTTAAGATTAGGAGTGTTGCGAAGGACGCCCATACTCACCCAGGCGATTCTCCGATAGTCGACAACCGCAAAAATCCTTTCCACCATCTCTCGATAGTCTTCCTCCCAACCGGAGTATTCAATGATGGGATCGAAGTGAAACCCCAATTTATAACCTGCCTGCTGGCAACGATAGGCCGCCAGCAGCCTCTCCTCAAAGGAGGCCGTGAGATGTTCTTCCTGATCGATAACCCTCTGAGGGTTCATGGACCAGGAGACCACCACCTTCTCTTTGGGATCCAAATGCAGCAAGTTCTCGACGCAGTCGCTCTTTGTCTTGAGCTCCAGAAAGGCATTGGGTTGCTCCGCAAAAAAGGGCACGATCTGTTCAGAAAATCCAATATAGGGATCCAAGGCAAGGCTATCGGTGATTTCGCCGGTACCCACGCGAAAAAAGAAACGTCGTTGGCGGCTAAAGAGCTTATGGGCCTCTTCCAGCAAATCCTCCACATTGCTAAACACCTTAAGGGCAGGATTGTGCGCCAGGTAATCCTGAAGGTAACAGTAACTGCAATCCATGGGGCAATTGCTGGCAAAGTTGATAACAAAATAATTGCAGCATACCGCTCCGTCGCTACCGGGACACTTCTTGAGAAACTCTCCCCTATGGCGCGTCAACAGAAGCCGCTTCTTGCCCTTTCCTAGGGGATCCTCCGAAGATTGCAGTTGGGACAGATAGGATTGGGGATCCTCGACGAATGTAAAAGGAATGTTCGGCAGGCTCCGCTTCAAGTTCTTAAATACGGAACCTTGCTCTGTGCCAACCTCGACGATTACTTCCTGGGGTTGATAATCTCGCATGGGATCAACTCACGACCGGCTTCCATCCAAGGATCCTGGTATCGGCGGCAACTTGTCTATTTCACTGCCCGTCCGCTGAGATATTCAAAAATCTCCTTTATCTCTGACCTTTCCAAGAGCTCCCCCAGCTCCCCAACTAGCTTTTTTAAATCTGGTTCGCTGGTGGACGACAAATGGACTGTCAGGGTCCCGCCTTCAAGGCCTGACGGAACCGAAAACTGGATTTGCGAGCCAATCCCCATGGCTCGAATCCTTTTTTGAATTTCCCTCTCCATCTGCATCAGGCGTGGAAACCGTTGGCGACGCATTGCCTCCTTGATCCGCCTGAGCTTGTCGCCACGACCCAAGCGGGGATCCGACCAAATGGGTTCAATGGACTCTCCCTTGATGATCTTACAAAGGCTCAAACCATCCCGCAGGGAAATTTCCTCTGCCCAGTCCAAAAAATCTCGTAAATGGTTCTCCCCGATTCTCAGTCCATGGGCCAAATCGAGCAGGGCCGACTGATCAGATTCGGGCAAGTTGAGCCAGCGTTTCAGAGTCTGGTTTCGAATTCCTCTCTCTTTGCCGTACTCGAGGATTGCCTTATCCGTCATTTCCCATCTCCTCAGTCAGTCGTTCCAAAATTCCTTCATAATTTAAGGCCTCGCTCTCTTTCCCTCTCTTCCGAGCACCTTTGGCCAATATAGCCACCTTCCTTGCCAAGGTCTCAAAGGCCCACCTCCCCTTTTCTCCTCGCAGGCCTGAGCGAAGGAGTTTCTCTATTGCCAGGATACGAAACCGATCCAGCCCCCAGGTGGAGCGGGACAACTGGTCTTTGTGCCCGCCCCTTTTGACAACCAGGGGTTCAGGGATGAGTGACACCGGGGTGTCCACAGCGATCCGAAGCCAAAGATCGTAGTCCTCACAGACCTCGAAGGACTCGTCGAATCCACCAACTCGATCATACAGCCCACGTTTCATCATCACACTGGAGGGACTCACTAGACAAAGACCCAGGCTGGCACGAAAGATGTCACCCGCGGGCTTTTGATGTCGTTTCTTGGGGTTAACCCTCACGCCGTTACGAATCCAGATCTCATCCATCTGGCAGATCTGAACCTCCGGATTCGCCTCCATAAAAGCAACCTGAGTCGCAAGCTTTTCGGGCTGCCACAGATCATCAGAATCCAAAAAACTAAGATAGGCTCCATGGGACAAGCGCACCCCGAGGTTCCGCGCCGCTGCCACACCATGCCGAGACTGGACCAGCACATTAATTCTGGAATCAAATTGGCTGAGCTCCTCGATACTTCCATCATCCGATCCATCATCCACCACGATGACTTCATGACTCTTATAGCTCTGTCTAAGTACAGACTCGATGGCTTCGCCAATCATTGGCCAGCGATTATGGGTGGGAATAATGATGCTTACGAGAAACATACCACCTTCCTCCTCAAAAAAGGTATCACTTTCAAGACAAATGGGAAGCCCCCTGGCTCATAAACACTGCCAAAGGCTCACTTTTAACTTTCCGAATCTAGCTGGATCGGGGCACCGTAAATGGACCCAGCCAACCGCGATCCGCCCCGAGCGGAGCCAATGGGGCCAGCTGCGGGGGGAGGCTTAATAAGGAAGATGCGGGCGAGGCCCTGCGGTTGACCTGTAAGTTGTTGACTTACCTGGATTTTTTGTGCCCTCCTGCCCATTTAGCGGATATCGCGATTCTATATTGACATTCGCAAAATATAGTATAAATTATTGGTATAAAAATAGGACATTATAGAGGCACCTTCCTCTTAGAAGCACACGGGGCCACTTTAACGCCCCGATGAGTTCCCAGAACTCGCTTTAGCTGCCAGCTACCTCTTAGGTGAGTTGCACAAGAAAGGATCAAAATGCCGGCCAATGCTGCAGCAGTACCCGGCTTCTGAGTTTCTTTCTGTGCCCTTTGAGTTATAACCACCGGTGCCACAGGCTACGGAGCCTGTTTAAGGAGAAGGGAGACCACCCTTTTAACTGCAGGTAGGGGTTTAGCCAATGGATAAGTTCTTAGCGGATCCAATAAACGAGACCGAAAACGTTGCAATGGAAGAGCTCGAGGAGGGGCATGACCTCGTCCTGCCCGAGGAAGTGGATCAGGAGAACGAGGAAGAGACCAAATCGGAGCCGGAAAATATAGAGAAGGGCACGGATCCGGTTGGGTTGTATTTTCGTGATATTTCGTACATTCCTCTGCTCACCAGAGCGCAGGAAGTAGAGCTGGGAAAGCAAATGGAAGAGGGCCAAACAGAATTCATGGAAACAGTCCTCTCTACCCCGCTCGCTTTACCGTATGCCCTTGAGGTGGGTAATAAAATTAAACACAACGAACTAGAACTGGGCGATGTGCTGATGGGACCGGATGGCGAAGATGAGCACACAGAAAACGGGAAAGATCGAAAACGATTTCTCGATGGAATCATGAAGCTTCGCCGGTTGGCCAAGGTTGATGAGCAAATTAACTCGGAGCTGGCGAAGAAACGCGTTTCCAAGAAGAGAAGAGCTCATTTGGAGATAAGATTCAGCAAGAAAAGCCAAGAGATCACAACCGTTATAAAAGAACTCCGGCTCTCAAGGTCACGAATCGAGGATATTGCCGAGCAATTAAAGACTTCCGCTGCACACTTGAATGAGCTGAAGGAGAGAGTTAAGGCCAAGCCTCGTCAAAGGAAAGAGTACGAGAGCCTGGTTTCGAAGATTCGACAAATTGTGACCGAGACAAAGCTGCCGCCTGAAGAGCTACAACGTCAGCTGGGCTCCATCATCCAAGCGGAAACCAAGACCAGCTCTGCCAGGAGGGGACTGGTTGAGGCCAATTTACGCCTGGTGGTGAGTCTGGCAAAAAAATATGGGAACCGCGGTTTACAATTCCTGGACCTCATCCAGGAAGGGAATGTAGGACTCATGAGGGCAGCCGAGAAGTTCGACTATCGGCTTGGATTCCGATTTTCCACCTACGCTGGGTGGTGGATCCGCCAGGCCATCACTCGGGGCATCATTGATTCGGCACCCACGATTCGTATCCCGGTCCACATGATCGAGTCCAGGAACAAGCTGATCCGGACTCATCGCTCCCTCCATCGGAAACTCGGACGGGATCCTTTACCGGAGGAGATTGCAGCGGAGATGGATGTCTCCAATGAGGAAATCCGCAAGCTCACAAGGATTGCAAGGGAGCCGGTCTCCCTTGAAACACCCATCGGAGATGACGGTGAAAGTCGTTTGGGAGATTTTGTTGAGGACAAGATCATCCCAAATCCCATGGAAGCAACTTTGAAATCCGACCTCTTCCAGCAAGTGAAAAAGGCCCTTGCCACGCTGACTCCGCGTGAGGAAACCGTACTCCGATTTCGTTTTGGCATCGGCCAAGCTCGTAACTACACCTTGGAAGAACTGGGCGAAAGATTTTCCATCACCCGTGAGCGGATTCGTCAAATCGAGCAAAAGGCCCTGCGAAAACTCCGTTTTCCCATGACTCGACTGGAAGTCCAGGATTAAGGGCAGAAAAGACTTCCTAAATCTTTTTTCCCTCAGACTGGAAAACTCGCCAGATAGCACGCGCTTACGCTACCCCTCACCGTAGCGGCTTTCATTTCAAGTCCATTTCCGTCCGGGTCTCCGAGAGGATCGGACCCTTCGAGTGGCAAACCCTTTCCTTAAAAGCCTAAATCATGGGAAGACTACCGCATACAGCTTCCTAAAACACCCAATCATTTCAAGCCCCAGAGGTCCGTTTGTTTGGCAACTTTTGGGGCGTGAATGCTCCAGTACACGGACAAAAGGCGGACAGTGGTCCAATTGGCAATTAGCCTTTCTAAGCCCGCCCAGAAGCAAACTCATTAAATGTCATTGCTAGTTATGCTCAGAGCCGCTCTGGGCACCATACCCTACCCCCGCTCCGTTGACACAGAGAATTTCGAGCCAGCATTTGCTTAACAAGAACTAGTAAAGTTTTTACCAAAAACTAGTAATTTTACGAGTAGATGAATCCTGACAATACAGTTATGACTACACCTATAAAAGAAAATGAAATATATAAGGACTTTACCTTGAACAAGGGAAACATCCCATAATTTGAATTTCTTTCGGATTTGATGCTTCGTGCTTCAAAATTAATAATTTATTTCACAGAAAAAAAAGGTGGTAATTATGAAAGGATCGAAATTTTTTCGACTGATGTCGATAACAGTAATAATGACTTTGGCGTCTAGTCAGACTGCATTTTCTGAGGGAGGTGGGCTGGTCACCGACGATGAGGCGTCATTGAGTGGTGCGGCCATAACAGAACCTTATTCCCCCTATGCGCAGCGCAACTTCCCTAACAGGCCACTTTGGGGCGATACCCATTTACACACGGCAATTTCATTTGATGCAGGCGCTTTTGGTGCGAGGCTGCTGCCGCCAGATGCCTATCGTTTTGCCAAGGGTGAAGAAGTGATTTCTTCTACCGGCCAGCCGGTTAGATTATCCCGCCCGCTTGATTTTCTAGTGGTTGCTGATCACTCGGATAACATGGGTTTCTTTCCCAAATTGCAAGCAGGTGCCCCCTATGTGATGGCAGATGAAAAGGGGCGCAGATGGCATGAAATGATTAAGGCGGGTGGTCAGGAAGGCGTGAAGGCTGCAGCCGAAATCATTGGCGCCTTTTCTCAGGGGAAATTTCCTGAAGATTTGAAGTCTTTACCTGGAATGCGCATCTATCGTTCCACCTGGGATGACATTATTAATGCCGCTGAAAAGGCGAATAACCCGGGTCATTTTACAGCCTTTATCGGTTATGAGTGGACGTCCCTGGTTAAGGGCAATAACTTGCACCGCGTGGTGATGTATCGGGATGGTGCGGATCGCGCGAGGCTGATGGAACCCTTTACCATGACCCCACCATTGGGAAGTCCGAACCCTGTCGATCTGTGGAAATGGATGGCTGACTATGAGAAAAAAACGGCCGGGCAGGTTTTGGCCATTGCGCATAACGGGAATCTGAGTAACGGTATCATGTTCCCGGAAACAAAAGCCTTTGACAAACAGATTGGTAAGAAATATGTCGAGACTCGCGCACGTTGGGAACCGCTTTATGAAGTGACTCAAATCAAGGGGGACGGTGAAGCACATCCGTTCTTGTCTAAAAATGACGAGTTTGCCGACTATGGCACCTGGGATATAGCCAATCTGGACCTGAGCGTGTTGAAGAAAAATGAGATGCTGCGCTTTGAGTATGCCCGCTCGGCTTTAAAAACAGGATTACGGCTGGAAGATAAACTGGGCACCAATCCCTATCAGTTTGGCATGATCGGATCCACCGACAGCCATACCGCACTGGCAACAGCAGAAGAAGACAACTTTTTTGGCAAACATTCCGGTGGGGAGCCAAACAAGGACCGCTACAAGCACCCTATGGCCAAAATGGGAGATCTCGAATACAAAGGTTATTCACCGCTCGCATCGGGTTGGGCCGCGGTATGGGCTAAAGAAAATACCCGTGCATCCATTTTTGATGCGATGCAACGCAAGGAAACCTATGCCACTACCGGTAGTCGTATGATTGTGCGTTTCTTTGGTGGCTGGGAGTTTGACAGTAAAGACGCCAACAACCGACTACCCGCTCGGGTAGGTTATGCCAAGGGTGTACCCATGGGCGGTGATCTGTCAGTGGCGCCCAAAGGAAACAAGGCGCCTACATTCCTCGTTGCTGCATTGAAGGATCCCATTGGGGGTAACCTGGATCGTATCCAGATTATCAAGGGCTGGCTGGATGCCAAAGGTGAATTACATGAAAAGGTTTATGATGTAGCATGGTCTGATGATCGCAAATTGGATCCCAAAACGGGCAAGTTACCTACAGTTGGTAACACTGTGGATGTTGCCAATGCCAGCTGGACGAATACCATCGGCGCCACCGAGCTTATCACCGTTTGGAAGGATCCCGACTTCGATTCCAAGCAGAGGGCCTTTTACTACACACGGGTGATTGAGATTCCAACACCACGCTGGACGGCATTCGATGCCAAGTATTTTAAGGTGAATATGCCGAAGGAAGTTCCGATGACCACTACAGAACGTGCCTACACCTCTCCGATTTGGTATACGCCCTAAGAAGGAAACGACTGAGCCAAAGATCATAATGCAAATGTTAATAAAAAGGTAAATTCAATCTATCTGACGATGCGCGGGACTGATGACACAGTCGTCGTTACCAGCCTTTGGGTGTACGGTAAAAACGGCTGCCTCTAGATGTGTCTTCCTTTGAACGGTTTCAAGATATTGAGGTGAAAGGTCTAAGGTTTGTGTAATCCCCTTAGGACCACGAAAGACAAAAAAGCCAGGACACTCTTCCCAGGAATCGGCAAGAGCAACTGGCTCTAAATTCATCATGTTTCCCCCTCCAAAGAACTGGTCTAGGTCTGCAGTTGCGGCCTCACATCGTGCAAGATGCTTTGCCAATAAGGGAGGCTTTTACTAGCTATAGGTGGCTTCTACTAAACGGCAGGACCATGTCAATTGCGGCATAGGGAATTGGCTATCGCACATTGAGCTTTGGAACTTACACGAGCAATGCGCCTAGCAAAAATGGGTCAATTTTATAGCCAGAATGGGCTAAAAGGATATTTTTAGATTATAATGGAGTCTCCTAGGGGACAGTTTATTGACTACCACTCTTAAATTACCATCAGAATGAATGAAGCAGAGAGGATAAGGAGCCAATGACCCTGCACCAGCTCAAGATCTGGGTAGCAGTTGCAAAACACCTAGGTATCACAAAAGCGGCAAAGGAACTCCGTATCAGGCAGCCATCGGTAACCCAACAGATCAAGCTCTTGGAGAAAGAGTATAGAGTAAAACTCTACAACGTTAATCGTCGGGGGGTTGAACTTACACCCGCGGGGAGGCTTTTCCTTAAATATGCCAAGAGGACTCTATCCCAGGTCGATAATCTTAAGAGGGATGTGAGACGAAGCATTAGACGAAGACTCAGGCTAGGGTGAAGACCCACCAGAAGATTGTTTCTGGCACATTGGCTAGCTGAACCTGTTTGCCCTGGTACTGCAATATTCGATGACTCCCTTGGGAATCAGTTTCAGCGCTATAATGATCAGAGCAGGTGAAATTATAACACCGAAGGGAAAAGGTATATACGCAACTGCAAGCCCGAGAAGAACCTTTGCCAGCCTCGGTGTCCTGCTATCTTTTAGCACGAGTTGACACACCTTGATCTTATACTTTAAATACCTTGCTACGGATTTAAACATCGCCTGATACGTCGCCCTCTCCGCCGATAGCTTCTCCATGGACTCCTGCTGGGTGATCAGCCCCTTCTCGACCAAGATTTTACACCGTGCATCTGTCTGGGCCAGGCTGGATACGATTAGCTCCTGTAATGTAACTGTTCCACCATTGTCAACTTTCGCCATTGTACCTCCTGGGTTTGTTTAAAAGAATAGTCAAAAGCTCACTTTGAGTCCCACTATCAGCAAGGGACCGATGTCTACCTCAATGTGATTCGGAACTGTCTGACTATCCTCAAAATCAATCCGGTCATATCCGAGGCCAAGGAATAGTAAGCCACCTCGATTCGCTTGGCCCCACAGTTGATACCTTCCGGTTAGGTCTACGGAAAGGATGAGCGGTAGTGTCGAGAACGGCAATGAGCTGAGAACGTCAGCAGCCAGCGAGAATGGTCCTTTAGGATTCCATATCGTTTGCAGTCCTACATGAGGAGCTCCCTTTGTGAAGGCACGGGCCACAGAACGTCCTCCTGTCCCGTCTAACTCGTAATCAAAGTCGAAAAGTACCGCTCCAATGGCTGGATTAAATGACAGGGTGGACTCGTCGCCTTTTCTATATTGGAATGAGAAGCGGTGTTGATAGCCGAATCGATACCAATCGAGCCGTGTGTCCAGATCCACTGAAGAACCAGCTGGAAAAGTGACATCGCGGCTGATCAGGTCGTCAGTTAAAACGCTATCACCGGACAATCTGACAAACCGTGCACCAGCATAAATTCCATGGTCACCGTATCTTAAATTGACGGATGTATCCCCTACGGCTACGGTATCTATGTCCAGCTCATCTAATGTTGGCCGCTTATTGCTCGTGGTTCCAGGCTTTCCCCCACTCGGAATCTGTAAGAATCCCTTGATCTTGCCATATCGAAAGGAGCCGTCGAGGGATGCGTGAAAACGTCTCTCTCCCGGCTGGCGCACCCAAGTTCCACAACCTGAGACCCATATTTCAAGCAGAACAAGACACAGTCCCAGGAATAATAAACTCGTAACGTTTCTAAGCCAATCCTCTTTCACGCCTATTATTTATTCAACTTTGCGTACTTTCCGGTCCGAATCCCCACAGGGTCGTCCCTACAGTACAGACCACCGCCAATCGTTAGGCGTGAAAAGAGCTGCCCCCCCCTTTTAGTCGCCAAACACATCGGCATCATCTTGCTTGTCTCGGCCC
>Ga0114947_10000393_pt1 | contig 14598 bp, 14 predicted proteins | sample CR02metaG_FD_99656 | JGI IMG/M metagenome (GOLD analysis project Ga0114947, IMG submission 99656) | Deep subsurface microbial communities from Mariana Trench to uncover new lineages of life (NeLLi) - CR02 metaG | ecosystem: Environmental > Aquatic > Marine > Ocean trench > Sediment ...
GGCTACCGCCACGAGACGATTGAGCCAGCTGTAGCGTTCATCACCGGTCTCGAACATCGGCCGTATCATAAAATAATTGTCACCGAATTCCGTGGATGTGCCATTAGCGAACGCGTCGCGGATCTTATCGGTAAATTCCAGAATCCCCGTGTAGCGCATGTAGATATGGGCCCCGTCATTCGTAGCCAGCGTGAGACGGGCATCGAGGTGCACCGCTCCGGCGCTATCGAGGAGCACCCAATCCGCGCCGGGCGTTAGAATCTGACCGCTGAGCCTCTTGCCGGTAAAACTTCCCCCCGTGACCTCTCCGATAGCCCTCGTGCCAAACGGCCCGGTGCCGATCACGGTGCTCGAGCCTATGCGTCCCTGCATTTCGAAAAGTGGTGTCAGTTTCATCTGCTGCTCCCTGCGGCGAAACCCATTTCGCAATCAGGCCCGCAAAAACTACCATAAATCGCGTTTTGCTTATCCGGGGTGCGGAATATCCAGAAAGCGACCCCTATCAGGCTCTGGCGAGATCGATTTCCTCGAGAACGGCGGCAGTCGTCACGCTGCCGGCTGCAAGATTGTCCCGCAGCAGTCGCCTGGCCAGGTTCTGACAGGCCTGATTAGCCGGCGTAGGAACGCCATAGCGCCGCCCCAGCCAGACGATCTCGCCGTTGAGATAGTCGGTCTCGATGTTACCGGTACCGCGAAATATGCTCTGCCAGGACGACCCGCCCACTCTCGGAAAACCAGGTACATCGACCATGCGGTACGTACCCTCGTGACGAGCCCGCACTTCGTCCCGCGTGGCGCAATCAATTCCGGCCGCCGCGTAACAAGCCAACGCTTCCTTTCTCAGCATCCTGCCGATCGATTTCATATCCTCAGCATCGGCAGCGGCGACACCGCCGATGGCGGCTTGATCGATCTGCGCTGGCGTCGTCGCCGCCTGCAGCGAGTTCCCCAGATTACCGAGCAACTTCGCGTATTTTTTCCGCATCACGGCGCCATCTGGCTGCGCGCTGAATCCAGCCCGTTCGAGCAACCCGGTCAGTTCGTCCACCACATCGTCAACGCCTTCGGGATACCGTCCCGCATCGAGAATTCCGCCCGTACCTTCGCCGTAGGTGACCACCTCTCCCGCGCGCAGATGCGATGCAGGAAGATTGACCAGCATCGCGTAGACGTTCGCAAAGCGGCGCAACGCCATTTCTTCATTTGCGACACCGTTTTGACCGCAGACCACCGCGATGGATTCGGGTGCACTCAGCGCGAGTGTTTCCAGCGCATCGGTGGTGTGCTGGGACTTCATCGTCAGAATGACCACGTCACCCGCGCGCCACTCGACTTCGGCCGGTCCGGCTACCGCCGGGATCGCCAGCCGAAAATCACCATCCGGCGCAACGAACCGCAAGCCCGACGCCTGCAGCGCAGCCAGATGCGCACCGCGCGCAATCAGCACAACTTGCGTTCCCTGCTGCCACAACCGCGCACCGATCGTGCCACCCACACCACCGGCGCCGTAGATAATGACTCGCATGAATCCCCTCCCTCAAACAGCAGTCCGCGGTGAATCCGCGTTAGAATATTTCACAAGTTTCCGGTAAGGCGCGGCTGAATGCTACGACGTGTGAGAGGCTATCTGTTACCCCGAACCGAACCGGTTTCGACCGCGAGCCAGGAATTACAGGATCAGGGTTTCGCGATGCTGCGCAGCGCGTTTACCGCAGCCGAAATCGTGGCACTCACCGAAGAAATCGATCAGGTCTACATCGACCATCCTGCCGACGCACGCGCAGCGTCCGTGCGGGATCCCGCGGAAGACGAAGACTTCCGCTACGCCATGTTCAACCGATCCGCCCTCGTCCAGCAGGCGATCGGCCACGAGCTCATTTTGCGCACGATCGAACCGTTGCTCTGTGAAGACTGCCACGTCATCGCCAATACCTGCTGGCGCAATCCCGTAAGGCAAAGCAATACACACGGTGGCGGATTGTGGCACATTGACGCCGGACCCCACGTACCGCGTCCGCACGACGTTGCCTGGGATGAGCGGATTCCCTATCCCGTCTTCGTCATTGGCGCGCACATCTATCTGCAGGACTGTCCCCTGGCGTGCGGACCGACCGGGTTTATTCCCGGCAGCCACAAATCCGGGCGCCCGCCACCCGCCGAACATCTCAATGACATCGACCTTGAATACGACGGACAAAAAGTCGTGCCCGTGGTTGCGCAGGCGGGTGACATATGTCTCTTCGTCTCAGATGTGTGGCACCGCAGACTACCGGCAGAAGCGGCCGGTAAGGGGCGGTATTTCCTGCAGGTGCACTACGGTCGGCGGGATATCGCTCAGCGGATCCTGCCGACCAGCGAAGTCAACCACGTGACCGAAGCGGCACAGGCACGAATCACCTGCAAACGCGAAAGCCAGCTCCTGGGACTGCACGACAGCCTTTTTTACGACGGTTGATTCACCTACACGCCGCCCGGCTCTTCAATCCCGTCGCCGGATCAACGCAGCATCAGTGGATAGTCCAGCTCTGCATCCCAGTAAAGCTGCGCCACACTGCCGTAGCGACTCTCGTTGGCGAAGCCGTGATGGCGCAACGTTTCCATGTCGCGGACGATCCGTTCGAGCGGCCGTTCCTGGTAGATGACCGACGTCCCTGCCGCATCGGCCACCCAACGCACGACCTGTGCCGAACTCTGCACCGCGTGCGTCCCCGCAAGATATAGATCCGCTTTCTGCTCCGGCGTTGCCGCCACGCCAGCCTGAGCACGTCGCCAGGCCTCGGCCAGCGCATCGAGGAAGTAGGCCCGGCTTGATCGAAAAGTCGCCAGAGCGCGGCCATATTTGATCTGGGCAATGGAGCGGAACTTGAGCTTCGCGCCTTCGGCGTATGGCGTTTTACCCTGTGCAAGATCCGCAAGCTCCTCGAGCGCACGCTCGGCGAGCACTAGCGTGACCGGGACATAAGTTGCGAAAAGGATCCTGCTCGGGCACAGATACAGTGCGCCCTGATACAACGCGTTGCGCACGCCCGGCGGTTCCTGCATCGCGACGATCTGCGCAGCCGGCACCCAGACATCGGCAACCCGCACGTCGTTGCTTCCCGTACCGCGCATTCCCAGCGACTGCCAGTTATCGATAATTTCACACTCGCTCATCGGCAGCACCGACATCATGAAGTCGTCACCAACCATGACCGGCGAACAGAACCACTGTGCGTGGTGACATCCACTGACAAAGCTGTTGACGCCATTGACGCGGAAGCCGTCACCTTCGGCAACAGCGCTCAACGGCTTGTTACCGCTTGCCGCGACAATCGTCGTTGGGTCCTGCAGGATTTCCGCGACCAGTGGTTCGGGCCAGTACGCCGCCATCAACTTAACGGCGTTGGCAACCATCACGAACCAGGCAGCGGAGGTGTCGACGAATGCCAGGCGTTCGGTCACCGCCGCGCAGGTCAGCGGATCTACCTCCAGGCCACCCAGCGAGGCAGGCAGATAGAGGCGCGAGACGCCGGCATCCACCATCGCGGCAACGGCGCGCTCACTCAAACGGCCGCGGCTTTCGGCCGCGGCCCGCTCCTCCTCCAACACCGGCAGGATACGGTCGATTGCTTCGAGCAATTCGGCGGTCGTGTCGCTGGCCAGTTGCGGGAATTCCTCCGCGGTCATCACCATTCAGGCGGGATCCTGTTTGTATCACTGGAATGAGGATATGCCACCTCCGGATTGCTACACAACGCACAGTTCTAGTGGCTACTGGAGGTTAGCATTCTGCGACGACGATATTGTAGGACAAACCATGGCCGCGACTTACTACATCAGTAAGGATGAAGCACTCATCACCGTTCGCATCGATGAGCAAATCGATTTGCGCGCGATGCTTGTGACGACGAACAACCTGCTCAACGATGCCGACTACGATCCCGCCCTCGCGTTGCTCCTCGATCTCAGGGGAATGCAATTAAACCGTGACGCCGGGCAGGAGGGCTTCAGCGAATTCAACGAAGTCATAGTCTCGCAGTTCGGCAACGGGCGCCGCGCAAGTTCAGCGGTTGTCATCGACCCGGACCTCGAAGCCAATCTCTGTGCCGCGATCTACAAGCTGTGTTGCGCGGTCAAAAGCACAGAATTATTCGACGATTACGATCTTGCCCTGAAGTGGTTGTTTAAACGGGAACTGGGACTCGCCCAGGCGGGTAACGTCAGCCAGGCCTGAACACTACATCTCGCAGCTCAGCCAGCCACGCCGGCTGCTGGCGGTCTTGTTTTACCCGGTTCGTTCTTTACCTGGCGCTTGAATGCCCGGCTCTTTCTTGCCGGGCGCTTTCTCTATCGGGCAGGACGATCATTGCAGCAGCAGGATGCCGCCGACGATTGCGCCCATCACGGCCCAGAATAGGTAAGGGCTCAAGTAAGCGATAACTCTCGCTGCTGTGTCGTTCGAGCGAACATATCGCTCTTCGTGTCCATTCATGGACATCTCCCCCTGATGCGGACTCCACCCAGCATCTACCGGTTCCCTCGCCGCTGGTTCGTCAACGCGAAGTGTCCCAACCGATCCGATGCGTGCACGCACGGCGTCTGAATTCGTTCAGAGGCAACCCGCCAGAATGCGGGCAGCTGTCCTTGTCCGGGTTGGCTGCACTAGACGCAACCCTGGCTCGCCTGTACGTAGGTTTTACTCCTCACATCGGCAGGCAGCAAACATAGAGCGGCAAAACGATGTAAGGCGAATGTAAGGCAGCGGAGCCCGGAAAGAGCAAAGAAGGAGAAAAATGAAGGAAGTATGGATTCGTCGAAGCTAACGCATTGATGTAATTGGCTTTTGCAAAACCACGTCCCCAATGGGGTCCAGACGGGCTTTTTTTCGGCGCCAATTTTGGTTATCTTGTGCAGCCTCACTAGCCGGCGCTGTATGTATATACAGTGTATTTCTCCTCGGCAGGGCGAACGCACGAACATCTGTGCCGGCTAGTGAGGCCAACTTCTTCTCGCACCACTTCCGCTGTGACCAAACAAGCCCCAACACGGCTTTCCTGCGCATTTCTCCAGGGTTTTGCTCACGAATTTCATACGCCACACTACACGCCGGTGATGCCGCATAGACTACTCGTTAGGGTTCTGTCAGACCGCCGCTGAGCAATCCTGTTGGCGCGACACAGGTTTGTGTTAGCTGGCATGTTTGCCCAGTACAATACAACCACTTGCGCCAAACATCCCGCCGACTCCCAGGCACAGAGAAATTTCGGCGTTTGCCACCTGGGCAGGCGCGGTCCCCCTTATCTGCCTCACGCTTTCCTGCAACGCATACATTCCATACATCCCCGAATGCATGTACGACAAACCACCGCCGTTGGTATTCAACGGTAGGCTGCCGCCCGGGGCCGTGTTGCCTTCGGCGATAAACGCAGCCGCATCGCCTCGCTCACAAAAACCAAGATCCGCCAGACCATAGACCGGCAGGTGGGCAAAGGCATCGTAGACCATCATGTGATCGACGTCGGCATGCTCGATCCCCGCATCCGCCATGGCGCGCGGTCCTGCGACACTGAACGCGCGCGAACTGCAGAGATCCGCCATTTGACTGACCATCGGTGTTTCAACACTCTCACCGCTGCCGAGAATGTGTACCGGCGGGCGCGGAAAATCCCCCGCTCGATCTACGGTCGTCAGTATCAACGCGCCACCGCCATCGGTGACAAGACAGCATTCGAGAAGATGAAACGGATAAGCGATCATTTTCGAATTCAGCACGTCTTCGACGGTGATGGGTTCGCGGAACGACGCTCGCGGATTCAAGGCGGCCCATTGCCGTTGCACCACAGCCACCATCGCCAGCTGTTCATGGGTCATGCCGTAGTCTTTCATGAAACGCAGTACCGGTAGCGTAAACAGGGTCGGCGGTCCCATCGGTCCGTACGGCATCTCGAATTGACCTTGCAGGGAACTTGCTGGCGTTGATCTGCCGCCACGACCGATTCCCGACCGGCCACTTTCGCCATGAGTGATCAACACGTTTCTGCATTGCCCGGTCTGCAACGCGGCCAACGCATGGCGGACATGAAGCATGAAAGAACAACCACCCACCGACGTGCCATCCACCCACGACGGCGTAATTCCCAGATAGTGCGCGACCGCCGTTGGTGACTCACCGGCGGTTGCCAGCCCATCGATATCCCGTGCGGTAAGGCCCGCGTCGGCCAACGCATTTAATGCCCCATCAGCGTGCAGTTGAAGCTGACTCATATCCTCGATCCGGCCGAGTTGCGTGGTTTCGGCCGCACCAACAATGGCAACGCCGGGCAGACTCACGAGTCTGCCTCCGCCGGGGTGAACAGCGGCAGAAAAATGTCTTCGTTGAGCTTTTCGAACGTCACGGTCAACGCCATATCCAGCTTGAGCGCCTCGGGCGTCTGTGCACAGCCGACAATATTGGACATCAGCCGCGGCCCCTCGGCCAGTTCGACCAGCGCGATCGCATAGGGGCCTTGAAAGGCCGGGTGCGGTCGTGAGTTGATTACATAGCTCGCCAACCGGCCATGGCCACTTGCGGCGAATACCGATACATTTTTGCAGCTGCAGTGTGGGCAGAACGGTTGCGGCGGAAAGTACACGCGCGCGCAGTCGTCACACCGCTGCAGGCGCAATTCACCCAGTCTGGTCCCCTCCCAGAAATGCGCCGTTTCCGGCGTCGGTTTTGGTAACGGCCGTGAATCCGCCATCGCTTAAGTTTCCCTTTGTGTAATTCAGGAATGCCAGCTAAGGACTTGTGCTCAATCCGCTTGTGCAGGCACGGCCGGCAGGGCTTGTTTCCAGGCAAAGGCGCCATCGGCTACCGCGAAAAACTCCGGGTTGAGGAACGACTCCTTGCGGTTGTACTCAAGGCGGCTACCGTCCACCGCCCACAATGCGCCACCAGCCGCCAAGAGCACCGCGTGCGCAGCGGCGATATCCCATTCCGACGTCGGCCCCAGGCGCGGGTATAGATCGGCTGCGCCCTCTGCAAGAATGCACAGCTTCAGTGAACTGCCTACCGGCGTCCTCGACACGGTGCCGAAGCATTCACCAAGTGACTCAATGTAGTTTTCCAGCCGATCTCCGCCGTGCGAACGGCTGGCCACAACGACAACCGCATTGCCTTGCGCCATGGTCCTGCCGGTCAGCCGTACACTGCCATCCGCGTCATGGCGCAACGCGCCACGTTCGATATCTCCGGTATAGACCAGCGATTGCACCGGCACACCCACGACGCCGAACGTCGGCTCGTGGTTTTCGATCAACGCGATGTTAACGGTGAATTCGCCATTTTTGTTGACGAATTCCCGGGTTCCGTCGAGTGGATCCACCAACCAGTAGCGCGGCCACGTCTGGCGGATGGAATACGCAGGTGGCTGCGACTCCTCCGACAGCAGTGGTATCTCGGGAGTGAGTTTCTGCAATCCCTCTTCGATGATGCGGTGCGCTGCCAGATCTGCCTGAGTGAGCGGCGACGCATCAGTTTTGAGGGTGACCTCGAAATCGGTCCGATAAATCTGCAGGATGGCGTCTCCCGCCTTGCGGGTCAGTGCTATGAGTTCTTCGGTCAGTTGCGGATCCATGCCTGCCTTCCTTTATGCTGTATTCATGTGTCTGTAAATCATGCGTCTGTATTCATCCTCGCGCGACAGTCGTTGCCTCGCTCGAGAGCCGCGTTGGCAATTCAGGTCTCGCCGCCAAGCAGGCGCTGGACCAGACAAAGTGCCGCGATCGCGCGCGCCTCACGAAACTCGTCGCCGGTAATGAGTTCATCGAGCCTCGCGAGCGGCCAGGTCACGAGTTCCGGCGGTTCGGGCTCGTCTCCCGGCAGCTTTGCCGGATACAGGTCGCGCGCCAGCAGAACGTTGATGGTGAAGCCCATGTGACCGGGTGCGAGATTGAGTTTTTTGACGAACTCCAGCCGTCGCGCGCCAAAGCCAATTTCCTCCTTGAGTTCCCGGTTCGCCGCTTCCTCGAGCGATTCGCCAGGGTCGGCTGTGCCTTTGACCAGCGTCAACTGCATTTCATGAAACCCCGCCGCATATTCCCGTATCAGGAGGAGTTCGTCAGCGGCGTTCAGGGCCACCACCATCACCGCCGCCCGCCCGGAACCAGGCAGGCGTTCATAGGTCCTCGTCACGCCGTTGGCAAACTCCAGATCCAGCTCTTCGATGCGAAAGAATCGCGTTTGTGCAACCGTTCGTACTGCTTTCAGATCTGGTACTCCCATCGCGACTCCGTCTGCTGAGCTGGAAAAAACGCGGTATTATACGGACTTCTCGCAAGACACGGCCCTTATGCTCGCCTGGCAGTCGATCGATACGGTTCTCCTGGATATGGATGGCACACTTCTGGACCTGTGTTACGACAACACGCTCTGGAACGCACTGCTGCCAGCTCGCTACGGCGAAGCTCATGACATGACCGAGCAACAGGCGCGCGAATACCTGTTCGCCCACATGCATGAAAAGCGCGGTCAACTCAGCTTTTACTGCCTCGACTACTGGGCGGAGTTCACCGGGCTGGACCTGATCGCATTGCATCACGAGTTGAGCGAGCTGATTGCCTTTCGACCCAACGCCCTCGAGTTTCTGAACTGGCTGCAGCCGCGTGAGCAGCGGGCGCTGCTCGTCACCAACGCGCACCGTGACAGCCTCGACGTCAAGAACCACTACTGCAACGTCACAAGCCGACTCGACGCGACAATCTCGTGTCATGACTACGGCGCACCCAAAGAGACGCAGGAATTCTGGCAGCGACTGATGGACGATCATCCGTTCGACCCCGCACGAACGCTACTCATCGACGACAACGACAGCGTCCTGGACTCTGCCGCCCGCTACGGCATCGGCCACCTGCTGACCATCTCGCAACCGGACTCGGCCAGGCCGGCAAGAGACGATTCCGGGTTTCGAGCCCTCCTGGACTTCGGCGATCTTATCGACGCGTAATGCAGCATGTCCTCGGCGCCATGACCCATCTCACAGACACGCGTACTGACTCAGCGCCATGAACGCGCTCACCAGGGTGCGTCTGGATCGCTGGCTGTGGGCGGCGCGTTTCTTCAAAACCCGTGCCCAGGCTAAAACCGCCATCGAAGGCGGCAAGATCGATTTTCTCAGTGGAACCGCAGACCGGATGCGGGGCCAGAAACCCAAGGTCGGCAAGGAGGTCACGACCGGTGACATGCTCTGCATTCGTCGCGGCTGGAACAGCGAAACCGTGTTGATCACGGGTCTCGCCGAACAACGCGGCAAGGCGGCACAGGCACACGCGATGTATGAGGAAACGGCCGACTCCATCGAGGCACGCGAAACGGCAGCCGCACGCCGCAGGATGGAACGCGCCGGACTGCGCATCCCCGCGACGCGACCCTCGAAGCGGGATCGCCGGGAACTGAAGAAACTCAAACAGGAAGACGCCTCATAAGACATGAGAAGACGTCTCATGAAGAAGGAATTACGAAAGCAAGTACGGGACAGGCACGATCTCGAGCATCAGCATCGAGGGCGGGGAGGGTCCGTTCGCCCGACGCCCAATCGCTCCGCGATTCCCTCGCATCACGAACTTGCCCGTAAACGGTCAATTCGCTCACTCGGTTGGGCGTTCACCGTGCGCACAGACCCTCCCCGCCCCCGCTGCTTCCCAGCTTGGGATTCACGGATTACGCAATTACGGGACAGTCGACAATGTCCTACGGCTACGGGTCACCATATACGGGACAGGCTCTATTTTGCATGTCGACAACAACGGTCTACGGCGGACCATCTCGCAGGTCTGATTACCGCAGGGCGCCGGGGTAGCGCTGGACCCTGCAAAGACCGTTTGCGGCAGGGACGCAGGCGATTCGCGCTTCGCGAATCGCTAAGCTGTTCGCTGAAACAGCGAACAGCCTGCGACACGAGCCTACAGGGATGTATTCACGGCGTGTCTTTGCAGGGTCCAGCACTGGCGCGACGACCGGGACCGTAAGAAACGCAAATACAGGACAGGCACTCTTATTGGGAGGAAATGCGGGAATTACTGGACAGGCAGTATGGTCATCGGGTGTGAGGGTGTGTGATCTTGCTATCTCCGTGGCATCTGACTAAACTGCGCGCCCTTCGAGAAACCTGCTTGAGACGGGCAATGAAAGCGGACATCCATCCAGCGTACCAAGCGTTCAAGGCGACCTGCAGCTGCGGCAACGTCATAGAAACCCGTTCGACGTTGGCAGCCGACATCCACCTGGAAGTCTGTTCGGCCTGCCATCCCTTTTACACGGGGAAACAGAAGATCCTTGATGCCGGTGGCCGCGTCGAACGCTTCCGCAAGCGATTCGGTAACCGCTCCGGCACCAGGCAGGGCTGAGCCGACGCGCGATGCGTGAATCGCCCGTTGCGGGCATCGCCAATCATCTTCCGATTCAGCCTATATTCAGCTGAACCCCCTGAAAATCGGGGGTCTAATTCCCTGTCCTTCGCGCGTGGTTGCGGGTGCGCTAGAATGCTCCCGCGTGTGAGGAAAGCATGGGCTCACAGGAAGATTCGAGAATTTCGATGACCCGCAAAACATCCGCTGGATCGAGACACAATGGCACGCTGCTGGGCGGCCCGCTCGCGGTCCTGCTCCTGCTCGCCAGCATACCGTTTGCCTGGTCTGCAGGGCCGGGTGAAAAAGTCTATCAGGAGATGATCGATAACGATCAGCTCTACCCTGACGAGGAATGGCAGAAATACGTCGACCAGATCGGTCAGCGTTTGTTGCGGGTCACCCCGGATGCCGGCAAGGAGTATCACTTCTACGTACTCGACAACCCCGCCGTTAATGCCATGGCCTTGCCGGATGGGTACATTTTCGTGAACCGCGGGTTGATTTCTTATCTGCGTTCCGAGGATGAACTGGCGGGTGTCATCGGCCATGAAATTGGTCATGTGGTGGGACGGCATGCCAAGCGGAACAAGCGGACGAAATTGTTCGGCGATATCGCCGGATTCATCGGCTCGATTCTCGCCGGTACCGGCGCCATTGCCGATCTCACCAATACGGCGACCGCGACGCTGCTGTCGGGGTACGGCCGGGAGTTCGAACTCGAAGCGGACGAGTATGGTGGAGAGTTCCTGGCCCTTGCGGGATATAACCCACTGTCGATGATCGACGTGATTCATGTGCTCAAGGATCACTCGCTGTTCTCCAAGAACGTGCTCAAGGAGCCGAGCGTCTACCATGGTTTGTTCTCCTCCCATCCGCGCAACGACAAACGACTGCACGATGCCGTGATGAAGTCGCAGCACCTTCTACCGGAGGAAACATCCGATCCGGAGCGGGACTTCTGGGAGATGATCGACGGCCTGGTTTATGGCGATGAAGCGGCGACCGGTCTGATCAAAGGCACGTCGTACTATCATGGCTCGCTGCGGGTGGTGGTGACCTTCCCCGACGGCTGGGATGTGAGTAATTCTCCCGCGGAGATCATCGGCAAGGCGCCGGGAGCGAACGATTCGTTCGTCACGGTGCGTCGGCTCAATCCGCCGAAGTCGGAACAGACCCCCGCGCAATATGTCACCGAAACCCTCAAGCGCGACGACGTGGTCGATGGCGAAGAACTCGAAATCAATGGCTTCTCAGCCTTCATCGGAACGGTGGAAATTGCCGACGGGACTGCCCAGATGCGTAAAATTGCCGTGATCTACAAAGATTCCGGTGTGTATCTGTTCAAGGGTGAACTGGGTCCGGTTGGCGACCCTGAGGTGTTCGCCGAAGAGTGGCGCCAGACGGTGGAGTCGTTCCGCGCCATGACGGCGGACGATCTGCGGATCGCCAATGATCAGCGGATCACCGTCATCGTCGCAAAACCGTCGGATACCTATGCCTCGCTCGCCCGGAAGGTCTCACTGAAGTCCTATCCGGAAGAAACACTGCGGGTGATCAACGGTCACCATCCCAACGGTGAGCCACGCGCCGGTGACCGTGTGAAAATCGTTCAGTAGCCGCAGGCCGCCTAGAAGATATCTACCGGCTTTATCTCTTCTTCGCCGTGGCTGTCGCCGAGCCGGTCAGGTGACTTATGGCGCGGCGCATACTCGGCGAGGAAAATCTCGAAAATGGCGTCGTTCTGACGGGTTGCGGCCAGCTCGCCGCTTACCGGGTCAATCTTCATGGTCACCACGCCGGTAGGCTGATCGGGAAAACGTTGAGGTTTGTCGGCCAATGCGGTCTGCATGTATTCGATCCAGATCGGCAGCGGTGTGTTGGAACCGTATTCCCGCGCGCCCAGCGGTCGATGATTGGGAAAACCGACCCACACAGTGGTGACCACGTCGGGGTTGTAGCCGTTGAACCAGGTGTCGGCGGCATCGTTCGTGGTGCCGGTTTTGCCCGCGATATCGCGCCGTTCGAGACTGCGCGCGCGTCGTCCTGTGCCCTTGCGGATCACATCCTGCAGCATCGTGTGCATGATGTAGGCGTTACGCTCATCGATCACCCGCGTTGCCGGCAGAACGGGCGGTTCAACCGCCTGCAGTTCACCTGCCGCTGGCGGCTGTGCTGCCAGCAGTTCCTCGAGATTGGCCGGTTCATGATCCGCAAAATCCTCCGCAAGATCGGTCGCGGATTCCGCCTCACCGCACGGGTCACACACCACAGGATGGCGCGGCTTGAAGATGGTCTCACCGTTGATATCGACCACCCGTTCGATGATATTCGGCTCGATTCGCCAACCGCCGTTCGCCAGCACTGCATAGGCGGCTGCCATATCCAGCGGCGTGACCGCCATTGTGCCGCCGCCGATGGCGAGCTGGGTGTTGCGTGGAAACGTACTCGTGTCGAAGCCGAAACGGCGCACATAGTCCAGCACCCTGCCGGCACCGACTTTCAGCAGAACCCGCATGGAAACAAGGTTGATCGATCGATAGAAGGCTTCGCGCAGGCGGGTGGGGCCGTTGTAGGAGTTGTTGTCGTTGTCCGGTCGATACTCGGCCTCCAGATTCTGATCATCGAAGACCAGTGGGGCGTCCATGAAAATGCTGGCGGGCGTCAGACCATGGTGGAGAGCGGATGAGTAGACGAAGGGTTTGAAACCGGATCCCGGCTGACGGGCCGCCTGCAGCGCATGATTGTACTGGCTCATGCCGAAGTCGAAACCACCGGCCATTGCGATCACCGCACCGGTCGCGGGATCGAGTGACACGAGCGCCCCCTGGATCTCGGGCAATTGCGCCAGCCGCCAGGTTTTGATCGGCACAGGAGCGAGCGGCGCTTCGACCGCGGGAATGACACCGGTCAGCGCAACCACAGCCTGCAAATCGCCTGGCGTGCCTGGCGCGACGGCATCGGGTAGCCGGGTACCGGTTTGTTGCACGCGGACGATATCGCCGACGGTCACGGCGTCTGCCGCTTTCTGAACCGCGGGTCCGCGGGTATCGACGTCGATGAAGGTGCGTGCCCAACGCAGGGAATCCATGTCCAGCAGCGCCCGTTCGCCGCCGCTGAGCTGGGCTAGTGCGAGATCTTCGGTGACTTCGACAATGACGGCGGCCTGCAGATCGGCGTACAGCGCGTAATTCTGCAGGACCGTCTCAATCCGCTCGACGGTAAGTGGGTTATCGGCATCGAATTCGATGGCACCCTCGGCGCCGCGATAGCCGTGGCGCCGGTCGTAGCTCAAAAGCCCGTTGCGCAGCGCAACACCAGAGGCGGCCTGGGCATCGGCAATGAGTGTTGTGTAGACCTCATAGCCCCCGGTGTAGAGATCGGGCAGGCGGTTTATGAGTTGCCTGCGGACCCACTCCGCCGGAAAGGCGGCGGGTACATCCAGCGCCCGGGAATAAACTTTCGCGCTGATGGGCGTTGCGGTAGCGGTTGCGTAGGCTGCGTCATCGATGGAGCCCTGTTCGCGCATGCGGCTCAGCACGAGGTTGCGTCTTTTCAGCGCACGCCCCGGGCCGTTGACCGGATTGCCCGCAGACGGCGCCTGTGGGATGCCCGCGAGCATGGCAAGCTGCGGCAAGTCGAGGTTTTGCAGGGTTTTGCCGTAGTAGGTGAGGGCGGCAGCCTGCGCCCCATATGCGCGTTTGCCGAATGGTACAACGTTGATGTAGAGCTCTAGAATTTCATCTTTGCTCAATTCCTGCTCGATTTTGAGCGCAAGGAGAATTTCCTTGAACTTACGGATGAAGAGTCGATCCAGGGAAAAGGTACCCAGGTTGCGCGGTAGCTGCATCGTGATCGTAGAGCCACCGCGACCGATCTCGCCAAAATTCGTCAGGAGGTCGATGCTGGAAGTCACGAGCGTGATGAAATCGACGCCGCCGTGCTCGTAAAAACGCTTGTCCTCGGTATCGAGCAGGGCGCTGATGAACAGCGACGGCACCTCGGCCAGGGTGACCGGAATGAGACGCCTTTCACCAAATTCTGCAATCAGACGCTCATCGGCCGTGTACACACGCAGCGGCGTTTCGAGACGGACGTGGCGATAGGTCTCCGCAGCGGGCAGTTGCGGGTCCAAATACAGGTACGTGCCTGCAAGACTGAGTACTGCGGCACATAAACCGGAGAGTGCGAGCCACATAATATGCACGGTGACGCGTCCGGACATCTGTGTCATGA
>Ga0114947_10000403_pt1 | contig 14418 bp, 10 predicted proteins | sample CR02metaG_FD_99656 | JGI IMG/M metagenome (GOLD analysis project Ga0114947, IMG submission 99656) | Deep subsurface microbial communities from Mariana Trench to uncover new lineages of life (NeLLi) - CR02 metaG | ecosystem: Environmental > Aquatic > Marine > Ocean trench > Sediment ...
ATCCTCCGGAGTATGGTTTTGGCGCTTGGGGAGAGGCCTTCAGTGAGTATGGGGTCAAGGAGGCCCTGTGGAATACCATTAAGGTAACCGTAATCCGTCAGTCCATTGTCTTTGTCATCGGTGTTTTTATCGCCTGGGTCCTGGCCCGCACAAAAATTCCCTTCGCTAGAGGCTTTGAGTTCTTCTTCTGGATATCCTTTATGTTGCCCAGTGTGGCAACCACCTACGGTTGGATCCTCCTTTTGGATCCTGACACCGGCCTTGTCAATTCTTGGTTTAACAACATCTTTGGCGTTATACCTTTCGATATCTATTCCTTCTGGGGGATCGTCTGGGTTCACACCATCAGTGGCTTAGATACCAAGGTCATGCTGTTAACCCCAGCCTTCCGTAATATGGACTCCTCCATGGAAGAGGCAAGCCGCATGTCGGGTGCCAGTACTCTAAGGACGATGTTTAAGGTGACTCTGCCTGTGATGACGCCCGTGTTGATTGTAGTGATGCTGCTGAGCCTCGTTCGGCTGTTTGAGTCCTTCGAGACCGAGCTTCTGCTTGGGGTGCCATGGGGTTTTTACGTTTATTCTACCATGATTGTGGATCTGGCCAGGCAGGAACCCCCGCTCACAAACCAGGCGGCGGCGTTGGGGAGTCTCATTTTGCTTTTTCTAGCGGTCTTTATACCTCTGCAAAGAAAGCTCATTGGCAGCAGGCACTTTACAACGATTACCAGCGCGTTCAAGCCGAAGATCATTGAGCTTGGCTTCTGGAAATATCCATCGGTGATAGCAATGGTAATCATTGCCTTCCTGGCCGTTGGGGTTCCTATCATCAGCGTAGCGGGTGGGAGCTTTATGACTCGCTTCGGCTTTTTTAACCTACCTGTGACCTGGACCCTGGACTATTGGAGGATAGCCTTCAGTGACCCACGATTAATGCTGGCCCTTAAAAACACCTTGATTATCGCTTTCACTTGTGCGTTGATCGGGCCATTTCTCTTTTCCATCATTGCCTATGTTATCGCTCGGACGAAGCTTCCAGGTAGGACTATTTTGGATTCCATCTGCTGGATGCCATCAGCGGTCCCGGGTGTTCTTGGCGGCCTAGGGCTTCTGTGGATGTTTTTAGGGACTCCGTTCTTTCGCCCCCTCTATGGCAGCCTCTTCCTCTTGGTCATAGCTTCAATGATGGGTGGGGTCACTCTTGCCACGCAGATTTTCAAGGCAAACTTTGTTCAGTTGGGACAGGAACTGGAGGAGGCCTCGCGCATGTCCGGGGCGGGCTTCTGGAGGACCTATTTTAAGGTTGTGCTACCATTAATGGCGCAGACCATGATCCTGATCGGGGTATTAAAATTTCTGTTTGCAGCCCGCAGCGCTTCCAGTGTAATCCTTTTAGCCACTTCAGAGACCAGAACATTGGCATTGTTGGCCCTGGACCAAATTGCCGCTGGATACCGTGAGGCGGCGAGCATTACAGTGTTGCTGATCGTGTTGCTGACCACAGGATTGGCCCTCGTTGCGAGAATGTTTGGTCTCAAGGTTGGGATCCGTGCTGGCTAGTCGGGGACAGCTACTTTTTTAAGGAAGGCGGAAAGTCACATGAGTTTTCTTCGACTTCAAAACCTGCATAAGTACTTCAACGAAGTCCAAGCCGTGAACGGGGTAAACCTCGAGATTAAAGAGGGGGAGTTTTTTACTCTTCTGGGTCCAAGCGGATGTGGGAAAACTACAACACTACGGTTGGTAGGCGGTTTGGAGGAACCGGATGAGGGAGAGATCCTCCTGGGAGACGGTTGCTTGGTATCGGTCAGCCGGGGGGTCTTCGTCAACCCCGACAAGCGAGATATGGGCATGGTGTTTCAGTCCTATGCCCTGTGGCCCCATATGACCGTTTTTGAGAACGTGGCCTATCCGCTGAAGCTTCGTTGGATGAAAAGACCGGTGATTCGAGAAAAGGTCCTTGCGGCTTTGGAACTTGTGGGCCTATCGGGATTGGAGGACCGACCCATACCGGCCCTCAGCGGTGGACAGCAGCAGCGGGTCGCTCTGGCCCGGGCCCTGATATTCTCGCCGAAGGTTTTGCTTTTGGATGAACCCCTGAGCAACCTGGATGCACAGCTGCGTGACGAAATGCGGCGGGAGTTAAAAGCCCTTCAGCGGCGAGTAGGCGTCACCGTGTTATTCGTAACCCATGATCAGATTGAAGCGCTGAGTCTGTCTGACCGGATCGGGATTATGTCCAAGGGAAAATTGGAGCAGGTGGGCAGCCCCGAGGAGGTTTACCAGAAGCCTACCACCACCTTTTCGCGAGATTTTCTGGGTAAGACATTTATCATCTTGGGCAAAGTGGTAAAGATGGGCGATACGGTACAGGTGGAACCTCACGGGATAAACGACACTTCACTGTGGATCCAACAGACCAACATACCTTCAACGGTCTTTGGATCTCTCAGGGAGGGGAACGAGGTGGTGGTGTCCATCCGGCCGGACAACATCGGGGTTTCGGGCTCCATGCCGAATTCCAACCGTAATATAATCCCCGCTACATTAGAGAACGTACATTTTTTGGGCGATCGTTATGAGTACACGGTGGCCATGGGTTCAGAAACCAGGGTGTTGGTTTTACCCGCGTCCCAGGTCCTAAAGCCCGGTCAAAAAATATTTTTGGAATTGAAGACTGAAAGCCTCTCTCTATGGCCGCGGGAGAGGTAAGGACGAGATTTAAAGCTAAAAATCGTGGGGGGGGGCTTGACAAAAGAAGTCCAGTATGGTGTAAGACGGTAATTTTAAAGGTCAAGCATTGACAGGAGGAGCAAGATGAAAAGGATTTACCTAATGGCCGTAGCGGTCCTGATGATTTTCTGTTTTGTTGGGACTGCTGATGCGCAGAGGAAGAAGGGGAGTCAGGGGAAGCGAATTGAGCAGTTGGATATCGTGATCAGCGAAGTGGGCGAGGCGACCATTGGTTACCAAGTCCAGCGCAGGGGAAGGATGAGGACCACCTACATTGGTGTTGCTGATGTCACTAGGGTTCAGAAGGCGGAGTACAAGGATGTGGCTCTCAAAGATTTAAAGAAGGGCGATAAGGCCTTGGTTACCCTTTACAAGGACCCTGATGATCCTTACTTTCCTGCACTGTCAATTAAGGTGTACGGAAAAGGAGAGCTCAAGGCGAGAAGGGGTAAGAAGAAGAAGAAACGTTAAGAGATCTCCAGCCATCTAAGATTTAATACTGTACCAGCTTGGTGATCAGCATGATGCCGCGTCTCCGGGTGGTACAGTATTAATCGTAGTTTTCGACAGGGGCAGGACCTGTCGGCATTTGCAAGGTCCAAACCTGCTCTACCTAACGAAGCTTATTTCCATAGACGATAAGCGTATTTTGGGATTGTTTATACCCCCCCCCAGAGAATTCTATATTCCTTTATTATTCTGTCCTTACTTTCTCCAGCAGTAGCGGCGTCTCAATCCCAGGCGTTCGTGTTAGCTTCACATCAGACAAGGCGAGGTATATACCCGGGGAATTGATAACAGTAAGTGTGAGGGTAGTTAATGAAGGCTCGGAACCCGTCCGGCTTAATTTTAGCACGACTCAACGCTGTGAAATTCTTGTTTAGGACCGCCAAGGCCGCGTTGTCTGGCGTTGGTCCCATGACAAGTATTTTGCCCAGGTACTTGGGCAGGAAGTTTTAAAGCCCTCTGGAGGTGAACTTCTTTACCGGGCCACCGTGGAGGGAAGATTCTTCCCAGGTATCTATCAGTTAAAGATAATCATCCCTGCGGTGGGACGATCCCTGTCAGCCGCGACGACCGTCAATATCAGGTGACGGCTGAAAATTGACCGGGGTGAAATGGCCCAAGGAGTGATCAGACCGTGGCGGCACCTTGCCGGTTGGGAGTGGAAAAGTGTAATTCCAAGTAGTTCCCCTCTGGGTCAAACAGGTAGATGGTCTTGCCCGAGTTTCGGTCTACGCAACGGTGAAACCTGCCCGTCTCTTTGACTTCTTTCAGCGCCTCGTCGTAGTCTTCCCAGTCCATATCGAAGGCCTGGTGCGCTATGCCGTCTTGTTCCAAGGCGTCTTTATGAATCGGCTTTGGGCGTTCGAATAGAACGACGTCGCTACTCCCGCATCTTAGACGGTCCAATCTCGGGCCCCGAGTGCCCCCAACACGGTCAAGGAACTGCATCCCAAGGACTTTGGTGTAAAAGTCCCGTGCGCGGTCAATATCATCAACCGGGATTCCTACATGGTAGAGATCTCTAAGCTTCATCGTAATTTCCTCCCCAGGGCGACGGAATTCGTAACGAATACGGTTTCTCAATCAAGATGGCCGTTTATCTCTGAGTCGATGCAGCCTTTTGTTTGGCTATCCAGTCGGGTGAATCTTCAACATGCTCAAACATGTTTCCTAGCACCTCGGAAAAAGGATGGTACCGGAAGGCCATCCACTTGGCCGGTGTGCCAGGGAACTTATTGAAGTGCTGATGCTCGCAGCCGTTGGGCTGCACCGGCAGGATGATCAGGTCCCATTTCTCCCAATCTACCTTCTTCCCGTTCACCGTTGTATATCCTTCGCCTTCCAGGACAAACAACTGGATTCCCCCTTGATGCCGGTGTTTCCCCGAATTGGTTTTGACGTGCTGGATGAAACAGGTCCATCCTTGTGCAGCCGCTTCCAACACTGCCCCGTCGGCCACCTTGTGCCAGTTGAGGAACCTCTTGGAATACCCCTGCCGCCCCTGGCGCCACGGGAGATCCTTGGCTCGTATCACGATCTTGCCGTTCTTGGCGTGCTCCCTGGCCGTCGAGTATTGCCGCAACGTTTCGGTATAATGCGCCCCTTCTTCAAGCTGGACAGGTTCTCTTTCTCTAACCCTTTCTCTTTCCAATTTGGTTCTCCTTTCGTTCTTTTGGGCCCATATTTACCATGGTTTGGCAACCCTGTCCATACGGATGCCCTTGACAGGTTTGGCCGGGGCCAGAAGTAAAACCGTTTGTTTAGCTTGGGGCGAGCCCGCTCCTAGTAAAGGTGGAAGCATCTCTATGATGATTTCTCTGTCTGAACCACGGAAGGAAGCTCGGTGAGGTTGTGTATGATTCGATCAGCACCCGCCTCGAGTAGCCTGTCTTGTTTTGCCAGACCAGAAACAACCCCGACCGTAAATATCGAAATCGGTTTGGCCGACAGAATGTCATCAGGGCTATCCCCCACAAGCAGAGTCTCTTCTGCCTTCCATCCCAATGAGGTGAGACAGGCCCGATTCTGGTCCGGGTAAGGCTTCAAACGGCAGGATGGGTCGCGGCCGAAAACTCCGTTGAAATATTTGCTGAATCCCAAACACTCCAAGCTGCGCTCCACCGCAGCAGTTCCGTTTGAAGTTACAATGGCGCATGGGTAGTTATTGGTTCGTAACCAGGAGAGGGTGCTCTCGGTATCGTCCAAGGGCGTGGCCCGTTCAGCACCGAGGAGCTCATAGCTCTCCAGCGCATTGAATACCCGGCCCTGGATCTCTTTGGCTCGATCCGATGGGAGAGCCTCCTGCATGTAGTTATAGACCGTCCGCATGAGTTTAAACCCCACGCCCTTGCTCTGTTCCACGATCTCTGCAGGGACTCCCTCACGAAGGTAGATGTCTTCAATCTCCTGGATAGCTTGTCGCCAGTTCACGTGAGGTCCAAGCTCCACGAGGGTATGGTCAAAGTCAAAGATAATTCTTTTAAGTCTCATGGTGCGCGTAGGGGTTCATTCCAGGTGCGGCCTGAGTATTCGACTCACTTTCTCTCGTACCGCCTTGGCCACGTCGACACGACGGAAGAGCACGGGGTCTTCTGCCATGGCTGTGGCATCGATTCCCACACGGGGTACGGGTTGGCCTGCCTGAACCGAGGGATCAATGCCCATACCCCTGCCTCCCTTTTCTAACCAAAGGCCTTCATCTGCACGTAACCGGGTCGACAAGGCCCACCAGACATCCGCACCACCTTCCAGAGGAACGTCAGCATCCACCACCACGACATTCTTGGCCACGGGCATCATGTCCCAAACGGCCTGGATGAGAGCTTTCACCGACCTATGAGGCATGGGCTCCACCGCTACCAGTACGCTCAATCCCAGACTCCGCGGTGGAATATGAATCCGGACGAGTGAAGGAAACTTTTGTTTTAATTGAGGGAGGTTCTCGGCTTCCCACAGGAATGCGGACAGAGTGGAATCCTCCCCGCTGAAGGGAACCAAGGCGTGATAGATGGGGTCCTTTCTGTGCGTCACTGCTGTGATCTTTCCCACCGGACATTCGAAGGTTAGGTAATAGCCAGAAGATTCACCAAAGGGGCCTTCCGTTTCCCTGACCCCTGGAAGAATCTCACCCTCAAGTACCAACTCTGCGTGGGCTGGGACCTCCAGGTCGGAGGTAACACAGCGAACCATTTCAATGGGTCGGGAGGCCAGACCCCCTCCGATGGCAAATTTTTCCCCTTCCGGAGCGCGAATAACGGAAGATAGCAGGGTCAATGGGTCACAGCCTATGACAAACGCTATGGGCAGCGGCTTATGGTTAGCTTCAGCTTTGCGAAAATAGGCTGCAATGGGAGGATTGTTGAGCAGGACACCTATCCTGTCCCCTCCTTTAATCTGCACGCGATGGATCCCGCAGCTCAGTTTTCCCGTCTCCGGGTCACGGGCAACGGCAATGGCACTGGTCAGATAGGGTCCCACATCCCCTTCATGGTGAGTTAACACAGGAGCGAGTTTTGGAATATCGATATTATGACTGTGAACGACTTCCTTAACCGGGCCATCGTTAACCCGTTTGGGTGGGATGAGATGCTGTCGCCTCTCCGCATAAAGGGCCAGTAGGTCCCGCGGGTTTCCGAAAGCCAACTCGACTCTTCTTCGATGGCCGAGGAGACTGCCCACCAACGAAAACGGATATCCCGAGACCAGGGGCAGGCGGAGGGCCTTTCCCTTTCTCTCTTCAACCTCGCGAATTGCGGCAGATATCTCCTGGTTCGGTGAGAGTTCTTCCGCCACTGTCAGAAGCTCGCCTTCTCGTTGAAGGAGATCGACAAATTCCCTAAGATCGCGAAACATAGCTGACCTTCATGGTCTGGGGTATGACTCAACTCGTGCAGCAGGGCCCGTTCTCCAAGGTGACCTGCGCAAATCGGGTTACGGATCAAATACTCTGTAAAATGCGCTATAGTCAAGAGACATGCAGTCCTGGTGGACGGTTTCAGTTCACCCCTGACCTTGCCCCCCCTGGGCTTACTTGATATTTTTTCGTAAATGGAACGAAAAAGAAAAGAAGGTCACTTTCGCTTGGTCACTGATTTCAAACCCAAGGGAGATCAGCCTCAAGCCATTCAGAAACTGGTTCAGGGAGTAAAGAAGGGGCTCGGTCACCAGGCCCTTCTGGGGGTTACAGGTTCCGGCAAAACCTTTACCATGGCCAACGTCATCGCCAAGGTGAACAAACCGTCCCTGGTGATCGCACCCAACAAAACCCTTGCTGCTCAGCTTTATAATGAATTCAAGGAGCTGTTTCCGGATAATGCCGTTCGGTACTTTGTGAGCTACTACGACTATTACCAGCCTGAGGCCTATCTGCCATCCACGGATACCTACATCGAGAAGGACGCCTCCATTAATGATGAGATCGATAAGTTGCGCCATGCAGCGACTATGGCCTTGTTGGAGAGGCGTGATGCATTGATTGTGGCCAGCGTCTCGTGCATCTACGGCCTGGGTTCTCCCGAGGCTTATTTTGAGATGATGGTCTACCTGGAAGAAGGGATGAAGATCGAGCGCGATTACTTACTCAGAAAGCTCGTGGATATTCAGTATCAGAGGAATGACTACGACTTTCATCGTGGCACCTTTCGGGTCAGAGGGGACATCGTTGAGGTTTTTCCAGCCTACGAAGATAGCTCATCCATGCGCATCGAGTTTTTCGATGATAAAGTCGAGTCACTTCAGGAGTTCGATCCCATGCGGGGGAAGGTGCATCGGCGAGTGGCTCGGGTGGCTATCTACCCTGCAAGTCATTACGTCACCAATGAGGTTGCATTGAAAAGGGCGATTCAAAATATCCGGTTGGAGCTACAGGAGAGGCTCGAAGAACTTCGAGCAGACAACAAACTCTTAGAGGCTCAAAGGCTAGAACAAAGGACTCGATACGATCTCGAGCTTCTCGCCGAAATGGGGTTTTGTCCGGGGATTGAAAACTACTCGCGCCATCTTACCGGTCGAAAACCGGGAGAGCCGCCGCCAACCCTTTTGAACTACTTCCCAAAGGATTTTCTCCTTTTTATTGATGAGAGCCACGTGACGGTTCCTCAAATCGGGGGGATGTACCGTGGTGACCGGTCACGGAAGGAGACCCTAGTGGAATACGGGTTTCGTCTTCCCTCTGCCCTGGACAACCGTCCGTTGAACTTCGAAGAGTTTGAATCGGCCGTGAATCAGACTGTTTTTGTCTCTGCAACTCCTGCGCAATTCGAGCTGGAAAAAAGCCGTGGAGTGGTGGTGGAGCAAATTATTCGCCCCACCGGCCTGACGGACCCCAAATTAATAGTTCGCCCGGCCCAAACTCAGGTGGATAGTCTTCTGGAAGAAATCCGGAAAAGGGCTGAAAGGCACGAGAGGGTCTTGGTCACCACCCTGACCAAACGAATGGCGGAAGACCTCACGGACTATTATCAGGATTTGAAGGTCAAGGTGCGCTACCTTCATTCTGACATTGAAACCCTTGAACGTGTGGAGATCATTCGAGAGCTGAGGAAGGGCAGCTTTGACGTTCTGATCGGTATCAATCTTCTCCGTGAAGGGTTGGACCTGCCAGAGGTGTCCTTGGTGGCGATTTTGGATGCCGACAAGGAGGGATTCCTGCGTTCGGTGCGGTCTCTCATTCAAACCATTGGTCGGGCATCGCGTAATGTTAACGGGACCGTGATCCTCTTTGCAGATTCCATGACCCAATCCATGAAACAGGCCATTGACGAGACCAACCGGCGCCGGTGTCTGCAGGAGGCGTTCAATAAGGAACACAAGATTACGCCAAAAACGGTGGTCAAGTCCTTGGGGACCCCTCTGGTACAAGTTTACGAGGCTGATTATTTGACGGTGCCCATGGCAGCAGAAAAGGGCGAAGACTATACGTCCGTAAACGCAATTCCAAAGATGATTGAACGCCTCAAGAAGGAAATGAAGCGGGCTGCCGCCAATCTAGAGTTCGAGAAAGCTGCAGAACTTAGGGATCATATTAACGAACTTCAAGAGCAAGAGATAGGTCTCAGAAATCCACTTGTTGCACGGGGGTCCGAGGGTTAACCTCGGCATCGTTTTTGTCGTCCATCCACGAAAAACTCAATAGCTTTCCATCCCGCCCCGGGGTTTATCTGATGAAGGATCGAGGTGGAAAGGTCATCTACATCGGCAAGGCAAAGGATCTACGAAATAGGATAAGGGCATACTTCCGCGGGGGCGACGGTCGTTTTCAAATCGATTTTTTGATGCGCCGAGTAGGGGATGTGGAGACCCTAGTAACTACCAATGAGAAAGAAGCCTTGATCCTCGAGAACAACCTGATCAAACAGTACAAGCCTCGCTACAATATCAGGCTGAAAGACGACAAGAGCTATCTCAGCATCAAGGTCACCGTTTCCCATCCCTGGCCTAGAATCCTCGCCACGCGCAAGATTGTCAAAGACGGAAACCGTTATTTCGGGCCATACTCTTCTGCCTTTGCTGCGCGTGAGACTATCGATATCATCGAGAAGCATTTCCTCTTGAGGACCTGTACGGACCATAACTTCAGAAATCGCGTCCGTCCTTGTCTCCAATATCAGATCCGGCGCTGTCTGGGTCCCTGCGTATTGCCTGTGGATCAAGAGAAATATGAAGAGCAACTCAAACAAGCGATCCTCTTCATTGAAGGAAAAAGCCGCGAGCTGCTGGAGGAACTAAAGACGAAAATGGAACAGAAGGCAGAGGCCCTCGAATTCGAGGCGGCGGCCAAGATCAGAGATCAAATCCAGGCGGTGGAAAAGACGCTAGAGAAACAGAGGATGGTCTCCCATTGGGGAGCCGATCAGGATATCTTTGGGCTCTACCGGGAGGGCGGGTTTATCGAAGTCCAAGTCCTTTTCGTCCGGCAGGGGAAGCTCACGGGGAACCAGGCCTATTCCTTTGAGGACTTGGAGTTCTCTGATGAGGATATGATGGAATCGTTGCTCACCCAGTTCTATCAGGGGGAGCGCTTCATTCCTGATGAGGTCCTGCTGCCCCTGGAACTGGACGATAAGGAAGTGCGAGAGGATTATCTTACCGAGCGCAAAGGTAAGCGGGTCGCCCTGCTAAACCCGCGTCGAGGGGACCGATGGAAGCTTTTAGAGATGGCCGTGCAAAATGCCCGCCAGAGTTTTTCTGAACGTCATAATAAGGAGAAGCAAAGAGAGAGGATGCTCCTGGAGCTTCAGGAGAAGCTTCGCCTGAAGCATTACCCTCAAAGGATCGAGTGTTATGACATATCGAACATTTCCGGCAAACAGGCAGTGGGGTCCCAGATCACTTTCTTCGACGGGGAACCGGATAAAAAGCGTTATCGTCATTATCGAATTCGATCTCCGCAGGCGGTCCGGGGTGGAGATGACTTTGCGATGATGTACGAGGTCCTGGAGCGTCGATTCCGCCGGGGAATTGAAGAAGGAGACTTTCCAGACCTGGTAGTTGTGGATGGAGGTAAAGGTCAGTTGGGGATGGCCCTGGCGGCCATGCGGGACCTCGGAGTTGAAGATATAGACGTGATTGCCCTGGCAAAGATGCGTGTTCAGTCGTCACCGCGGAGCCGGGATATTCAACGTACCGAGGAAAGGGTCTTTCGTCCCGGGCAGGCCAACCCCGTTACCCTGAGTCGTAATTCCAATGCCCTGTTTCTTCTCCAGCGAGTCCGAGATGAAGCGCACCGGTTTGCCATTACGCATCACAAAAAACTGAGATCGAAACAATCACTGCATTCGGTCCTGGACCGAATTCCAGGAATCGGCGAGGTGCGCAAACGGGCACTGCTGCGTGCCCTGGGCAGCCTCGAGCGGATCGAAGAGGCCACCTTGGAGGACCTTTTGGAGGTCCCCTCCATCAACGAGAAGACGGCCAGGAAGATCCTTGAGACCTTAACATCGGTTTCCAAGGGCGATTGAATCCCATGGATTCCCCTCCTTCCGATTTTTCTGGGAAGGACCCTTTAGAGAGAAACCCAGCTCCCCTGTTGGTGGTTCCAACCCTTTCGCTTCTTCTTGGTCAGGCTGCGTTCCCACTGTCCTTTCGTATTGCGTTAATCTGTTCAATCGCGGTCCTCATCGCATCTGTCTGTACCTGGCTGTTGGGGAAGAGAAAATGGGCGATACTTTTTTTCTTCTCCAGCCTGGCCTTTTTTGCCGGACATGGGCTGCACAAACGCTCACTGATTCCTCAGTTCCCAAACCATCACCTTCGGCTCCTAACGGATGGGAGGAAGGCCGTCCAGGTGGAGGGCTTTCTCTATCGAGAACCAGAGAGGCAATTTGGCCGGAGCCGGTGGTACTTACGGACGGAGGTCATTTGGCGTCCTCTTGGCGCTCAAGAGGCTATGGGAAATATCCTGGTCACCGTACGGGAAGTTCAAAGGGAGTGGCACTATGGAGACCGGGTGCGCCTTTGGGTGAGAGTTCGTCCACCTCGCCCCGCACGGAACCCGGGGGAATTTGATTACGGGGCCTATTTGGCACGGCGGGGAATCTACCTGACTGGTTTTCTCAGCGATGATGGGGGAGTGGAGCTCCTTCATAGAGATCACAAAGGTGCATGGAAATGGATTCAGCATCTTCGTAGGGAGATCCGAAGCTTCATCGATCTTAACCTTCCTCCAGGCGAAGCCGGTCTTTTAAAGGCCCTGGTGATAGGGGACAGAGGAGGTTTATCCAGAGAGACGCGTGAGAGGTTTACAGCCGCCGGTGTGGCCCATGTTCTTTCCATTTCGGGTCTTCATGTGGGAATGCTGGGCTTAGTCGCATTTATTGTGGTTCGATTCCTCGGATCATTGAGCAGTACCCTGATGCTCCGTTGGAACCTATTCAAAATTGCGACTTTTTTATCGTTTGTTGCTGTTTTGTTCTATGCAGCCCTGGCTGGAGGGAGGATTCCAACTGTTCGCGCGACCATTATGGTCGGGGTCTATGTGCTGGCAGTTTTATTTGATCGCGAGGAAGAGTTTTACGTAAGCCTTGCCCTTGCAGCCCTTCTGATCGGCCTGATCTGGCCTGGGGTTGTCATGGATACTTCTTTCCAACTCTCTTTTCTTGCCGTTTTATTTATCGTTTGGGGTCTACGGCGGATTCAACAACTTAGAGAGCTGATACCGAGGGACAACCTTCCACAAACCCAGAGCTGGCTCCAACGGCGAGTCCCTCAGATCGCACTTTATCTTGCCGTTCCAGTCCTGGCGACCCTTGGAACCGGGCCTGTTGTGACCTTTCATTTTGGTCGCCTTTCACTGGCGGGTTTCCTTGCCAACCCGATTCTAGTCCCGATCGTGGGGTTCGTGCTTGTTCCCTTGGGTTTCCTGATCGGCTTCGTCTGTTTGGTCTCGACGGCCCTTGCCCTCCCTCTGCTTTGGGTTGCCAAACCCCTTCTTTCGTTGACCCTGTGGATGGTGGGGTTGTTTTCTGAGTTGCCAATGGGGGTTGTCAACCTGCCCAGACCCAACTTATTGGAATTGGGTATCGTTTACCTCGTGATCTGCTCTGTCTTGGTATTGCAACGGCGGACACATGTCTATTTGCTCTTGGGTTTCTTGCTGGTGGTGGCGGCGGCGGACGGCGCTTACTGGTGGCGGCAGAGATGGGGTCGCAGAGATCTACGAATAACCTATCTCAGCGTTGGTCACGGCGATGCAGCGGTCGTAGAGTTTCCCGGCTCCAGTGTCCTTCTCATTGACGCTGGTGGAAGCTCGTTCCCTCAGTACGATCCTGGGAGGTCCATCGTTGCGCCATTCTTACGTTCCAGGCGGATTGCAAAGGTCGATTACGTCCTCGTGAGTCATCCGAGGATTGATCACTATGGTGGGATGAAGAGTATTATTGAGGAATTTACCCCTTTGGAGTTCTGGTCCGGCCCCGTCGGGGGAGCAACCAGACGCTATCTTGAATTGGAAGAGACAGCGAAACAGTTGGGGGTTAAGCGAGTGGTTCTTAATCGGGGCGATTCCTGTCGCGGAATTGGCGGGGTTCAAATCTGCGTCTTATACCCTGCGAGTGGCATTGGAGATGATTCCTCCGTGGTGATGAGGTTTAGCCTGGGTCAATACCATTTTCTTTTTCCTGGGGACATTAATAAGAAAGATGAAGAAAGGCTCATGGGATTGGAGACGGAGCTTGCTAGCCAAGTATTGAAAGTTCCACGGCACGGGAGCCTCACTGCCAATACGAATTCATTTGTGGGTGCTGTACGTCCAAGGCTGGCTATATTTTCTGTCGGTTACCGATCTCCTCGAGCGGAAGTGATCGCTCGGTACCACGACGCCGGCTCCGAAATCCTCCGCACCGATGAGGATGGTGCAATCATAATTGAAACAAACGGGAAAAGACTTTCGTACAGGACCCATCTTAGTAGGAAAAGAGGAAGAATCCCCTGACGGGGGTTAACTGATCCGAAACCCATTAGAGCTCAATGATCGCTCTTGTCCAGTTGTGTTTGGGTGCGATGGTATGGCCCTTTCCGGTGAAGTCCTCGGCTAGAAAAACATCTCCCGGCCCAAAGGTCTTTGCCGTCCCGTCCCCGATGCCGACCTCCACCGAACCGGATAGGGTTATGAGAAACCGACGCCGCGGTGCGTTGTGCCATTCGCTACTTTGGTCCGGCGCAACGTTTCTGAAGATCACTCCCTCAGCCGGATGCATTTTTTCAAATTGCGCAGGGTCCAGATCTTCGAAGTGGGACTGACCGTCCGGGCCGCTGTAAAGTCTTACAAACTTCATAATTACCCCCTTGAGGTTCCCACTAGAACGTCATATTAGAAGAGAGGTCAAACAGCGGGTCACCCCCTTCACCAGAAAACATTGACAGGCTCGAATGAGCTGTAGCCATCGTATGCGATGCTGCAAGGAATTGCACGCAACCTTAAATAAGATCCTTGACAGCCGATTACCCTGCGATATGGGTGCCTTGGTCAGGCAAGTAACAGCTTGAAAAGATTATAGAAGCGCGGAGGAGGACGTTTATGGCGAAACGAGCAGAATCCGTGTTAGCGGGTATGCCGATGCGTAGTGAAGAGGATATTGAGAAAAAGCTGAAGGAATGGAACATCTCGCGAGAAGAGTATGACCGTCTCCAAGCGGTGAAACTCGCAAGGGAGAGTAGGGTCGCCCCGGTTGGTGCCATGGCG
>Ga0114947_10000404_pt1 | contig 14413 bp, 9 predicted proteins | sample CR02metaG_FD_99656 | JGI IMG/M metagenome (GOLD analysis project Ga0114947, IMG submission 99656) | Deep subsurface microbial communities from Mariana Trench to uncover new lineages of life (NeLLi) - CR02 metaG | ecosystem: Environmental > Aquatic > Marine > Ocean trench > Sediment ...
AAAACAAATGGATTTATCTAAGGTAATGGAATTTAGAGATACGATAAGAGATATGATAAGAGGTAAAAATTGACCACTATGAGAGAATATCAAAAAATGGAAAGAAGCTTAAGAAAAAGTTTGTTTAAAACCCATGCTAAATTTGAAAGATCAAAAGCTTATTGGAAAAAGATGTTCGACAAAGCATATCCAAATGAAAAGTATAAAGGCTTATGGAAAATAGCAGAAGAATGTAAGGTTGATTTTGAGATGTTACCTAAGTGGGAAAAGGATTTGATGAGGAGAGCATAATGGATACCACATCATTAGAAGATAGAAGACTTGGGGAAGAAGTTGTAAAAAGATTTAGGGAAGCACAAAAGGTAGTAGTAACTAAGCAAAAAAGAAGCAAGAACGTTCATGCATCTAGCCTAACGGGACCCTGCATACTTAGAACGTGGTATGATTTTAGAAATGAGCCAGAACCTCTTTCAGCACAGAGTATAGCAAACTTTTATGTTGGTCAGATTGTACATTCTAACGCTAAATTAGGAAAGAAAAACGAAGTCCATTATGGTGCAAACATAAGAACCATGCAATCCATAAAGACTAGTGATATTAACCAAAACAATCTATTTGATTGTGTAACAGGAACATGTGATGACTTGATAGAATTTGAAGGTGATATGGTAATAGCAGATAAAAAAACATGGTCTTCACTTTATATTAATCATAGAGCAGGAACTTATGAGAAGAGAGAGAAAACAGAACCTGACGCAAACTATATAAAACAGCTTAACATATACAAACTCTTAATATACATTACTGATGGTGTGGAGGCAAAGAAAGGTGTATTACTTTATTTGGACAAGGCTACATCGTTTAAGGATCCACTGCCATTTGTATTTGACTTACAACCAGTAGATGAGATTAGGACTTGGGTGCTTGGAAAACTTGATAAGATAAGACAGCTTGTAGAGCCTGAAAAAACCATAACAAAGTATTGTAATTATTGTCCATTCTTAAAGATATGTGATCCACCAAGGGAGTTAATACCAAAATGGACTTCTTAAAGAAAGGAGAAAAGTTTTATTCAAGTGGTAAACTAAAACCGGGCGAGACTCGTAATACACCAAGAAGTTTTAAATTTAACTGGAAACCAAAAGGATTCTTAATAGATGAAAACACTTCAATGACAGACGAAGACATAGCAATGTTCCCAAAAATAAGAATAATGAACAGTCGTAAGAAATTCAAAAAGGGAACTGATGATTCATTATTAATCCAATGGGTAAAGGATACAGGATGGATACTTGTTACAAAAGACATTCGTATGGCAATTAGGGCACTTATGGAAGGTGCTCCAGTAATGATGATTAACGAAGACTTTAAAATGATTTCACTAATGGAAACTAAAATACACCAAGTAAAGGAATATAAGGAACTGTTTGATTATCTTACCAATAGATATGAGTTCTAAACAATTACATCAGAAACCCAGAAGTAAGAAGAGTAAGTCTGACGAATGGTGGACTCCAAATGGATTTATTCCAGAAGCAGAGAAAGAATACGGTATGAACTTCGAAGTGGATGTAGCATGTACCTATAAAAATTGCCAATGTATGACTGGTCTTACTACTGCATTAAAGGATGATTGGAATGTAAAATCATGCTACGGTAAAAGAAAATGGGGAGATGTTTGGTGTAATCCACCTAATTCTAAACTAAAATTCTTTCTACCAAGAGCTTTTCAACAGTGGAACAAATTTGGCATGCGTATAATGATGATTGTTCCTGCCAACGTAATGTCATCTAAAGCTTTTTGGAATGCTGTAGAAATACCGAGAAGAAATGGAAGAAGGATAACATATGAACCAGTATTTAAAAGGATATCGTTCCTAGACAATGGTAAAAAATCAAAGTTCTCAGCTAGAAATGCATATATTAAGGTAATCTGGGGAAAGAAATCTAGGTTTTAGTATATGCTTATAAACAAGAAAAGCTAATATTTTGTATGCCTGACCATTCACATGATAACATATCAAGCACACATGCAAATATAGCACAAGCTAGTGAAGGTCAAATCTGGGATTCATTGAATCCAGATCAAAGAGCCCAATTACTCGGTCAGAGCATAGCGGGCGAGGCTAACAATTCTGTTAATAACAGTGTATACCAAGGAGAACGAAGGGCGTATGAAACTACGCCATATACTTCACTCCCACCAAATGTGCAGTTTGAAGTATCAAATAGATTACATGAGGCTGGATATTTCCAAGAGACTTATGGAGGTATGGCTTATGAAATAGAAGGAGAAGACAGATTCACATGTAAAGACTGTGATGACGAAGTTTTTATATCTGAAGAAGACTTTAGAGTTCACAGAAAAATTAATCACGATGACAACGGAGAAAGTGAAACTGAAAGTCAAGAAGCATATTTTAAATCATTAGAAATTGATCCAAATATGACAAAAGATAATTTAAGACTGGCAAGAAAAATTGTTAGTGAAGGTTCAAGAGTGGAATACCCACAAAACGATCCATCAACAGCAAGCGATCCACCACTTCCAAAAGGAAGAAAAGAATATGATGATAATCCAAACCATTATTTTTATGATAATAAATTGTTTAAGAGAGGAAGCAGGGGTGGTAACTATGAGCAAACTGGTACAGCACTAACAGAAGCAAGAGCTTTGATTAGTCTTGAAGAAAAGATTCTTGATAAATACGGATGGGAATCTACAAAAGATGTAGAAAAGGATTATGCAAGCAGACAAGTTTTTGCTGGAGAGATAGCAAAAGAAGTAAACGTAAGTAATTTACACCCAAGAACAATTAAAATTTTAGATTCAGTACACAGACCATTTTTAGTTAACACATTATCAAAACTAGCACAAGAAGCAGAGCCAGCACCACAAGACGATGCTCCATTTTCAACAGAAGAACCAGTTTTACATCAAGACTATGATCCAGAACATCCACACGAACATAATGCATTTGACTTAAACTTTGGTGACAAAGTAGCAGAAGAAGATCATGAAGAAGATGAATATGAAACGTTTCCAAAGGAATTATTCAATGACAAACATGAAAAGAATGCAGAAGAAGATATTAATTCAGAACTAAATCCAGATAACAAATGTGGCATGTGTGGAAAGACTTTTGATTCAAGACAGGAGTTAGAAGATCATGCTTATGGTTTAGGTCCTCATAACAGAACGACAATAGAAGAAGGGTTTTGGCAAGATCCAACTAACTATGAAGTAGATGTAGATGAGTTGGAAAAGACTGGAGAACCAGTAGCAAAACTACCTACTGATAAAAGAGCAAACGAAGAAGATGAATATGATCCATCTACAATGAGTAACATAGATGCATTACAAGGTGTACAAAAAGATGAGATAGAAACTGCAAGAAACCCAGACGAATTCAGAAAAGCTTCAAAACATACTCCTACAGATTATGGTATGAATTGGCAAAAAGGAGAAGAAGAAGAAGATGGTATAGCTAAAGCAGTACAAGCAACATGTCCGTTTTGTGGATTTCATACACAAGATAAAGAAGAATTACATGCACACACACAAGATCACAGCTTAGACGATATGTTTACAGGAGAAGAGGATTTTCAATTTGAAGACAACCAAGAAACAACAGTAACTACAGAGCCAGATTTACTACAGAATGTTAATACTGATGTTCTTCAAGTAGAATCAGAAACTGATTATGATCCAGAAGAGAAAATAGATCAAAAAGCAGTAGAAACAAAAATTTTACAACAATATACAGGTTATAAACCAAAGGCTGGAGAAGCACTTGGTAATATTTTAGATGGTGCAATAAATGTACCCGAAGAACGACAAACAGCCGAGGAGGTTATTTATGATAGAAAACTTGACGGTCATCATGAAGATAAAATAGCAAGAGAACTTTTTGTTTATCACGATATTGAATACGAAGATGCAATAGAGAAAATTAGAAGCATTGAAGTAAGTGGCAATGATCGAACAGCAAAGACTTTATTCGGTAAAAAATTTAATGATTGTAGCGAAGCTGAGATATCAGAGATGAGATCATATGGCGGAGAAAGTAAACGTTCTGAGGGTGTAAAAAATGACTGAAGATTATAACTGTAATCTATGTGGAGCCAAATATGAAGATGAAGATGAACTAAATGTTCATAAAAGGGAAGATCACTCAGAATTTACAGAAATGTATGGTAAGGAACAAGAAGATTTAGGATGGTCAGATGATCAAGGAGACTTTACAGATAAACCAAAAGCAGGAAAATATGACGATAGACCTGAAGTAGAAGGAGAACCAGTTAGTATTGTAGGTGAAATTGATCAACAAGAAGATAAACCAACACAATCACACGATAATTGGTTAGAAGACTTGAAAGGACTTAAAGATGAATTTTCTACAGAAGAAGTATTAAAACGTGCAACAGAAGATGAAGAAGAAACCGTTAAGGTTAAAAAATGGTGGGGTGATGTAAGTGATGACGAAAAAGATGAAACAGTTAACGTTAAAAAATATTGGGGTAAAAAAGAAGGAGAAGAAGAAGGTGGAGCAGATGATCCACTTAAGAAAGTAGCAGATTTAGCTGAAAATTATAGATTTATGTCAAGAAATAAAAGAACAAATATATTTGAATCATTAGGATTTGGACAAAGAGATTCAGCTATTCTATCAGGATTAGAATGGAATGAATTAACAAGACCAATTAAAGTAGAAGCTTCTGAAGCATATGCAAGAGAACAAGGAGGTATTCCACAACCACAAACAGCAAGAGCAGGAACTTCAGGACAAACAGTTCATTGCCCAACATGTGATAGATATTTTTCAAATAATGAAGATTATGAAACTCATTACAAAAGTGACCATCAAAGTCAAGAAGTAGAAACTGGTGAAGATGAGGAAGAAGATAAAGCGTATGAAAGCCTTTATAACTTAGAAAAATATCACAGTTCTCCAGATTATAAAAAAAAAAATTTAATTTGTAATAGATGTAATGAATCATTTTATAACGGAAGAGATAGAGACGTTCATTTTAATGAAGTACATGCAACTGGACAAGAATATGAATTACCTGATCAATGCCCTTTTTGTAAAGAAATTATACAAGAGCCAGAAACTTTAGACTGGCATATGCAGGAACAACATGGAGCACATGTAGCAAGCCAATTCACTCAGACAGGAGTACAAGGTGCAATGGCAGATACTGACTTTGATAGTTTAGAATCACATAAGAGAGCAAAAGAATTTTTCTTTACGGAACTTTTTTCAAAAGAAGGTTCTAAACTGCATTGTAATGTATGTGGAAACGAATTTAATTCAGAAAGTGATATAATTAATCATCTTCGTGATGATCACCCTGATCAAGTATCGCAATCAGAATCATATGCAAAAGAAGTTACAGGTGATTATTGGTGGGGAAACCATGTAAAATGGGAATCTGGAATGGATCAAGATTTCTTATATTGTAATCACTGTGGACAGGATCTTTATGTAGACGCTAGTTATCACGGTGATGGAAGTATAAGCGATGAAAACGTAAACGAAGTAGTTCAAACACATATGAGAAACCATGGAATAACTGAATCATATGCAAAAGAAGCAAAATGGGAATGTCTAGACTGTGACCAAGAATTTGATGATGCAGGAAAACATCAAGACGAAACTGGACACCATAATATTACAAAGAAAAAAGGAGTAAGTGAATCAAGAGCAACTCCCGGTTTTGATACTAATTGTACTGATGGGGAACCACACGAACCACCAGCTGAAATGAGAATAGGTGGTACAAACCTTATGGACACAACATGTGTAAAATGCGGAAAAACTATAAATCAAACTGGAGAAGGTTCAGGATACTGGTTTACTCCAGAAGATCATGTAGAATGGGATAGAGCTATTAATAATCTAGATGAGTATGGAAATGTTATTAGAGAATCATATGCACATGAATCAAGAGCAACAGATTTAAAAAAAGAGATAAGAGAACAAAAAGAATATATCAATATGGCTTCTTTTGAAAATCCAATGAATATGGGAGATGCAGAAGATAAACTTCATAATTTAGAGTCTGAGTTAGAATCACTAGGAGGAGAAGAATTAGAAGGAACTGAAGAAGAAGGTCAGGAAGGAGAAGGAGACGATGTAAATTTAGATGATTATTGGGATGAAGATAGTAAGGGTAATTTAGTACCAAGTAAAAAACAATCGGATTATAAAAAAAATATTACAGATTCAGTACATGGTTGGGAAGGAGAAGGAGGACACCAAGATTTAGATGATACAACACAATATCCAGATGATCCAGAAGATCCAGAAGAAGAACAAGAGAAAGTAGAAGAAGGTGGACCCGGTTCAGGAAGAACACCTGAAGATTTTGATAAACAATTAGATGATCAATATCCAAATAGAGTTAAGGATGACACTATAGATAAAGATGAAGAAGAATTTATGGCAAAAGATTGGGCAAATCCACCAACTGACGAACAGTGGGAACAATTTGATAAAGATAGAAAAAATAAGAAATCAACAGAATATGTAGACGATTCAGATAATGCAGGAGAGAAATATATTTGTGAAGACTGTGATAAAGAATTTAGTAATGATACAGCATTACAAGAACATCAATTTTCTTATTACCATGGAGATTATAAGGGTGATAACGATGGAGCAACATCTCCTAGAAATGTTATGGGTGGAATGTAATGACAGCCGAAGAAGGACGATGGGATTACACAGAAGACGATAAAGAAGAACAAACAACATATGATTATGATCCTGATGAATTAGAAAAAGCACGTCAACGAATGAATGCAGAGAAAGATGTTTTAGATAAAGAAGAAGATTTATTTACAGGTGATACAAAACCATTGGAACATCAAAAAGGCGGAGAAGATGCAGTAGGAAATGATTGGAAAGAAGGAGACGACTTTAAATCTACTAAATGGTATGATCCAGAAGATCCAGCAACACAAGGTAGTAGAAAAAAGGAAGCTGGTAGTTATGATTATGATGTAAGAGCAGGTGAAGAAGATGAAGGCTGGGGAGATAATTGGGGAGATCCAGAAGATACAGCAAAAGATATTTATGATTTAGGACATCCAGAAAAAATAATTCCTTTAACATCAACAGGCATGGCAGAAGAACCTCAAGATGAAGATAATAAAGCAGAAGAGCAAGTAGATGAAGAAAACAAATGCGAAAATTGTGAAAGAGCGGAAGACTTTTTAAATGACGATGGTTTATGTGAAGACTGTGAGAGAGAAGCAGGTATAGATCGTAAAGAATCTGAACGAGATGCTTATGAAGGTTACTGGAGAAACTCAAATCCGTTTGACTTAACATCAGAACTTGAATATGTAGAGGGAGAACCACCTATAACACCGGGACCAAAACCTAAAGATGAAAAAGATGCTGAAGAAGGTGGAGTAGGTAGCGGTAGAAAACGATCTACTTATGCACCTGAGCCAGAACAAATAGCAAGATCAGGTGATCCTCATTATGATCCGTATAAAGCAACACCACAAAGTCAACGAATACAAACTGATCCAGCATTATCACGAATGACAGAAGAAGCACCTGATGACATTGATCCAATATTTGGTAAAGAAGAGGTAACAGATGATTCAGATATAGCATTATTATCACAATTATTTAACAATGAAATGGAGGAACAAGAAAAAGGAGAAGATGAAACAGAAGACATTGCAATTATATCACAATTAATTGGAGAAGAAGATTTTAAAGAAGGTGAACATCCAAGAGGAGGAGACTCGGAACATCCCGGCAGATTCTCAGCTGGTAGTGGTGGAACAAGTGGAACAACAGATAAACCAAAAGAAAAGAAATTCACAATGAAACAATATGATAGAAATGAAGATAGAAATGATCATTCAAAGAATGCATTATTGTTAACTAGACAATATGGTACTCCAGAAGAAATTAAAGAAATGGAAGGAATTGTTGACAGACATAATAAAAGTGAGAGTGGTATAAATCACGATGATTACTTGAGAAGATATGAAATTTCAGATAAATATGTTAAGAATTTACAAGAAGACTCTGAAAAACCAAAAGAACCAAAAAGAAAATTATTAACAGATAGAAGTGGTGGTGCTTGGAAGATCGATGTTCCAATGGAACCACAACACAGACAGAATCTAATTAACGATGTAAGAGAAAGAATTAATAGACTACAAAATGATAAAGATGAAAAAACTGCACGAAAGAAAATAGACAAAGTAGAAGATATGAGTGATGAACAACTATCTAAATATTTCATGTGGATGGGTGGAAAACCAGTGTTTACTGCTTCAGAAGTAGACCTTAACACAATGAATCAAGCACATGTATGGTGGGATAATAAATTTCCAGATAGACCATGGAGTGATATGAGAATAGGTGACAGACAACATGCAATACTAGCATTCTTAAGAGATCCAGATACTGAAATAACTGTTGAATCAAAAGCAACAGAAGCTCAAAAATCTGGATATATAGGATGCCCTCATTGTAATCAAGAATTTTCTAATGTACAATACTTAAAAGATCATATAGATGAGCAACACGAAGGAAAAGAATCAAAAGCAACAGAAGAACAAATAAATTCTGATATATATTATTATGATTATTCAGATTACTGGAAGAAAGGAAGTGATTATTCAAGAGCAGGATTAGCATTACAAGCAAATATTCCAACTGATTGGACTGGAACAGAATGGGATGATTTACCAGCCGACATACAAGCAAAAATAAGAGATGCTGGTTATGTTACTTCATACGAAACATATGACAAAATGTCTTGGGAATTTTTACCAAGAACACTAAAAGAAAAACTTGGTGAAGGTTTTACACCAGTAAATGAATCAATATGGAGTACTTCTACCAAAGAACAAAGAAGAGAAATCTTAAAAGAAGGAAATGCATATGATGACATGAAATATAAAAAAGATACTTTAGATAAACTAGAGCCTTGGAGTTTAGGAGAACGTCCAGAACAAGGATTTGATTATCAAAAAGGTGGAGAAGATGTAAGCGTATCGGGACCTCCAGCAAATACTCAACCACCAGCAAATATGTTTGATGATGAAGAAGATGAATCACCTGCAGGTGAAGGTATGTGGCTGGATGATGATCAGACAGTTAATTCTCCTACAATAAGTGACATACCTGACATGGCAAAAAGCATGGCAAGAGGTTATTACAATAAACTTAAGAGATCACTTCAAGAAACACCACAGTGGGAAAAGGATTTAGATGATTTATCAGAAGTAATAGCAATAGGTGAAGCAAATACAGAACACGAACCAGCTGGAAGTAGTACAGGAGGACAGTTCACATCTAAAGGTGGTGGTGGTGATAATGGAAAGTCAGAAAACAAATTGTCAAGTACTAGTGATAAAGATTTAATTAAATCAATTAAAGGTGGAAGTAAAGATTGGCACGAGTGGGGAAGAAATGAAAAAACCGAAGATGCATATGCAGAAATTGAAAGAAGAAATAAAGAAATTCCAACACCAAAATTAAAAGGTGGTGATAAAATATTTAGAGATGATCCAGATGCAGTTGGTAAGATGGAAAAGAAAATAAAATACTGGGAAGAACAACAAGACTACTGGAAACAAATAACCAAGTTCCCAAATAGAGATTATCAAAATCGTAACCAATTAGGAGATGCAAGATGGTTTATGCTTACTAGTGTAGGTACAAATTTGAGAGAAGCAAAGAAAAAACTTGAAGGAATTAAAGAACAACAAGGTAGAGGAACTGATTTAATTAGAAAACCAACTTATAAAGATGGTAAGAAAAGATTCTATTATAGTGAAGAACCAAAAGGAGAGCCTACAGAAGAACCATGGCAAAAAGGCGGAGAATCATATCAATACATAGTAGATATTTTAAAAAAAAAAAGTAGCGTAGAACAATCTCCTAACGCATTAATGAGATATACAGAGCCAATAGACTTACCTAACGGTAAAAATGCATTAGATCAAACTTATGGTGTTAGTGAGCCAGAAACTCCAGATGGTCAAGATTTAACAGGTATTACTATAGGTGAAGAAGAAATAATTGAAAAGAAATTTACTCCACCAAAAATTCTATTTTACAAACAATATCCATTCGGACGAAGAGCAGGAAAACAAAATCCATTTGGAGAATCATATGCAGAAGAACTTGATGTGGACGCATCCAATATAAGAGGATTGTTAGATTTATTCGGTGATATGAATTCATATATAGATAGCAATCCATCAGGAGTAACTGTAGATGAATTAAAAAATAAATTTGGAAGTGGTGAAGAGTTTGAATTTAATTTAGATGATCTTATTAATGGTGGATATGCATATAGAGAAGGAAATTTAATAAAGTCTTCAAAACCTAAAGAGTTGTATGAAGCAAAAGAATTTGAATCTCCACTTAGAGACATGTCTGGAAATCCATATCCAACTCCTACGGGAATTGCTGATTGTACTTTCTGTGGAAAAGTATTTGATAATTGGGATGTTTTAGGAGATCATATTACAATAGTTCATAATGACCAAGGTAGAACTAGAGAATTTTATGGTGGAAATGCACCACAAAGCATATTAAATCATCCTGATTGGACTGGATATGCAGGAGAAGGAGGACAAGGTTCAGGAAGAAAACAATATAAGAGTGAAGATCCAAAATCAAAAGATAAAGCCCATATTGGTTGGAAGAATTATGGTATTGATGATTATATAGATAAAGCCGAACAAGATTACCTAGCAAAAGAACAATTAGAAGATCCAACACCATGGATATCATTAGCACATTTAGCAGGAACTACAGTGAAAGACATTCTATTCCCTGAAAAATCAGATGAGTTTTGGTGGAATAAAAAAAGAAGAAAGTTAACTCCAGACGAATTAAAGATATCAAAAACTACATTCAAACCAAAATGGAAACGTGAAGATATTTTAAAACAAAGAGAAAGAGAAAGGGAAGCAAAAGAGTATAACGATAGCCACAGTTCTACCACAGGACAATTTACAAGTGGAGGAGGAGGTTCAAAATACCCAGAAAAACCTGAAGGTTTAACTGATAAAGAATATGGTAAACAGAAAAAAGAGTACGATGACTCGCAAAAGGTAAGAAGTGATAGATCAAAAACAACATATGCAAAAAAGAAATGGAGTAGTTTAACTCCAAATCAGAGAACATTATTTACAATAAGAAAAGGATATACATTTGATAGTAGAAAAGAAGGAGATGATTTTACGAATAAAAATATGAAAGGCGATTTCGATAAATTAGACAACCATTTAAAAAACTCATTTATTGATAATATTGATTCTTATCGTGTAAACGAAGGTGGATTTGGTAGTGGTAAAAAAGATCATAAAGGATGGATGAGAGCAATAGAAGAAGAACATACTTATGATTTTTGTGAAAACTGTAATATGATTACTGAACAAGTTAACCATAAATGTGATATGTGTGGTAAGAAGGTAATCGTTTAAATTACACGGTAGAGTAAATATATAGAATGTGGAAAAAGAGAAAAGGTAAAGGAAACCCTAATTATAGAAAAGGAGCAGATTTTGAATATCAGTGGATGTATTATTGTTTATATCATCATTTTGATAATGTTAGGTCATATGCTTCTAAAGGAGTGGCGGATGTTAGATCAATTCCTCCCAAGTTTGCAACTAGTTCACTTGCACTTTACGCACAATGTAAAAATACTGCAAAAGAAGATTATATAGAACCACAAGAAAGAAATAATTTACAAAGATGTAGTCAAGACTTTTTTTGTTTGGTAGTAGAACCATTTAAGAAAGATAGAACATGTTATGTTAAATTAGAACCATGGAAACTAGATGGAGAGATTGTGACTCCAGAGAAATTTATGGCTGATTATTATGGAATAGAGGCAGATAGTTGGAAATTATGGCGTAAAAACTGGTATAGAGAAAAGATAATGCGTAAAGCTTATAAAGGGAAACCACGTAATTTAACTGTAGGTTGAAAAACCATTCAGGGATTCTAGAAAATACCTGATAAAAAAGTTTTTACTTAACAACAAAGGTTTTTATCCTAGTACTGTATAACATATCTTATGTCGTTCGCAATACGAATTAGCATTGGCAGTGGGATACAGCCAGAGCATCGTATAGGCGGAGGAATTATTAGTGAACAAAGCCCCCGTGGCTTTTAATTAATTACTTTTACCTACTTATTTTGAACATCTTCATCGAATGTATTCGGTGGTTACACACAAAAATTTTGGGATTATACGTTAGCTTGGTTAGACTACGAGCCTTGGACGCTCGTGACGCTGGTTCGAATCCAGCTAATCCCGTGGGAAGTGGAACCAAATGGTGAGGTGCAATTCTTATAAAGTTGTCATAGCAGGTTCGATTCCTGTCACTTCTATTCTTCATAGGTGTACTGGTTGCATAGGGGAGTGTGAATCCCTTGGAGAGAGTTCGAATCTCTCATGGAGACTTGCCGTAATGTTAGAGTGGTATTAATCCCGCTTGCTAAGCGGAGAGCTGTAAAAGGCGGGCAGGTTCGATTCCTGTTTACGGCGTGGCGAGTTTGGTGTAATGGTAACATCAGAGCCTTCCAAGTTCTGGCTGTGAGTTCGATTCTCACATCTCGCATAGTCCATTAGTGTAGCTGGACAAGCACAAAAGTTTCTGAAACTTTTAACATCGGTTCGAATCCGATATGGACGACTTGGACGTATGGTGTAATGGATAGCATCAGACCCTTCGAAGGTCTGGATTTTCGTTCGAATCGGAATACGTCCTTGGCGTATAGTGTAACGGTAGCATACAATTCTGATAAAGTTGTGGCTCCAGTCCGACTCTGGATATGCCAATACTCCCGTAGTGTAGCTTGGTCAAGCACATGGGTTTTTGAAACCCGTAACATGAGTTCGAATCTCGTCGGGAGAATGGATCCTATAGTATAGTAGCAATTACATCAGGTTCTCAACTTGATAACATGGGTGCAATTCCCGTTAGGATCATGGTTCCTTTAGTGTAGCTCGGTCAATCACGTAGGGCTTTCAACCTTACAACACGGGTTCAAATCCCGTAAGGAACACTTTATCTTTTAATATAGTATGAATACGATAAGAAAATATGCACAAGGCAACCCCCATATTAGCCATGCTTGTCATACTTGGTTTATTAGGATCAAACTTAGCATATGCAGACTACACAGAATATTTAAAATTAAGGATACCTCAAAATATTCCAAATGTTTGTATATTTGAAGCAGAAGAATCTAAAGTAAATTTTCAAGAAAGGGATTTGTATAATAAATCAGTGAAATGGATCCAAGAAGGATGGATAGATAATCTAAATAACTATACAAATAGTAATAATTGGGATGTGACTTTTGAGTATATTCCTAATGCTACTCATTACGATAAGTTGATAACAGATTTTCGACAATGCCATGTTATGATAGTATGGGATGCTGAGAATGATGGGAGTAGAGAAAATTTAGAAAAAGCACAAGGATATACAGGATGGGATCATAGTAAGTCAGTTCATAAATGGGCTTTTATTGATGTTTTTACATTTAGACCATCTAACACAATAAATCTGAATTTGGGTACAATAGATTTCACTAACGTTACTCAAAACGAAGATGGAACATGGGAAATACCATTAGCTGAAGTAACTAGAGGTTATGAACCAATTACAGATGAAGCAATACGTCTAATAGTTCAACATGAATTTGGTCATGTTTTTGGTTTAGGTCATTATTTTGAAACAATGACATATCCATATGATTCTATAATGCCACCAAGTGTAAAGTTTAATAAATCCGATGAATATCTAGCTGAATATCAAGTTACTAAATATGACTTGGAAGCAATAGTTCAATTTTACGGAAAAGATGGGTTAAAATCTTATGTTGATCCACCTATTCCAAAACATCATTTTGGCTGGGTTGAATCAACCATGAGGGGAGAACATCCTATAACTGGAGAGTATTTAATTAAATTCCCTAATATAGTATGGTTAGATCCGAATTTCGGTGCTAAGTAGTACATTTATATAGCTCGATCTACGTTTATATTAGAGTGTTTAAGGGGCATAATTTTGGCAAGATGTAGAGTGTGTGAGGGAGTACACAGAAAGGCTAGAGGAGAGTCTTGGTCTATTAAAACATGTAAAGATTGTTATAGATTACTTGATTTTTTTACGTGGAGTAACAAATGGAATTTAACTAGATTATATCTAAATGAGATTGATTTTACTGTTGGTGCTAAACTAACAAAGTTTAATAAGAAGTAATACGTATAATTATCTATGCTTACAGATAGGTATAGAGCAAAAAAGTTCTTTGCGAATAGAGCCTACTGAAAGTACTAAACTAACCTTAATCACCTTTTAAATTTAATTTGAAATACAGGTGACTGGTAAGTTTAG
>Ga0114947_10000405_pt1 | contig 14410 bp, 15 predicted proteins | sample CR02metaG_FD_99656 | JGI IMG/M metagenome (GOLD analysis project Ga0114947, IMG submission 99656) | Deep subsurface microbial communities from Mariana Trench to uncover new lineages of life (NeLLi) - CR02 metaG | ecosystem: Environmental > Aquatic > Marine > Ocean trench > Sediment ...
CTGCCGCTCGCCAGCTCCACCCCGTTGTACACAACGTCGTAGGCGTGTGCGATGATCTCGAGCGGCGACTCGCGGATGCGCTCGGGCTCGGCCTCGACCGGCATGGTGAACGGGTGGTGGACGGCGATCGGCGGGCCGCTCCCCGCACCCGCCTCGAAGAGCGGAAAGTCGACCACCCAGAGCCAGCGGTGCGCACCCTCCTCCACCGCCCCCAGCCGGGCGGCTGCCTCCCGCCGGAGGGCGTCGAGCGCCCTTCCCGTCTCCGGATCGGGTCCCGCCACCATGAGGAGGAGGTCTCCCTCCTCCATGCCGTGCTCGGAGTGGAGGGCGCTGCCGACCTCCCCATCGACGTACTTGGCGAGCGGCCCGGACCAGCCTTCCGCACGCGCCTTCACCCACATCGCGCCCTTCGCGCCGCCCTCCCTCGCCAACTCGTCGAGCGTGGCAATCTCCCCACGCGACAGGGCCGCGCCGCCCCGAGCCACGAAGCCGCGGACGCGCCCGCCCTCCTCCACGGCCCGGTCGAAGATCCCGAAGCCGATCCCGCTCAGGAGGCCGGTGAGATCGACGAGCTTCCAGGGAATCCGCAGATCCGGCTTGTCGGTCCCGTAGCGCTCCAACGCTTCCCCGTAGGAGAGGCGCGGAAACGGGACTTCGAGCTCGACACCGGCCGCCCGGCTCCACATGCGCTTCAGCATGCGCTCGCACACGCCGAGCACGTCGTCCACACCGACAAACGCCATCTCCACATCGATCTGCGTGAACTCGGGCTGGCGATCGGCACGCAGGTCCTCGTCGCGGAGACAGCGGGCCAGCTGGAAGTATCGGTCGTAGCCGGCGACCATCAGGAGCTGCTTGTAGAGCTGAGGTGACTGCGGGAGCGCGTAGAACTCGCCCGGGTTGACGCGGCTCGGAACCAGATAGTCCCTCGCCCCCTCCGGCGTCCGCCGGGTCAGCAGCGGCGTCTCCACCTCGATGAAGCCCTCCTCCGAGAGAGCCTCGCGCGCGGCCGCAACGGCCTCGTGCCGCACCTCGAAGTTGTGAATCATCTCCGGGCGGCGAAGGTCGAGCACTCGATGCCGAAGGCGCAGCTCCTCGGACGGCAGGGTGTCCTCCGTGAGTCCGGCCACGAGGATCGGCAGCGGGGCGGAGCGCGAGATGACGTTCAACCGGTCCACGTGTACCTCCACACCGCCGGTCGGAAGATCCGGGTTCAGAGCCTCCGGGGGCCGCCGCACGACCTCGCCATCGACCTGGATCACATCCTCCGAGCCGAGCTCGCGCGCCTGGGCGAGCGTCTCCGCCTCGCACCAATCCGAGCCGAAGGCCAGCTGGACGCGCCCCGCCCGATCGCGAAGATCGATGAAGAGCACGCCGCCCAGATCCCGGACGCGATGCACCCAGCCGGCCAGCCGAACCCGGCGGTCCAGCCACAGCTCGGAGAGCTCTCCGCACCTCGCGTCCCGCCAGGCGGTCGCGAGAGCGTCGCCGGGGCCTACGCCCGGCCCGCTCCGCTCTGCCATCTCCTCCTCCACCTCGCCGCATACAGGGTATACGCCGTCACCAACCCCGCCACGTCGGCCAGCCAGTCGTCCATGTCGGGGACTCGCCTCGGGACCCATCTCTGGAGCAGCTCGTCGAGGCCCGCGAAGGCGATTCCGGCCGCGATCAGTCCGGCCACCGCTAACGCGGTACGGAGTCCGGAGATACGAGCCGCCCGGGCGAGCGTCCACCCGAGGCCGAAATACATGCCGAAATGTACGAGCTTATCGAGCTGTGAGCCCGAGGCACCGACGAAGCGGGGAAGCTGGAAGCCCGTGAGGGCGAGGATCACAATCACCCAGGCGCCCACCGGCCACCACGCGTCGGCACTCTGCTTCACCGACCCTCAACGGATCGCGGTGACACGGACACCTCTCTCGTCGCGGTCTCGAGGGGAGAGCCCGCCGGAGCGGCCCTCGTCCCGACCGGGCCGGCTCTCAGGAACGGATGGCACGACCGTACGTACAACGCGCCGCAGTATATTCCCGCTCTTTTGGACCAGCAAGCGAGCCATGCAGGTCGCTGAAGAAACCGTCGAGACCACATGGGAAGATGAAGGACGAGCTCCTGGGACTCCGGCCGGACGACTTCTCCCGCCGCGTGCGGGCCTTTATGGAGCGCCGCGGAGAGCCGGCGTGGCGGGTCGACCAGCTTCGCGATTGTGTGTTCAAGGGCAAGGCGCGCTGCTTCGAGGAAGCCACGACGCTCTCCACGCCTCTTCGCGCCGACCTCGCCCAACACTTCTCGCTCACGCCGCTCGAACCCGCCCACGTCGCGCGCTCGGCGGACGGCACGGTCAAGCACCTGTGGGGCCTTGCGGACGGAGAGCAGATCGAGTCGGTCCTGATCCCGACCTCCGGCCGGCTCACGCTCTGCCTCTCGTCGCAGGCCGGCTGCGCGTTCGGCTGCCTGTTCTGCGCGACCGGCCACTTCGGCTTCCGCCGCCAGCTCCGGCCCGCGGAGATCGTCGCTCAATACCGGGAAGCATCCCGCTTCGCGCAGGCCGAGTGGGGCCGGCCTGTCAGCCACGTCGTCTACATGGGGATGGGAGAGCCGCTCGCCAACCTGAGCGCCGTGCACACCTCGCTGGACGTCCTCCACCAGGGGTTCGGGCTGGGTTCGCGGCGGATCACACTCTCCACCGTGGGCCTCGTCCCCGGCATCCGCGAGCTGGCCCGCCGGCCCGAACAGTTCGGCCTCGCCGTCTCCCTGCACTCACCTGATCACGAGCTGAGGGCCCGCCTGATGCCCGTGGAGAAGCGGTATCCGCTGCCGGCTCTCTTCGAGGCTCTTCGGGAGTACGCCCGAGTGCGGGGACGCCGTATCACGTTCGAGTACACGCTCATAGATGGGGTGAACGACCATCCGGAGCTGGCCCGGCAGCTCGCGGACCTCGTGCGGGGCCTCTCCTGTTTCGTGAACCTGATCCCCCTCAACCCCATCCCGTTCGTGGACTGGCAGCCCAGCCCCCCACACCGGGTCGCGGCTTTCGCGGGCACGCTCCGAAAACACGGCGTGGAAACGGCGGTGCGGACGCCCCGCGGCCGCGACATCGCCGCCGCGTGCGGCCAGCTCAGGCTTTCGGCAGGCTAGCGCCCCGCAGCGGAGTCGGGGACAAGGTGCAGGCGCTCGCGCCAGTCACGTCCGAGGATGATCGTGGCGTCCAGATAGAGCGTCACGTCGGGATCGACCTCGAGCGTGTGCACGCCCAGCCAGCGAGCCACCGAATCCGCCAGCAGGCGGCTCCCAACCCGGTCGATGACCTTCGTGCGAAGGATGTCGAAGCTCCCGGCGTTGCCGAAGTAGACGACGTCGAATCCGCCTCTCCGGAGAACCTCGGCGGCCTGCTGCGCGACGCCCGGCTCGCCCGTGCCGTTCAGCACTTCGACGCGTGCGTAAGCTTCCGCCTCGAGCGGTAGCTCCAGCTGACTGCCGAACGGATCCTCCGCCGGATCGACGGGCTCGCGGGATGCGCGCCATCCCCACCAGGCGGACCCCAGCAGCACGGCGACCATCAGCACCGCACCGAGGATCGCCATGCGCGGCGGTCCGGCGCGGCGGCGCGCCCCCCGGCGGCGGCTCACGCGGCCTCCGGTCCCGGACTCACGCGGCCCTCGCGTCCCGGACTACGCGATTCCAGAACCGGAGAGTCTCCTCCAGCACGGTCGTCCGGCGCCGGACGAGGTGCTCGATCCGAAGTCCGATCACCTCCATCAGCACCTCCAGGCGCTCTCCCGGGAGCCGCTCGCGCAGCCGAGTCCGGTCGTCATCCAGAAAGTGGCGGCCGGGATCCAGAAAGTCCGCCAAGTAGAGGTACTCTCCCATCTCATCCAGCTCGGGGTGTCCGGTCGTGTGATAGGCGACCGCGTGCACGAGGGATGGGTCGTCCACCCCTTCGCTGCAGAGCCGAAAGGCGCAGGCCGGACCGTGGAGCAGCCGGCGAGGCCATGCCCGGGCCGTCGCCTCCGGGAAGACAGCGCCCACGTCCAGCTCCGCGGAGTCGACGTCGCGCAGCGCGTCGTGATAGCTGGCGGCCGCCCTCCATCGGGTGAGATCCCGCGGCGATATGCCGAGCGACCGGCCCCACGTCTCCATGAGGCCGCACACGCGCCGGATGTGCGCCTGCCGCGCCGGGGTGCAGCGTGCCCACTCCGGAAGCCAGTCGTCCGACCCGGCACGCTCGATGAGGGGATGAAGCGGGCTCGTCAGACCGCCGTGCCGGACCGGAGCTCGGGCAGGAGGCGGTTTCGGTCGTCGACCCGCACGACCGTCGGCACGTGACCCGCCACTTCCTCCTCCTCGTATTCCGCGTAGCTGACGATGAGCACTCGGTCCCCGGGTTGGCCAAGTCGGGCGGCGGGCCCGTTGAGCTGGATCTCACCGCTCCCACGCGGCGCCTCGATCACGTATGTCTCCAGCCGCGCGCCCGTGGAGAGGTTGAGCACGTGGACCTTTTCGTATGACGCGAGGTCTGCCGCGTCCATCAGGTCCCGATCGACCCCGATCGACCCCTCATACTCCAGGTGCGCGCCCGTCAGCACTGCGCGGTGGATCTTGGACTTGAAGAGCGTTCTACGCATTCATTCCTCCGGGTCGTCCAGCGAGCACGAGCCCGCCAGCGGCGCGTTGTCGATCAGCCTCGTCGAGCCGACGTGGCCCGCGACGACGCAGATGTCGCTCCGATCGGCTTCCGAAGCCGGCGAGAGATCATCCGCGTCGACGATCTCCGCGTACTCCACCCGCACGCCGGCCTCCTGCATCACGCTCCGCGCCTTCTCGCCGAGCACCCTGCCGGAGCGCTCGCCAGCCCGAAACGCCACCCGCACCGTCATCAGGGCGCCGGAAAGGGCGCGCGCCGCCGGCCGTCCGTCCGCCGTCAGGTACTCGTTACGGGAGCTCATCGCCACCCCGTCGGACTCCCGCACGATCGGCGCCGTTTCTATGCGAACCGCCAGCTGGAGTTCCCGAACCATCCGCCGGATCAGCACCGCCTGCTGATAGTCCTTCCGGCCGAATACCGCCACATCGGGCTGCACGATCTCGAACAGCTTCAGCACCACCGTGAGGACACCCCGAAAGTGCGTCGGACGGCTGAGCCCGCACAACCGCCTCGCCATCTCCTCGGTGGGCTCCACCCAGATCGTCTGCGGCTCGGGATACATCTCCGCGTCCGAGGGGGCAAAGACGACATCGACGCCGCGGGCGGCGGCCAGCTCGAGATCCCGCTCCAGATCACGAGGGTACTCGTCCAGATCCTCTCCGGCACCGAACTGCGCGGGATTCACGTAGATGGAGAGGACGACCTCGTCCGCGTGGCGGCGCGCCAGGTCGACCAGGCTCAGATGACCCTCGTGGAGGCAGCCCATCGTCGGCACGAAGGAGACGGTGCGGCCCGCCCTCCTCGCTCGGTCGCGAGCCATCCGCATCTCCCCGATGCCCCGCACGACGGCGCACCGCGAGCTCACGCCCCGTAGCTCTCGTCCTCTGAAGGGTAGCCCCCGTTTCTCACGGCCTCCACATACTCCTCCACACCGCTCCGGGCAGCGTCACCCAACCGGCCGAACCGCCGGAGGAATCTGGGGTTGAAGGTCGGGTTCAGGCCGAGCATGTCCGGGAGCACCAGCACCTGACCGTCGCACTCGGGACCCGCTCCGATCCCGACCGTGGGAATACCCACCGCGCGTGTGACCTCCCCGGCGAGCTGCACGGGAATCATCTCCAGAACCATGCTGAAGCAGCCCGCGTCCTCGAGCGCGCGGGCCTCTCGGAGCAACCGATCCGCCTCCTCGGGGTCTCTTCCCCGGAGCGAATAGCCGCCGAGCTGGTGGACCGACTGGGGAGTGAGGCCCAGGTGACCCATGACCGGTATCCCGGCGCCGACAAGGGCGCGTACGCGGTCCAGGGTGGCGTCATCGCCGCCTTCCACCTTCACCGCCTCCGCGCCCGTCTCCTGCATCACCCTGCCGGCGTTCCGCAACGCGTCCTCGTTGCAGACCTGGTAGGTCATGAACGGCATGTCCACGACCAGCAGGGGACCGTGAAGCCCTCGGCGGACCGCCGCGGCGTGGTGGATCATGTCGTCCAGCGTGACCGGGAGGGTCGAGTCGTATCCGAGGACGACGTGACCCAGCGAGTCGCCCACCAGGACGGCATCGACGCCGGCTTCCGTGAGGATCCTCGCGAAGAGATAGTCGTAGCAGGTGAGCATCGCGATCTTCTCGCCGCGCTCCTTCATGGCGATGAAGTCGCCCGTGGTGACCGGCTTGCGCCTTTGGGCGTCCGAATCAGCCAAGAGAAGATCTCCGTTGAGGGGTGAACGTCGCCGTTAGGGCCCCCGTCCCGCAGGGCTCGCGTCCCGCAGGGTGACCGGCCAAACATACCGGTTCGAGACCGGCTCTCCAACGAACCGGCATGAGCAACCCGGAGGATCATGGCCGTTCGATACGACTCAACCCTGACAGCCGTCCTGGCTGGCGAGATCGAAGCTCGCTTCGCCGGAAAGCCGGTCACCGCCCTCGGGCTGTGCCCGGAGTCCTGGACGCTCGCGCTACCGTTCGCGGCAGGGGGGACGCTCTGGTGCTTCCTCCATCCCGAAGCCGGCCAGATCCTCCTGAGCAGCGACGCGCCGGAGGCCCTGCCCCCGGGCCTGCCGGTCAGCCGGGGACGGGCCCGGACGAGCGGCGTGATCCGGGTGGGCGAATGGCGCTGGATTCCGTTCCGCCGCCTGATCCTTCTCGAGGCGCGAGCCCTCCCCGACGAGCGCGTGCTCGCCCTCACGCTCGCCTCCGAGGGCGGCCGTCCGCGATACACGGTCCTGCTCGAGCTCCCGCGGAATCGACGAAACGCCCTCCTCCTCGAGCCGGCGGCCGGGACGACTCCCGGCTCCGTAGTGCCGGGCGATGACACGCGCCTGGAAGGCGAGACGACGGCGTGGCGCATCCGGGCGGTCCTCCGGGAGCGCCCGGGCCAGGCGGGAAGGGGCGATCGATACCGACTCCCCGCCGGCCGCCGCGTGGGAATCAGGGAGCCGGTGCCGGCGGATGAGTGGACGTCCGTGCTGGCCGGGCTGCCGCCGTCCGAGCGGCGGGGCGCCGCCCTTCGCCACCTCGCGTACCTGAGCCCGCTGAACGTCGAGCACGTGTTGACGGCGGGGGACGTCGACGCCCAGTACCGGCGCTATCTGGAGCTCCGGAGCGGCCGGGCGGAGCGGTGGCTGCTCCGTCGGGCGTGGGGTCTCCAGCCGTACGTCTCCCGCCTTGGAGACCCGGACGCCGCCCGGATCCCGTCGATCCTCGACGGCATGGAGCGCTCGGCCGACGACGAGGACGTCCGGCGACGCTTCGAGTGCGCCGGCCCCCCGGCCGAGGACGCGGACGGGACGCCCGTGACCGCTGCGCACCTGGCCGGAGCGGCAGCGTCGGAAGCGGAAGCGGCGGCCACCGCGCGTATCGCAAGGGCTCTCGGGCGGCGGCGGAAGCGGCTCGCCCGCCGGCTGTCCTCCCTCCGCTCCGAATTGGAGCAGGGAGAGCCGCCGGAACGCCTTCGCGAGGCGGGCCATCTCCTGCTGGCCCGGCTCCGAGAGGTGCCTCGGGGCGTGGCCGAGATCGAGCTCCCCGACTTCGAGGGCGGGTCCAGGACGATCGATCTCGACCCGCGGCTCACTCCGGCCCAGAACGCAGAACGCTACTACGAGGCCGCCGCCCGGCGGCAGCGAGCTCTGGAGAAGCTGCCCGCCCTCATCGCCGGCGCCGAGCGAGAGCTCCGCGACGTGGAGGCCGCTCTCGACCGGCTGAACGAAACAGGAGAGGTGAGCGAGACCATTCGTCAGCTCGCAGGGGTCCGGCCCGAGGCGATCCGTGAGGGAGCGGCCGGCGCCCGGGCGCGCCTTCCGTATCACCGGTTCATCTCCTCCGGAGGCCTCGAGATCCGCGTGGGTCGAAGCTCGAAGGAGAACGACCGGCTCACCTTCCAGCACTCGGCTCCCGACGACGTCTGGCTCCACGCGCAGAGTGTGCCGGGCGCTCACGTCGTGCTCCGCTGGAGCCGTCGAGACCAGGCCCCGCCGGAGCGGGACCTGCGAGAGGCAGCGGTCATCGCGGCGCTGCACAGCGATTCCCGCCACAGCGGCGTGGTCGCCGTGGACTGGACGAGACGCAAGCATGTCCGGAAGCCCCGCAAGGCACCGCCTGGCAGCGTCGCGCCAGAGCGCGTGAAGACGCTCTTCGTGGAGACCGACCGCTCGCTTCTGGAGCGCCTGCGCCCCGAGCCGTAGCAGGTCGCTGAGTAACCCTGTGGGGCCAACGACGCGGCCGGCGCTTGCGTTTCGGTGCCTCTTCGGGTATCGTTTCTTCGGTGTACGTTCGGTGCCGCGCCTGCGCGGGGCATCGGGGACCTTGCCACGGTAGAACATTCGGAGGCGGACGGTGGCCCTGACGAAGCGTCAGAAACAGATCCTCGACTTCATCGAGAGCTTCCTCGAGGAGAACGGCTACTCGCCGAGCTTCGAGGAGATCGCGGGACGCTTCGGCTTTCGCTCGCTCGCCACCGTGCACGAGCACCTCTCGAACCTCGAGGCGAAGGGTTATATCCGGAAGAGCTACAACGAGAGCCGCTCGATAGAGCTGACCCGGACCGAGTATCGCCTCGGCGCGATGGAGGTTCCGCTCCTCGGAACGGTCGCGGCGGGCGAGCCGATCGAGGCCGTCCAGGAGCTTGAGGTCCTCGCGGTGCCGGAGAGCATGGTCAGCTCCCGCGGAGAGCATTACGTGCTCCGGGTGCGCGGCAACTCGATGATCGACGAGCAAATCCGGGACGGAGACTATGTCGTGGTCCAGGCGAGAGAGACCGCACAAAACGGCGAGACGGTCATCGCGCTCGTCGACGGGGAGAGCGCGACCGTCAAGAAGTACTATCGGGAAGGCAACGGGAGAGTGCGCCTCCAGCCCGCCAATCCCGAGCTCGCCCCTTTGGTCTACCCCGAGCGGCGGGTGCGCATACAGGGAATCGTCGTGGGTGTGCTGAGGAACTACTGAGCTGGCGGACCACCCGCGGGAAGAAGCCTGGAAGAGAGATGGTAGAGGAGAAGAGAATGATGCGGGAATCCGCCATGCCGATTCGCGCCGCGCGCCCGGACGAGCCGACGCGCGTCATTCCGTTCCCCCGTGACCCCCAAGGCGAACGCGAACCGAGACGCCGGTTGATGATGGCCGGCCGAGCGTCCAGCGGCAGGTCGGAGATCTGGATCGAGCCGGCCAGCGCGCCCGCCGTCGGTCCGTGGCGTCTCAGCCGACTGGTGCTGGAGCGTTAGCAGGTACCTGAAGAACCCTGCCGGAGGACCGTAACCCGGCGTGCCGGACCCTCCACTAGCTCGATTCCGCGGGACCATCCATTACGACGGCTCCGACTTTCGTGGCTGGCAGCTGCAGCCCACAGTTCGCACCGTGCAGGGAGACGTGGAGAGCTCTCTTTCCCGCCTCACGTCGGCCGAGCGCCGCGTCACCGCTGCGGGCCGCACCGATACGGGCGTACACGCCGTCGGGCAGGAGATCTCCTTCGATGTTCCCCCGTCCTGGCAGCCCGCGGAGCTGTGCCGTGGGCTGAACGCCCTGCTCCCGAGCGACATCTGGATCGAGCGGCTCGGCCGGGCCCCGGACGACTTTCACCCCCGGTTCGACGCTCTGGCCCGTCGCTACGAGTACCTCGTCGACGACCGGGATCGCTCACCGATCCTAGGCGGACGGGTCTGGAACCTCGGCTCCACCGTCCCTGGCCGGCTCGACGAGGACGTGCTCGCGGAGGCCACCCGTCTCGTGCCGGGCGACCGGAGCTTCCGTGCGTTCAGCAAGGCCGGCCAGCCGGACAGGGGCACGCGATGCACGGTTGACAAGGCCGTCTGGTGCCGTTCGCCTGCCGGCCTGCTGCACTTCACGATCGTCGCGGACCGGTTCCTCCATCGGATGGTACGATACCTCGTCAGCACGCTCGTGGAAGTCGCGACGGGCCGCCGGAATCGGCAGGAGCTGGAGCAGCTTCTCGCCGAGGAAGAGGAGGGTATCCGGCCCCCGGTTCCGGCCCCGCCGTGGGGACTCTACCTTACGGGCGTGCGCTATTCGGATGGCTGGAACCGCCCGCCCGGAGTTCCCGGGCTCGTGCCGCATCGGAGCGGATAAGATGTTCTTTGAGACGGACAGGCGCCTCGCCCGGCTCATCATGCCCCTTGGCGTGACACTCCTCCTGGGCGTCGCGATCGGCTGGGGACTAGCCGCCCGGGGACCGGCGGCCCGAGGACCGGTCGCCCCGGCTCTGCGATCCGCGTGGCCGGCCGAGGGTGCCCTGGCCTCGAGGCTCGGCGGCGAGCCCAGCCCGGTGGACCAGAGCACCGACAGCGCGAGTGGAGGCGCGAGCCGCGTGACGCCCGTGGTGGAGGCCGTCCGCCGCGTGCTCCCCTCCGTCGTCAGCGTAAGCGTGTACCGCCACGAGCGCGCTCGTGCGCGAAGCCTGCTGGACCTCTTCGGGCCCGCGCGCGACCGGGTCGTCGCCGGCCTCGGGTCCGGCTTCGCGATCGACGATCAAGGCACCATCCTGACCAACGATCACGTGGTGAACGACGCCGATTCGATCCTCATCATCGACGTTTCGGGCCGTACCTACACGGCAGCCGTCGTCGGGCGAGATGAGCTCACCGACCTCGCGGTCCTCCATATCGAGCCCGGCCAGATACCGCCGGCGCCGCTGGGCCGCTCCTCCGATCTCATGGTGGGCGAGCCGGCGATCGCGATCGGCGTTCCGTACGGCTCGCTGCTCGCCAACTCGGAGGCGACCGTGACGAGGGGCGTGATCTCCGGCGTGGACCGGGACATCCGCTCGACCGGCCGCCGGCAGGTGCTCTACGCCGACATGGTGCAGACCGATGCCTCCATCAACCCGGGCAACTCCGGCGGGCCGCTCGTGAACATCCGTGGCGAGGTCATCGGCGTGAACTCCTGGATCTTCTCGAGCTCCGGCGGCTCCCAGGGTCTGGGCTTCGCGATTCCGATCGACCGGGCGCTGCGGGTGGCCGCCGAGCTGCGCGACTTCGGTCAGATCCGCCGGCCCTGGGTCGGAGTGGACCTCGCCACCATGCCGTCGGACAGCTTCTTCTCGGTCGCCACGGTGCGCCGGGTCGCTGCCAACTCACCGGCCGCGCGAGCCGGGCTGCTCGAGGGCGATGTGATCCTTGCCCTGGACGGCCGCGCCATCCGGGGCGCACTCGATTGGGAGATCGGCCTGCTGGATGCGGGAGTAAACGAGGATGTCCAGATCCGGTTCGTGCGTGGCACCCAGCAGCACAGCGCCTCGCTCCACATCGAGGAGCTGCCCTCGGAGCGGGCCGAACGCATCCAGGTCCTGCGAGGGCTGGAGCTCGTCACCGTCACGGAAGGCATCGCGGTCGAGCGGGATCTTTCCGTGGGCGGGGGCGCGCTCATCGTGAGAATCGACGACGCGCTCGCCCGCCGCACCGGATTGCGGGTCGACGACGTGATCGTGGCGATCAATCGGCGGGAGGTGCGATCGGCCGAAGAGGCGCGTAACCTCCTCCTCGAAGCTGCACGCCGCGGTTGGGTCGAGCTCCTCATCGGTCGTCAGGGCGCGACCCTGGTCACCTCGTTTCCTATCCGCCGATAGCCCCCTCTAGAGAACCTTGACCACGGCCCAGCCGCGCTATGCGCATCCCCTGATCGATCGCTACGCGTCGGCCGAGATGGCCGACCTCTTCTCGCCCGAGCGGCAGGCGCTCCTGTGGCGAGACCTGTGGATCGCTCTGGCCGAGGCGGAGCGCGAGCTCGGAGTCGAGGTGCCCGCGGAGGCCGTGGACGCGATGCGAGCCGCCCGGGACACGCTCGATCTCGGGCGCGTGGCAGAGCTGGAAGCCGGACTCCGTCACGACGTCGTGGCCCATCTCCATCACTTCGGAGAGGTGGCGCCCGCGGCGCGAGGCTTCCTTCACCTCGGCGCGACGAGCGCCTTCGTCGGCGACAACGCGACCCTGATCCAGCAGAGGGACGCACTCCGGCTCGTGCGCCGCCGCCTGCTCGGCGTCGTGGCGGCGCTCGCCGGGTTCGCGCGGACCCACCGCGCCGTGCCGACACTCGGGTACACGCACTTCCAGCCGGCGCAGCCCACCACGGTCGGAAAGCGCGCGTGCCTCTGGATCCAGAACTTCCTTCTGGATCTGCACCAGGTTGAGGCATGCCTGTCGGAGCTGCGGCTGCGGGGCGCCCGGGGCACGACGGGCACGGAGGCAAGCTTCCTCGAGCTTCTGGGCACGGGCGAACGCGTGGACGAGCTGAACCGGATGCTTGCCGAGCGATTCGACTTCCCGGGCGTCTACGACGTAGTCGGGCAGGTGTACCCGAGGAAGGTCGACCAGCGAACGCTCGGCGTGCTGGCCGGCATCGGCGCCAGCGCATCCCAGCTCGGGCACGACATCCGGCTTCTCCAGGGTCTGGGCGAGCTCCAGGAACCGTTCGGTACCGACCAGGTGGGATCGTCCGCGATGCCCTACAAGCGCAACCCGATGCGATCGGAGCGGATGTGCGCTCTGGCGAGGCACCTGTGCACGCTGGAGCTGCAGGCCGGATGGACCGCGTCGGTGCAGTGGCTCGAGCGCTCACTCGACGACTCGGCCGCGCGCCGAATCGCGATCCCGGAGGCCTACTTGTGCGCGGACGCCGTCCTGCAGATCGCGGACAACGTGGCGGCAGGCCTCGTTGTCTTCCCTGCGGTGATCCGCTCGCGCCTCCAGCGGGAGCTGCCGTTCCTCCTCGTCGAGCACCTGCTCATCGCCGGCGTGAGGGAAGGAGGCGACCGGCAGAAGCTGCACGAGCGGATTCGACGGCACGCCATGGCGGCCCGGGAGCGGATGCAGGAGGAGGCGACCGAGAACGACTTCCTGGAGCGAGTGGAGGCCGACCCGGAGCTTCCTCTGGGGGCCGAGCGGCTCCGCGAGCTGGCCGACCCCACCCACCTCACCGGGCGGGCCGAGGAACAGGTGGATCGCTTCCTCGAGGGGCGCGTCGATCCCGTCCTCGAGGCCGCAGGGGCCGAGGCGCCCACCCCCACGTTGAGGGTGTAGTGGCGGTGGACGACCTCCTTCCCTACCGGCTCTTGCGGCGAGGCAAGGTCCGAGAGCTCTACGACCTGGACGAGCACGTCCTCATGGTCGCGAGCGACCGGATCAGCGCCTTCGATTGCATCCTGCCAGCTTCGATCCCTCGCAAGGGGATCGTGCTGACGCAGCTATCCCGCTACTGGTTCGACCGCACCACACGCATCGTGCAGAACCACTGCGTCGCCGGTGATCCCGAGGAGATCGTGGCCCTCCGACCCGATCTGGAGGCGACCCGGGAGAGGTGGGCGGGCCGCGGCATGCTGGTCCACCGCGCTCAGCCCTTTCCGGTCGAGTGCGTGGTCCGCGGCTATCTGGCGGGCTCCGCCTGGAAGGAGTATAGGGAACGTGGGACGCTGGCGGGCGAGCGGCTGCCCGAAGGTCTCACCGAGAGCGAGCGGCTGCCCGAGACTCTCTTCTCGCCCGCGACCAAGGCCGCCGAGGGCCACGACGAGAACATCTCCTTCCGTGAGCTGCAGCGGTACGTCGGGCGGAACACGAGCGAGATGCTCAAGGAACTGAGCCTCGCCCTGTATCGGTTTGGGCGGGATCGGGCGGGCGAGCAAGGTATCATTCTGGCGGACGCGAAGTTCGAGTTCGGCGTTACCGATGCCGGCGAGGTGCTCCTGATCGACGAAGTCCTGACGCCCGATTCAGCACGCTTTTGGCCGGCGGCCGAGTACGAGCCCGGGCGAAGGCAGCTCTCGTTGGACAAACAGCCCGTGCGGGATTATCTGGAGGCCTTGAGAAGCGAGGGACGCTGGAGCGGCCAGCCGCCGGCGCCCGATCTTCCCGCCGAGGTCGTGACCGCCACAGAGGAGCGATATGTGGAGGCGTATCTCCGCCTGACGGGGCGAGAACTGCCCTCCTTCGAGGGTTCGTGAACATGCCGGCCAACGAGTTGAGCTTCCGGGTCGAGATTCGGGTGACTCCCAGGGAGGGCATCGTCGACCCGGAGGGCCAAACGATCGCGCGGGCGCTCGAGGACCTCGGATATCGTGGTGTGAGCCGCGTCGGGTCCGGCCGGCTGCTGAAGCTCGAGCTGCAGGCGCCCAGCGGCGAGGATGCGCGGGATCTCGTGACGCGCATGTGCGAGGAGCTGATCGCCAACCCGGTGATCGAGCGTTACGAGATTCGGCTGGAGCCAGTGGCGCCCACGGAGCCAACGAAGTCCGCGGAGCCAACGGAGCCCGCGAAGCCGTGAGGCCATGAGAATCGGTA
>Ga0114947_10000406_pt1 | contig 14408 bp, 18 predicted proteins | sample CR02metaG_FD_99656 | JGI IMG/M metagenome (GOLD analysis project Ga0114947, IMG submission 99656) | Deep subsurface microbial communities from Mariana Trench to uncover new lineages of life (NeLLi) - CR02 metaG | ecosystem: Environmental > Aquatic > Marine > Ocean trench > Sediment ...
AATCAAAGTTTACTATAAAGAGGATGTGGTCGGAGAATACATTGCCGATATCCTCGTTGAAGGAACGGTCATAGTGGAGGTTAAGACAGTAGAAAAGCTCGAAAAACTACATGAAGCTCAGTTATTGAATTATTTAAAGGGGACGGAAATACAAGTTGGCCTTTTGGTTAACATGAAAAGTCAAACCGTCGATATTAGGAGATTGGTTTTGAATATGCCCGAAGGGCATGAGAAAAAGAATCTGCGATAATCGGCGTAAATCTGCGGTTAAAAATTCTTTGGATCTTAAACTCTAAATGCAAATCACATGCCGGAGACAGCGAGACCGTGCGGCCGCTTGCCCAATCTGCGACCGCCGCTGCGGGTGACGACCACCGAATCACCCCATGTGCAGTGATAGTTGCCATCCGCCGTAATTGCTGAGGGCTTGCAGATAAAGACCATATTTTCCTTTAGTACCACGCCCAGCTGTTTAGGACTGCGAGCCGTTGAAGTGATAATGGGACCATCATCACCCGCCCCACGCCCATGCATGGTAATCTCCGCCTTGGCATTGGCTATGGGACCTGTCTTCGGAGCTGCCTTCTGGCCTGTCGCTTGTGTGAGCTCTGATAGCTCTCCGACCGTAATGCCGGGCTTGAGGTTTTCCATGACCTTGTTGAACACTTCCTTTTGCACCTTGATCAGCTCCTGATGCACCGGGTTCGCTACTTCGACGAAGACCGGCTGGACCCCCTGCGATCTGTAACCAATCCAGGAGGACTCGAGCTCATTGATGATCAAATCACCCCGCTCGAGTATGCGCATAGTCGGTCGAGTGAGTGTGCGCCTGGGGTTTTTCCCCGAGAGCCAGTTACAGTGGACGGGCATTTCCGAGCCGTTTAGCATCATGGCACCCTGGGCTCTGGCCCAGACCTCCCAGTCCTTTACGCCGGGTCGAGCTGCCTCGATTTCAGCCTGATAACCCATTTCGATTATCTCCATGGACTTCGTGAGGGCTCCGATCTCCTCCTCGCTCTTGATATAGCGCACCTCGATGAGGATAGGAGTGGCATCCACCAGTTCGGCACTGGGAAAAGCCTCACGGATTTGCTTCCAGGTCCCATGGTTGATGGTCCCCTCAGGCGTACGTGTGCCCTCAACTTCACCCAGACCGGTGATACCGATACGTCCATGATCGACCTTCAGTTCGTGGAGCCGTTCCACGATGACCCGCCCATAGTTGCGGCGCGCTTCACGGACGTCTTTGGTCCAATCCTGTACGTTGGGCCAACGCGCTTGAGCCGTGGTGGCGACTGCGGTTACCTCCCCGTCTAATGCAAAGACCGCGGCAATGTCCGCATCACCCCCACCCCCGCAATGGGTCAGGTAGCGTGTGTTGGCCTGAAAGTCCATGGAGTGGCCCGTGTTTTGTGGTGTGACAATTACGTCGAGCCGTTGTTCTTGCATTAGCTTGCGCACGGCCGCCCATCTACGGTCCCTCTCAGCCAGGGAAAATCGAGGATAGGGATGAAGTTCAGCCATAATAACCTCCAGTCGATAGTTTAACGATTATCGGGGTACCGCTAGCTCCAGAAAGTTTCCCCCGGGATCCTTAAAATAGAGAGAACTCTCAATGGGGGCCGAGGCAGGATGGTCCACTGGACCCTGAAAGGGTTTTCGGTGTTCCTCTAACAGCTTGGCAACATCGTCTAAAACACGACGGCTGGTTCGAAACGCGACCCGCGGCGACCCCACAGCTTGCTCCTCTGGAGGCTCCTGGCGATGCTTTGTGGCAAGAAAGAGCCCCAAGACGGCATTACCAAATTGGATGAATACCTGGGAGTTTGCCCTTGGAACCCGCCTCCTGTTTTCGGTATAGAGTTGATCCCAACGCCTGGTTCCAGGGGCCATATCCTCTTTCCCCTCACCCCACCGTTTTGCCCGCGCATAATCTGCGGTGCTCCAGCCGACACGATGATCCACCGGAAGGCCTAAGATGTTAATGTAAAAATCCTCCGCCCACTCAAGATCCACTACTTCCACAGCAGCGTGGTCGATCCCCTGAACGTTCCCTTCTCCGGCCGATTGTCCGTTGGATGCAACCAACTGAATACGGTTGCCATCCGGATCGCAGAAATAGAAATTGTCCGCCGACTCCGCAGGTCGATCCTCGCGATAGGAATGGATCTCGATACCCCATTGCTTGAACTTTTTGGCTATGGCGTCACGGTTGGATCTTGCGGTTGTGTAGGCCTGATGGGCACCTGTCTCAGGGAGCGAGCCGAGGCTAGGATTCTCGGAGAGGATCAGGAATTGTCCTTGCACAGTTCGAAACGAGACGCTTGGACCACTGTCAGGCCAGAGGTCACGTCCCAGCGGCTCAAAACCCAGCAGATGGTGATAAAAATCTTCAGATCGCTTAAGGTCCGAGACCTCAATAGAAATATGGTTGATGGTATCGACTTGGAGACCACTCATTGCAAACTCCAAGGCTCATCCAACGTCTAGCACGGTTGGTTTTTGGTACTTTTGACCCTCATCACGACGCCAGAGGATTTCGAGAAAATTGCCGCTCGGGTCTTTAAAGTAGATGGATTGACCAAAGGGACCCTTTTCCGGGTGGTCCACCGGGCCCTCAAACGGAATGCTGCGCTCCCTCAGCGCGTCGAGGGTTTTGCCGAACCGGGCGCGCGAGACGCGGAAGGCGTGGCGGATACCATGGGCGCCGCGGTGCTGATCTTCTGGAGGCATGGGCATGTAATCATGGGCCACCACCAATGCGAGGAGATAATCTTCCAGAACCACGGAACCGTGAACCGACCTTCCCCGCATGGCGTCATCGGTATTAAAGTTGACGCGGGTGTTCTGGCGGGCACCCAAAACCTGACAGTAAAATTCCTCCGCTTCCTTTAGATCATGAACGCAAATACCACTGTGACTTAGACTCTCGACTTCAGCCATGGTTTTTTCTCCTATACCTGTTGGACCTGGGCGGCACAGAATTCAGAGCCACACACCGCCGGCACCAGCTGTTCCGGGTCAAATTCCTTACGGGCCAGGGCCACTTCGGGATCCACCACCACCGTCCCGTCTTCTTCAATAGTGACCGGATGGATTCTAAGAGGCCCCAGGTTAGGGATGTGGCCAGTGGACTCTCCCTTGCGATTAAAGGTTGCGCCGTGAAAGGAGCAGAAAAAGCGCCAGTGTTCCTTTTGCCACGTGATCTGGCCGTTCATGTGGGAGCACCAGCGGGAAAGCGCCACAAACCCCTCTGGGTGGCGGACGAGATAGAACTTCGCCTTACCAAAGAGGGTCACCGATCCCACCTCGAAATCCTCAATTTTCCCGCAGCGGATTTTCCCTACCTCTGGTCTGATCACCTCATGGGCCTCAGGGCCAAAGGCCTGAACCTGATAACGGTGGCCGTCAGGGTCAAAAACATCCATACTCTTCTCGCCCATGGCGCGAAAGGCCTCCCGGGTATCGCTGATATCGTACCCATGGGCCTTCAGCCTCTCCTGCGCCCGTTTGTATTGCTCTATGGTGAGAAGCCAGGCGTGATGGATGCTTCCGCTATTGGGACGGAAGGGTTCTACCTTGGGCACCTGAACCAAGAGGACCATCTGGCCCGTGTTCATTTTTAGTAGCGAATTGGGCCCCTCCTCGGAGACAAGATCTCTACCCACGGGATCTAGCCCCATTACCTCCTGATAGAATTTCTCCGAGCGGTCGAGATTCGTTACTTGAATTACGAGATGACTGAAGCCTTCAACTAGTGCCATTTTTTCCTCCGTCCCGCGAAGACAGGGTACCTACCCGCGGATTACCGGGTCCGCCTAAAGGCTTGGTAAATTCCCACTTATATCCCTATAGAACGGGAAGCAAATTCCTGTCAAGCCGGGAAACGAATAAGCCCTCAGAGGAGGCGCGATGAAAAGACCCTCCGGACGACTCTGAGGATCCAGGACCATTTGACATTTCACCCTCATTCCAGTTTTCTAGATCTATGGCCTCCAAAAGGGCTGTCTTGATCCAACCGAAACGAATCCATGAAAATACACATTAAAAATCTCAGGCTAAAGACCATCATCGGTATTAACGATTTGGAGCGGGCGGAGAAGCAGGACGTGATTGTTAATGTAGAGTTGGAGTTGGATGCCTCCAGGGCAACAGAAACGGACCGTATCGAAGATACCATCAATTATAAGACGTTATCGAAACGCATTATTAGTGAAGTGGAGTTGTCAGAATTTTATCTACTCGAGAAATTAGCTCATCACATCCTCAATATTGTCTTGGAAAACGAGAAGGTAAAAAGGGGGACCGTTGTGGTGGATAAGCCCCATGCCCTACGATTAGCGGATTCGGTCTCGGTCAGTTGTTCGGGGGACCGGGTTACATGAATCAAGCGGTGATTGGCATAGGTTCCAATATCCAACCAAAGGCCAATATAGCAAAAACAATCGAAAGGATCGCGGAGTCCCATCGAATTCTCAATGAGTCTCGCTTCGTGGAAACGGAGCCCCTCGCGGGACGAGACCAACCTAACTATATGAATGGGGCCATCCTGATTCAGACATCCATGGGGCTGGAGGAACTTAAAAGTTGGCTCAGAGAACTGGAGGGAGAACTGGGTCGCACCCGGAGTACCGACAGGTATGATTCACGAACCATCGATCTCGACATCGTGGTGTGGGGTGGAGAAATTGTGGACGAGGATGTTTATGAACGGGAGTTCTTAAAGGCTGCCATACTGGAGGTCTGTCCGGGGCTTAATATTTAATGCCGGCGTTGTGAAAGAAAAGCTGGTCATAGGGGCCTACCTTTCAATATACCGCCAAGGTGGGGGCGGATTCTTCTGGTCCATGATCCCGGAGAGACATATGTGGGAAAACAAAAAACCGCTAGGGCCTATCTAAAGGCTGGGATTACACGGCGGGCAAAGATATCGAGGCTCCGTAGCTCGTTCACGGTAAAGTAAAGGATAAACGTGGTTACTCCAAGATTTACGTATTCCCCGATCGTTTCAATGCACTGTTCAGGAGTTCCGGCAATTCGCCCCTTGAGATAAAAGGGGTGAGGTGGCTTAAGCTCTTCAATGGCTTGGCCAAATTCCTTTTCATCTTCCCCGATAATCGCTCCGGCCCAAAGCGAGCGAGCAATGCTTCTGGGATCTCTGTTTATCTCTTGGCAATATTTATCCAATGTTTGGACCTTCCTTCGATACTGTTCACGAGTTATGGGGGTTTGGATGTTCCAGTGATCCGCGTGGCTGGAAACCACACGAAGCATATGACGTGACCCCCGCGCCCCAACCAAGATTCGGGGTCGAGGATTTTGTACTGGCTTTGGGCTACAGTAGGCACCCTCTATAATGTAGTGCTTACCTCTAAAATAGACTTTCTCCTCGGTCCACATACGCCTGACAATCTCAATGACCTCCTTTAGCTTTTCTGCACGCGTTGAAGTATTTGGAAATGGTAGGCCATAAGCGGTATGTTCCTCTCTAAACCATCCGGCCCCTAATCCTAGTTCCAGGCGACCTTGGCTAATGACATCGAGGCAGGCCGCCATCTTGGCCAAGAGGGCAGGGTTACGAAAGGATATATTGGTGCAGAGACTCCCAAGACGAATTTTGCTTGTAAGGGTAGCCAATGCCGATAGGGTTACCCAGCACTCGTAGTAGGGAGCAGAAGGAGGAGGAAGGGGATAAAAATAGGAAGATGTAAAAAAATGATCATTGAGCCATACGGAGTCGTACCCTAACTCCTCACAGCGGAGAACGACCTTGCGAATATGCTCAAAATTCACCCCAGTCTGGATTGGGGTAACTCCAAAGTTTACCCTCTCCTTCGTCAGGATTGGGGACATAATGAAGCCTCCACGGGCTTACACCCGTGGTATCCTTCCTTTCTTCGGCGGAATCCGCCGAAGCGGCCGCTTCGGCTGCGAAGGCCAGGCGCTCTTCGAGCTTCGGCCTTCGCCGACCGTAGTCGGCTATGGCCGACGAAGGTCGGAGGGTCCGACCGTCGCATTCATCCATGGGCTTACGCCCATGGTCTTCTGCGAAGGCGGATAAAAGGTATTCTTGAACCGGGTCTGTCAGCTTGTCAAGAGCTGCTTGTGAATCGCTCGATGCAAATGCTCCTCAATCTCAGAGCCTTCAAATGTCACCCCGCTAAGGACCCGAGCGGTCGGCACCCGGTCCTCATAGACATGCTCCACAATGACCTTAAAAAAGGCGAGAGGGGATTCGCCCCCCTCATGGTTAATGTCTGTAAGCTGAATTCCCTGATTTAGCTCCTGGGCAGCGCCCTTCACATAGTAGGCCATGTCCCTATCGATAACCAGTATGGCTATTTTTCCATTGTGCCTAAGATCGGCGGCACACTCCCCATCTCCCCATGTTGCAAGGTGGAGGACTTTTCTATCCTTTGCCACAATATCCGCATAGCTGAGCATGCCTGCATCCGGCCAACCACTAGCATTCACGGTAATGATTTGGACGACACGGTTACGTTTTGAGTCCAAATCTCCTGCTTTAAGCAAGATAAATGCGTCTTCTGGCAAGTCATTTGCAATCCATTTGGCCATGCAAGTCTCCGTTTGTCTCGCTGCGGGCAAACATATTTCGTCCCCAATGCTAAGTCAAGGCTAACCAAGCTCCGCTAACTCTGACACAAGAAACCTTTATGAATCTGCTTTCCTTAACAGTCGGCTTGCTAAAGAAGGCTTCGAAATGACATGATAGTATGAAGTTTCACGATATGAGTCGTTTTATCTTCCTACTCATTTTTTTATTGTTATGCGTTGCCACCACAGTTGAGCCCTTGCCCGCAACACCTATTAAAGTAGAAGCCGCCCATATCAAACCGGAGAATTCAGGCGGGCAACGCTTCGGTGATCTCATTTTTCTAAGCGGATTTGAGTTAGCATCCAAGGATTCCCGTTTCGGCGGCTTGTCTGGACTAGCCTTAAGCAACGATGGGAATTTACTTTATGCCATATCCGACCGGGGCTACTGGCTCACTGCCCGTCTCCACCATGATAGCCAAGGCGTGCTTAGGGGTGTAGATTCTTGGCAAATAGCCTCCTTACTAACCCCCTCAGGAAGCGTCCTTAAGGGTTCCATGCGAGACGCGGAGGCATTGGTTCGGGACCGGGATGGTTCCTTCATCGTTGGCTTCGAGCGCAATCCCCGACTGTGGCGTTACCCAGCTTCTCGGGAGGCGTTTGCCCTTCCACCCCAGGCTCTTCCCCTCCCGGCCGACCTCCTCAAGGCCCCTTCCAACGGGGGACTCGAGGCAGTGGCAATCCTACCCGACCGCCGCTTTGTCCTGATCACGGAAAGATACAAAAATGAGAACGGTAACACCAAGGGTTGGCTTATGGACAAGAACCGCTTTTCTTCCATCTCCTATTTACAGTCCGACGGCTTTGAGCCCACTGACATTTCACCCCTTCCCAACGGCGACCTACTCCTATTAGAGCGACGGTATAACCTGTTGAGGGGGGCCATCGTTCGTGTCCGGCGGCTACCGGCCACCGCCATAAGGCCGGGGGCTCGCCTCAAGGGGGAAGAGCTTGCCCTCCTAGAGTCACCCATGGAGGTGGATAACTTTGAAGGCCTGGCGGTACGCCAACACCCCACAGCCGGGACGCTTCTTTACATGATCTCCGACGACAACTACAGCTTCCTTCAGCGCACCCTCCTGTTGCAATTTCGTTTAATCAAGATTACTCCATAACAGGACCTTCAACCGAAAACTGTCCAACGAAAGGAGTCAAGGATGGTCGACGAGGAGAACGATGAGAAAAAACTGTTGGAGATGAGTCTAGAAGAGATCCGAGAGGCGGCCCGCCGAAATATCGTGCCTGAAGCATGGGAACACATCATGGGCGCCGCTGAAAGTATGTCAACTCTGCGCAGAAACCAGATTGCCATGCGGAGACTTTTATTCCGACAGAGAATTTTTCACGATGTCACCGATCCAGATACGACCCTGGAACTCTTCGGCCGTCGCCTGCCAATGCCCATTGCCGTGGCCCCGGTGGGGAGTTTCAGCAAGATTGGGGCAAGGGCCGAGCGCGAGGTTGTGGAGGGGGCCGGCCGAGCAGGGGCTATGGTTTTCGTGAGCCATGCTGCCAGGTCCAACGCACGTGAATGGGCAGAGGGAGCCTCCAGCCCGTTGGTTTTCATGGGGTATCTGAACCGCGGGAGAGATCGCGTGTTGGATTATGCACGAGAGGCCGAAAAATTGGGATATGCAGCTGTGGGCTTAACCATGGATACGGTCCAGCCAACAAAGATTGGAGATCACGTCCCTCTTAGCACTGATGGAAAGCCAAGGCGGGGACACGCCTCCTCCCCAAGGGATATCGAATGGCTGAAACGGGAGGTCTCGCTACCCGTCGTGGTCAAGGGAATCATGGGCAGCGAGGATGCCCGCATCGCCGTGGATGCCGGCGCGGACTGCTTAGTCGTCTCAAACCATGGGGGTCGAGTCCTGGATTTTAACCGCGCATCCATTGAGGCACTGCCAGAGGTGGTTCAGGCGGTTGGCAGCAAAGTACCCATCCTGCTCGACAGCGGCATACGAAGAGGGGCCGACATCGTCAAGGCCCTGGCTCTCGGCGCCAAGGCAGTTCTCGTGGGTCGGCCCATCTGCTGGGGGGTTGGAGCAAGCGGATCTCCCGGAGTGGAAAGGGTCTTTCAGATTCTCACTGACGAGATGAAACGAGTGCTGATCATGACGGGGACAAGCTCGGTAGCACAAATTAGCAAGTCTATACTGATTATGAACAACCAGGGTCAATGAACGGGTAAGTTATTTCCTCATGCAGGATACTAACCCCGATCCGAGATTAATTGGTCGAAGAAACCATCCACGCTGAGCACCATACCATGCCGAAAAGTGGTTTGTGCCATGCAATCCGAAACTCACTATCGGTGGCCTTATGAATCAACTTCCCCCGCGGCTAAAGCTCTTGCACCATCCATTCCACGGTCGCACATATCTGAGTTTTATTGTCGGATCGGGGCTAACCTCCTCTACTGACTCCTGCGCAGATTAATGTCAACGTCCAGACAAGAAAAAGTCTACTTCGGAGACTCCCCCACTCTTTAACTCCACTGCCTTTTCCTGTATACCCAGACTCTCATGCCAAACCTTCAACCGGTAATTGCCTGGAGGTATGTCGCGGATTTCATATTCACCCAGGATATCGGTCACGGCGTGGTAAGGATGCTCTGTCACCACGATGGTCGCCCTCATCCATGGGTGGACATCGCAAACAATGGGGACGATACCAGGGCTCACTAGCGGTTTCCGGCTCACCTTCCCCGGATAGAGACCGAGATTAAAATCAGGTTGTCCACTCTTAAAATGGGCATGGGCGGTGTGAAGGATGGGGTCACTGTTTCTGACCACCAACCATTGGCCCACGCTGGCCGCCTGCACGTGTGGTACAAAGCGACACCCTTGGTTGTCCAACTCATTCACCGCCTCCCGCTCCACACTCTTTCCCTTGGTCACTCCTTCTAGGGTCAACACGGCGTATCGGACACCACCCTCAAGCCCAATAACGACGCTTTCGTTGGGAACGCCTTTGCAGACCTCTTTAAATTTAACTATCTCCGGCGCAGGGAGTTCAGGTAGTTTCCCTTGAAGCTTTACAACCCCCCTGATCATCCCCCCGTTCGTAACCTCCATTCCCTCGTAGCCTCCGATCTCCGAAGGAAAAAGAAGCAAAGCCCAAAAGGCGAAAACGAAATGAAGCTTCTTTTTTGATTGGTTCATCATGGCAAACAAAATGAGCAAGGGCCATGCCAGAGAAAGGATAGATTGGAATTCAGTCGGTGCCGCTGCTTTTCTCAGAATTCAGAATTTAGTCAGCGAATAATCGCAAAAGTAAGAAGCAGGTGGGGAAAACTCCCTGATTTAACCATTACATCCTTGCCTCTGGATTGGCACATTTTATGCAAATTCCAACTTAGAAAGTAAGGAGGATACCATGGAGAAGATAAGTAAGATTCTTGCCCCCACTGACTTTTCAGAACTCTCCCAGGCTGGAGTCCGCTGCGCATTGGAGTTGGCCAAGGCGGTCAAAGCCGAGGTCACCGTCTATCACGTGGTGAGCCAAGGCGAACTCATGCAGTACTATAATGAGTTGCCTGTCCGGCCACTTATGCACCCAGTGAACACCTACCAGCAGGCCATGTCCAGGTTCATGAAGACCCACTTTGCGGACCTGACCGCTGACGTTAAAGTTCACGAGCAGGTCGAGATGGGCGTCGCTGAGAAAAACATCGTGAACCTGGCGGAGGAGGAAGGGATGGACCTGATCGTCATCTCCACGCACGGACGGACGGGAATGTCTCATATGCTGGTCGGGAGCGTGACAGAAAAGGTGGTCCGCTTGGCTCGCTGCCCGGTCCTCTCGATCCCCTCTCACACGAATGAGGAAGCGCAGGGAAAAGTAGCAGCAGCAGCCGGTTAGGGATCATCACTTTCGTGGCAGAAAGGAGGTGTTATGCCAGTCCTCAGAAGGCTCAAGGAGGTCTTTGATCGGGCTAAGATCTCCTATGAAGTCTATAATCATCCACGTGCCTTCACGGCTCAGGAGATCGCTGCGACCCGGCATATTACGGGGAGGGCGATGGCCAAAGTCGTGATGCTAAACGTGGACGGCTCGTTTGTCATGGCGGCGCTGGCTTCGAATCGGATGGTGAATTTTGAGTTGGCAGAGGCTGGGTTAAACGGGACTGACGTCTCCCTGGCCACCGAAGAGCAGTTCGCCACGATCTTCCCCGAATGTGAGATCGGTGCCATGCCTCCATTCGGTAATCTCTTCGGTCTTCCCGTTTTCGTGGATCCGGCCTTGGAGAGATATGAGTCCATCTTCTTCAACACAGGCAACCACCTACAGACGGTCAGGCTAAAATACAGGGATTTCAAATCCCTGGTGAAGCCTGAAACGGTAACCTTGACCGAGGCACGAAGGAAGAAAGCCGCTTAGGCCTACCCCAGACCCACGGAAGTAATGCTGTGGTTTGGGGTGCTGGCAACGGGCCGAATTCCCTTATACCCCCGGATGCTTGTTCAATGTCATGGGCATCATGGGGGTTTGCCTTTTCTCCTGCATGGGGGCATGAAGGAGAAATTCGTTCCCTCTCACTTTCTTTACTTACCAAGATGGCCCCGATCAAACGGAATCATCCAGAACGTAAAGGCCGCAAAAAGCTGGGTCGAATTCCCCTGCCCCTGAAAACGAGCCGGCCCCAAACCACTAAAAAGGGTAAGAGGGGTTACGATCGGAAGCGCGAGAACAAAGACATCCTGAAAGAGAGAGCGGAAGACCTTGTGTGAGACCACCGAGTTTTTCGCGCCATGACTCCAAGGGAAACTAGTAGGCAGATAGCAGTACGCAGTTAGCAGAAAATAGCGAGGCCAGTGTTAAGTGATCAGTTCCTCCTACACGCTACACCGTTCACTCTCTCTTAATTTCCCACTCAGTACTCAGCACTCGTAACTCAGTACTGACCGCGCTATGCCCTTTGCGCCATGCGCTTAGCGTTTTCGCTTTGTGCTCAGCCGTGGTGCTTGCCCACAGGCCTAACGGTGCTGGCTTGGGGACCCTTCTCCCCGGCTTCCTCGGCGAAGTGTACTTCCGTCCCGACCTCCATATGCTCGAAGTGACCATCTAATACGCTGTTCCTATGAAAATAAATTTCTCGCCCATCTTCGGTTTCGAGAAAGCCATAGCCCCCTTGGCTAAAGACCTTACTGACCCGAGCCATGGGGACCCCTTCATGTCCTTTTACCTCGCCACGCTGGCGTCGCGCATAATCCTGCAGCTGGCGACGAGCGGCGTCAAAGGCTTCTTGAATGGAGATATAAACATCTTCATGGGTGCTATGCTTGGTGGGCTCTCTATTAATCACTACCTCCCACCCGGGCACCTTGACATCCACGCGTACGTGATAGGCTATGCCCTTGTGGTGATGCCGATGGGGAACCTCCACAACTACCCGGCAGCTCGTAATCCTATCATAGAAGTGATCCAGCTTTGAAGCTTTATCACGGATCTCGTCCTCGATGACCTCGGTGGAATCCATGTTGCGAAACGTAATCTGCAGCGGTACCGTCATAGTCATTCCCTCCAGAAATTGGACCTAACGAACAACAATTTCTTTGTTAAGCACGAAAGGAAGCGCATCCAAAATCACCGAACGAAATATCGTTCTTTCAATTGAACAATTGTACTCCATTATCAACGATTTCCCAAGATTTAGAATTTTCAATTTAGATTGTGAATGAATTCAAGGATTTTAGGTCTAATTATACTGGCATCCTTTGTGCGTTTATTAGCTTTACAGGAGGTCATCATTTGGAGAGTGAAGGACTGAAGGACGTATCCTATTTGTTATTTCAAGGCAACGCGGCTGCAAAAATCGTTGACATCACTCAGGCGACGCACGATAATCTGGTCGCCATCTGCACTCATTGCAGATCCGGGATTGGGCGCTGGGTCTTGGGAAGTGTCACCGACCGAGTAGTTCGCCATTCCGGTAATCCGGTTTTGGTCATTCGGGCTTCTCATTAAAATTCTTCAGTCCCCTGCGGATGCGTTTGAAGGGGAACGAGCGTATTGCCTAGCCTACGGGGCAAAAGGTCTGCTGACGTATCTCAGGGTCTAGCTGCAGCATCAGGGAATTCATCAGAACATCTACTTGGGAATTACGGAATGGCCTTAGCTCCTCATGCTCCCTGGCATGCCCTTGCAAAGGAAGAGGTCACGGAACACCTTGGGACCAGCCCCCGTGGACTCTCTAGCAACGATGCAACCGCACGACTTTGCCGCTTTTGGTCTAACCAGCTGAAGGCGGCGCCTCCAGTCCCGCTCCTCAAGCTTTTTTTCGATGAGTTCCGTAGTCCCCTTATCTTAATTCTCATGGCCTCTGCCCTGCTCCTTTTTATGGTTGCAGTCATCGGCTCCAGCCCGGAACACAATGTGGACGCTGGACTGATTCTGGCCATTGTCCTAATCAACGGGATCCTTGGATTCGTACAAAACTCTCGGGCACACCGGGGTATCGAGGCCCTCAAACGCCTATCGGCTCCAATCTCAACTTTTCTACCGGACGGCCGCTGGGGCTCTTTCCTTGGCTCATTCTCATGGTCGGACTGGTGGTTGGCTACATTGCGGCTATCTGGATTTCCGATTTCGTAGTTCGGCGCCTAGGACCCATCTAGGGGCCTCGTTAGGTCCCCATCCCCACGCTGGGGGGCCCGGAACTCCTCGTAATAATACAAAAATGTTGTGCCCCGCTTAAGCCGGTGGTATCATTGGGGAAAGAGGAGATTTCTACGAATCCGGGCAGTACCCAATCCCTTATAACCCTTTAACACAAAACCCTCAGGATTCGTGCCATTGGTAGGGAGCCCACTGCTTTGACTGTGCATCACTTTGACGCGATTATCTTTGATCTCGATGGCGTCGTTACCGATACCGCAAAAGTCCACGCCACCGCTTGGAAAGAGCTGTTTGATACTTACCTCAAGATGAGGGAACAAAGGGACAAAGAGGCTTCTACCCCCTTTGACACTGCATTCGATTATCTCACCTACATCGATGGAAAGCCCCGCTACGATGGAGTTCAAAGCTTTCTTGAATCGCGACAAATTCACATTCCCCGTGGAAAACCCTCGGATCAACCGGACAAAGAAACCGTCTGCGGACTCGGGAACCAAAAAAACCAGCGATTCGGTGAGATCTTGGAGAGGGCCGGGGTTGAGATTTTTCATACGACGGTCGATCTCATCAAAGAACTGCGGGCTCAGGGGATCAAAGTAGCGATCGTATCTTCTAGCAAGAACTGTCAGGCCGTTCTCAAGATTGCTGGCCTCGAACATCTGTTCGACACCAGGGTCGATGGTAGCGTTTCAGAATCCCTCGGACTCAAAGGTAAACCGGACCCGGACATCTTTTTAAAGAGTGCCGAACTCCTCGGTGTGGCCCCAAGCCGAGCCGGAATCGTAGAGGACGCCATTGCCGGGGTAAAGGCAGGCAGAAGGGGAAAATTTGGTCTGGTCATTGGTGTGGATCGACATGGGGATCCCAACAGCCTCACAGAAAATGGCGCGGATCGAGTGGTGGGAGATCTGGGCGAAATCAGCGTGAAGGAGATAGAGGAGTGGTTCCGGCAGCATGGGCCGGGACTACCGTCGGCCCTCAACCGATTGGATGAGATCAAGCAACGGATATCCAAGAAGAGGGCGGTGGTCTTCCTCGACTACGATGGGACCCTGACTCCCATCGTTGAAAAACCGGATTTGGCCATTTTGTCCAAAGAGATGCGGGACGTCGTGCGTCAGTTAGCCGCTACTTTGACCGTGGGAATCGTTAGCGGTCGTGCACGTCCG